>Ga0131853_10013940_pt1 | contig 14724 bp, 6 predicted proteins | sample TergutLab28metaG_FD_92764 | JGI IMG/M metagenome (GOLD analysis project Ga0131853, IMG submission 92764) | Labiotermes labralis P1 segment gut microbial communities from Petit-Saut dam, French Guiana - Lab288 P1 (version 2) (version 2) | ecosystem: Host-associated > Arthropoda: Insects >... | reverse complement strand
CCGACCACCAGCAACCAAGGCATTACACACCACATGCGGCAATAACACAAGTATAGTCTCGAGCTGCTGATGATGGGCATATAAGTGCCCGAAACATGTTGAGCAGATTATAAGTGCAATAAATCATTCAGTAGCATCTAGTTGGTTTTCTTCTCTACGCTTACACAACAATGTACGGACAAATATACATCAAACTTTCATAAAATATGAAATAACATCAAAAAGCAGTAATAAAATTAATAACGGGACATACGGTACCCCATTATGACCTGAAAGTTCTCTTTTAAGTACAATTGTGGAGAAGAACAATTCTGGAAAGAGGCGTAAGCAGTAAACATTAACTATAGATATTTGTATATGTCCGGAAGCTGAAAAAAATTTCGCTTTGTGGAGTGTTATAATCTGTAGGCTTAGTTACACTTCACCAGATAGTACTAGGTTGTTAAACTGAGGAGAATGAGATGGGGGTGATTATGTTGCTCGCATGGTACAGATGTCAAATGGATGCAACTTGGTCAGAAACCTTAGAGCAGAAACCACTTTGGAGAAACAGGAATACTTTTGGGGACAATATTAAGCTGGATTTTCAAGATAGAAGGTATGAGGGTGTGAAATGGATTTATATGGCTCGAAATAGGAATCAGTAATAAGTCACTGAAAACAAAGTACTGAAATTTGAGGTTTCATAAAATTTGGGTAAACTCTACAATGGGTACTGTGTCAATCTCCTACTGAAATACCAGTCCCATTAGGTTATATGCCCTTCAAATTAACGTCAGCAATATATCGGTATTGGCTTTCGAAATTTCTTCTACGAAGGTATATAAAAATTTGTAAATCATGACCAGTAATTGTTAAATGAAAGAATAGATGACTGTAAGTCTCGCTTTGTGTTAGGGCCATAGACCTGTGCTCACAAAACTCCCGAAGACTCAATAAACTCTTTCGCAGGAACATGGCAGCCATGCGATATTAAGGTGTCTCTTCAGATTTTACGAAGTCTAGATTACAAACAAACATTCCCATAAATTATTTAAGATTTTTTATGCTCGAAAATAACATGATGGCCACGCGAAGTGTCTTTTTTATTACCCAGAGCGGGTAGGTTTTATTGTTATCAATATTCTCAGACAGCGCTTGCGAACAACCGGCAAAGACACAGTTTTGTCGCGTTTCCATGGCAATGCGTGGTCTACAGAAACCTCACGTTTTTCTTAAATTAAGTTAGCAAATAACTGTCAACCTCCCACACATTTTTTTCGTAATTAAAATATTTCACACTGCTGCAGTCTCAGAGTAAACAAACTGAAATTCATTCGGATGAGAATCATTAACTCGAGTGGAACTAATGAAAAACAGGAGAATATTGTGTTCCAGAATTACAGTGACCCTGCACGTAATCACTGCAGATATAAAACATGTCAGCCTCAAAACCAATCAACAAACTAGGAGGATGGCAATTTTTCGGATGTCCATTCTAACACATGTTACCTTCAGAGGTCTGGCGGGAAACGCACAGATTTAATTATTTTATGTATAAAGCTGCATTAACGAATTCTTGATCTTCATGGAAACTTGCCGCCATTGATTAGGCGCAATAATTTCAACAAACGGATTTTTTAAAATTAAATCCGGAAAAATGTTTGTAAATCTATTGTAAAAATCCAGTACTAGGCCTGCTTATCGGCGAAGAGTTGTTAAAATTTTAGCATATCGGAAATCAATCCCAGTCTGCGGGGTTTGAGGATTTGTATTTTTTTTTGCAACAGTTTCCAAGCTGCTGCCTTCCCTTGTTAGCAAACATTCACAGCAACATTGAACCAAGAAATAAAGAGACGTCTGAATTTGGGGAAATTCTTGCTAACAGTCGTGCAGAGAAGTCGTGTCTTGTCTTATCTAAAATCTTACAGATTAAAATACTAAATCATAAATTCACCGGTTCTAATTAGGGAGTGTTTACAAGCAGGGTGTTTTAGAAAATGAACTTATTCATGGAGGTACTCTGCAAATCAAGGAAGATGTAGAACGAATTGGCGAAGCGATAAAGACACAGAAGTGTTCCTCGGAAGATCTGTCAGGGGGGAAGGGTTTGCGAGGCGTAGACGAAGATCGGAGAATGCCACAGGAATGGATCTTGAAAGAAACATTGTGAGGGTGTGAGGTAGGTGAGATATTTCAGGACAGGTTGCCGTGGCTTGTGAAAACGGTGATACAACTTCGACTTCCATACAACGCGGGAAAATTCTTGACTAGCTGAGCAACCATCAGATTTCTGAAGGCTTCTGTTTAATGAAATTCGTTAGTAATTGATTTGTGCAGTACTCAACCAGCAAGTTTCAATTTGGTCAGATGTAGGTTTAGGCCAAATTCGTTGACGGTAAATCGGTTTTGAGAATGTGGTTGAAGTATAGAGAAGCCGTCGATGTAAACATGCATACAGTTGTTCATCTAAAGTCGTAGTCTGAAGTACGAATCAGTCGCGGGAAAGTTGTGCTCTCTTATTGGAGGAACAGTCTGTAAGGTGCAATGTAACATGCACGCCGCAGGATAAACTGGTGCACTGTAAGGCGTGTGGGTGGCGGCTACGTCAGGGGGGAACAGAAAGAGAAGAGAGGTCGCGAGCTTCGTAGGGAAAATGAGACTCAGACAAACAACGCCGAACTGGATTCATGTTAACGAGTCCACAGGTTATGGATTTTGAAATCCACTGCGTTTTCAGGCTTATAAATGATTTAAAAATGTGTAAACCGAATAAGGAACAGTAACATGGCACATACAATAAGAAATTGCGTGCTGAAATAAAGAAGAGAGTTTTGAAAATTAAATCAGATCTTCAATTAAAGTTTCTAAAGTATTTTAATATTTGTTATAAAAATCAAGTAACCCTTTCACGGCTGACAGATTTCGTATTTTTCATAGTTTCTTTGCATATCCTCTAAAGCAATTTTCCTCTTATCCTCGAACACAATCTTACAATTTATATAATCAGAACACTACCAATAAACCTACTTGAAGACTGACGTATATCTGAATTATATACGAAGCTTCATTTCTTCCCTCACACAGAACATATTTCATATTAATTATAAACAAAAATCTGTTCATGTTGTTCGGGGAATTATAAGTACGTTTTGCGGAGAATCGTATGAAACGCACAAAGGCAGAGAGTGGAAAAATGCGGTTTATTACTGCTAGAGCAAGTGGTACGTATAGTTGCCACTGCGCTTTAAACGAAAGAGGCCTGCCACGCCTGACAACGTTATTTGCCAGCCTTTTAACGCGCAGTAACGGGTTATATCCCAGGCCATTCCATGCGGGAGTTTTAGTCGGTAAAGTGCCACAGGCTTTTCTCGGTGCATTACTGTGTTACCCCTTTTTCATTCCACCAATGCGTCACGTATTCATCCGTCATCGACGCTACATGATCTCATAAATTTGATGCATGTTTTTCCTGCATCGTTGTAGTCGAGCAGTTTCCCTCATCCCGGACACTTAGCCTGCTGCCCTGCGCCTGACCGCCGACCACCAGTAACCAAGGCATTACACACCACATGCGGTAGTAACATAAGTACAGTATCGAGCTCCTGATGATGGGCATATAAGTGCTCGAAACACGTTGCGCAGATTATAAGTGCAATAAAGCATTCAGTAGCATCTAGTTAGTTTTCTTCTTTACGCATGATCTCATAAATTGACAACGTCGTTAAATAACACAAAAAATAAATGGACCTATATTTATGTAATAAAACTGTAGTAGAAATAATATCTTAGCCGGCAGAGAAGGAAGCTCACTGATATTTTGTGGCGTTTGAATTAGAGATAAGAAGCATGCAGACACCTCCAAAGTTTGCAATTGTTTGCAGGTGTCTGGACAACAGGAAGCCCAAGGGACAAGCAGATACAAACCGCAACAAGCGTGCTCGAGTTTCAGATCGTGACAGTTGGAGCACAAAGAAAACACGATTTAGGTAGATGTAACAAGATTAAAGCAATTCGTCCAGTCAAGTATGCTATGGACACACCTTGTATGGAAGTCAACTGTCCTAAAGATAATGAACGATCAGTACGCACTGGAGAGTAGGCCACGCACGGACAAACTGATGCGACGCGCTTTTTACTTTCCTTGCAGTACAGGCGTGTATCTCGAGAAGACACTAAAACGGACACATTCCGAAGGAAATATGAGACAGTAAAAGAGGACAGCTTTCCTTTTGGGTGTGTGTGTGTGTCTGTGTGTGTGTGTGTGTGTGTGTGTGTGTGTGGTGTGTGTGTGTGTGTGTGTGGGTGTGTGTGTGTGTGTGTGTGGTGTGTGTGTGTGTGTGTGTGTGTTTAAGAAAACGTGTTATTGGAATGAAATTGTTTGAGATTTGAAAAGAACAAGCAGTATGGCTCATTGCACTTTTATAAAATCATCTCAGCTTTTAAACTTATGTTGTTTTGAAAACGAATACTTATTTTGTACAACGATTTAAATGATAATCCCTAAATTCATTATTATTTCAGAGGTTGTAACGGCTGACTGGTGTTGTAGAACAAGTACAAAATTCTCAGTCGCAGTCAAGTTTACTTTCAAATCTTAATCAATAGTCTGTTACTGAATTTGATTGTGTAATTTCTTAAAAATCGATATAATATTTAGCGAAATAAATTGCCAGAGGCACGCATTTGATTTCTGTTGAAGTTAGCAGCTGTAAGATTCCGAGGGTATACTGAGAAGTTCTCTGCTCAGAAAATGAGAGTCTACCTTTAGAGGAACTGACTGTGCTTCTCTCACGCCAATGGAATTACAAGGAAAAACGCCCTTAGATGCTACCTTGGCGAAACTGCCGCCGTACCACGAGATGCGAGACCTGGTGGAAGAACTGCTCGCTGCAACCTGGGAACCCGAGAACACGTCTTCTTCATCCTCAGACTCCCTAAGCCCTAGGGCGCCTCTAGTAGATTTGTCATCAGAACTATGCGATTTCAGTGTAGAAGAAACAGACACTTCCTTACTGGAGGCTTCGAAATGTGGGGAAGCTGACAGTGTTCAGCAGGCAATGGAATTAAAGGAAACAGAACGGCACGGGGTATTTACAAAAGAAACCCCACAGAAGGCTTGCGTCAGTTTCTGCTATGAAACAGACGAAGATGTAGGTAGAGCGAGGAAAGAAAACTTTCAAAAGACTGTAGTTATTGTAGATTTAGAGGCAAAAGAATTTAATTGGCCCATTAAAGACGACAACTCAGAGACGAGTGCTGATAATTATGGTTTTGAACCTGAAGAATGTAACGAGAGATCACAGAAAGACTCTGAAAAGGCGGTGGTGATTATAAAAGCAGATGACTCAGAATGCGAAGGGTTAATTGAAGAATGTGACGTAGGTCAGGCTGTGATGTTCTTAGGAAGTGATACAGAAGTTTGTAAAACAGCTGTGCAAAAAGACAACAAAGCAAGACGTGTGACGTTTTCTGAAACACAGAAGAAAGGGTACGAGAGGATGGCTGAATGTAAGAATGAAGAGTTTTTATCGAGAACAGAGACAGAAGGCACACTGAGTGAGGTTACTGTGCAGACAGCGGAAGACAATGCGGTGGATATAGAGTATCCAACGAGCGTGTCGAGCATGAGGGGCCCACATAGGAGGACAATGGCTGCTGAAGACGGGGGTGCTACTCTACTATGCGTGGGAACTCATAGATTTTTCCACATGCAACCGGAAACGGAACAGGTGGTGTGGGGGTCAAGACAACCACCCGACCGTGACCCCAACATTATTGCTTCAGGAATGTATCGTGCTGTAGATATTAGTGGTTCGGAGGGCTGCGTGAGTGCGTCGGATGATATTAACGTGGGATATAATGGTACGAAATTTGACGGTAGCAAGGAAAATACTAGTGCTGTGAACACAGGGACATCTAGCAGTGTCCAAGAGCTGTATATAGCCTCTTCTCTTAGTCTGAGTGCTCTACAAACAAATGCAGATAGTGAATATCAAATTGTTAGTGGTGGAAACGGATCCGGAGGCGGGAATTCGGTAATTACGATTGGGGTAAGTGCCCAGCCGGCCGTTGGTGTGGAGGAGGTGAAGGTGGAAATACAAATCGTTGTCGGAAACAGAGCGGTGTCGCCAAATAAGGAGTCTACTAACGTAGAGACTATTAGTGTGGGATCCCAATGCACAGGGATAGGAGATGAAGCATACAGTGGGGCTTCAGGTAGAGATAAATTAGACATTACAAAAAATTCCTTTGATACAGAAGTTGTTTGTTTCGGAGACGAAATGGTTGGTGTCGGAGGTGACGCTTTTATCAGAACGTGTAGTGCTGAGAAATGTGTTCAGACAGACACTTGTGCGTACTACGACGAAGTGATTAGTGCGGATAATGGCGCTTTAAGAACTATACAACCTGTAAGTGTTGAAAAATTCGTCCAGACAGACTTTCTTAGCATATTACAGCATGAAGAGTCCATTATTACTCGTATATACCATACCGAGTCTTCAGATAGTGCACGAAATGTTAACACCACAGAAGATCACACTAATGGCGAAGACACTGACAAAGCTGCTGTTTCCAGTGCTTTGTCATTTACTGAAATTAGTGATACGGTTAGAGATGCGGAACAGGATCGGTCGATTAGTGATAATGAGTACTCTGAGAGAGGACAAGAAATGGCTGGCATTATTAACAGTCCCGTCAGTGACATATCAGAATCAAGTAAGCTTAGTGTTAGTTATCTACCTCCCGCTGAAGGTTGGTTGGGTAGTGCTGACGAAAGGGCAGTGACGCAACCTGATGCTGTTAGTGCCAGTGCAGTGGGGGCAGACGTCATGGAACAGTTTAGCGGTGGCCGCCTGGACCATACTGAGCCGATGAGCGTGAGGTCAAGACTGATTAGTGCTGAAGGGGAAGGACTCAAGACAATTAGTGTTGACGGGGAGGGAAGGCTGCTGAGAAAAGGCCTGGCCTGCACCTTGCAGGTGCTTACGTACCGTGACCAACTATTTCCTCCTCTTTGCCTGTCTTGTCTTCTGCCGCAGTCCGCGGCCAGCATTCGTCAGGGCGGTGCACGGGTTCACAATTCGGCTCAAGCTGAAAGGCAGGCCTTTAGTGATCATGTGACAGTACCGGAACACGGTGAACATACGTTGCTGGGCGACCAGGACAGTGACCTAGGACAGGAAGATACTCTAGTCCGTCTGCCCAGTGTCGAGGATTACACACGCGGTGCTTTGTCTACATATCAGTCTACAGTCAAAGTTCAAGAGCGTGATAATGTTTCAACTGCAGTTCATCTAAACGGTGTTCGGAATAGCGAAATAACTGGAAACATAACCTCACTTCTGTATCAACCTCATTATGGAGATTACCATGTGGCAAATAACACTGACGTCACTAGGGAGAAAACGCCGGACATTTCGCCAAGAAAACAACTGGATCCGACGTCCGGTGGTGACTATGTGAAGACGTCACTTGAATGTCTATACGGCGACAAGATGGGAAACTCGTACTCCACAGAGGAATCTCAGGACGCTGAGATGTGTCAAGGTCACGCAGACACCGGCGGCCGGGAAGCAGAAGCAGCGGACGCGGATGGAAGATGTGTGGCGTTAAATGTAACGAGCGACAACGCAATCAGAATTGAAGATACAAGGGACTTCGACGTAAAAAGTGTCAACCTATATTTTACCAGTGATTGTGCAGCCACACATACGAACCTAATTAATATGGATGTGAAAAGTGATGGAAATATTTTGAACAGTGATGGTGCAACAACACATACAAACGCGATGGACGCTGATAATTTAAGCATCATGTTACGTGTGAGTAGAGATCGCACAAACACAGGCGACTGCCAGCTAAATTCCACGAATAATGACGAAATTGATAGGCTAAGCGAAAGGGCGTATTCGGAGCATAAGAACGCATTAAATGTAGCTTATGACGCAGAAAGCGCCAAGAAAACATCTGGTGTCGATAATAGAAACGCCGAGTTACGTTTAACTGGTGATTGTGCCGTCACGCGTGTTATTCCTGCTACAATAGAACAGCTGATAGGTGCCACTCACAGCAGCAGCAGCAGTAACACCAGCTTCGCTTTCACTGAAGACAAGGCAGATGCTGTTAATGAAGCCAGTGAGGTTGCCATGACAACGCGAGACAACATCCGTCTGGATATTGACAGGTGCGAGGTAAGTTTCCAGCGCCATCATGTGCCAGATAAGCTCGATGCCTTGGGGGGACGTGTAATCAACCACAGTGCAACTCCTGTGGGAAACGATCTGTCGAAACGCGAAGATATGGGCCATCAAGGGGCCGTGGAAGTGCACAGCTCTAATAAGGAAACGCAGACAGCGTTGAATATGTCGACAATAACCACAACAGAGGCAACGAGAGAAACAGAGGACAAGGAGACGCAGACGAAAGCAGTGGCATATGAAAGCGGCGATGATAAAGTGGACGACAAACCGACAGGACAGAGACAGCGCACAGAGGAACAAGGTGTCCTAGAAACATCGACAACAGAGGGGGCCACGGAAACCAAGCAACGAACAGAGGAGAAAATAAAGGTGGCTGCGATAGAAAGTCACCCTTACACCGCCCCCAGCACGTCGGCGTCGCCATTATCGACCGGGGACAAACGGCGCACGAGCAGTGGCGACACCGGAAGTGAAGCGGCGCGTGACGGTACTAATTGCGCCGCGACTGGCAGTTCGGAGCAGGAAGCCCCGGTGAGAGGACGTGCAATAGAGAAGAGCAGCTCCGTCCCTAGGGACCAGGCACCAGTCCACCGCGCGAGTGATGCTGCAGTCCCTAGGGACACATTGAGTGCAGTGGGCAACAGGTGTGGTGATGCCATGCGACAGAAGAACAAGGCTAACGACAACGACGCGACGCCGGCAGACGTCAAGGCCGTCATTATTGCAAACGGCGGAACCACTGCGGAGGCGGCTTCGGGGGCGGCAAACGACTGCAATGGACACGTGAACAATCATCACCATCACCACTCGACAGCCAGGTCGATTCTAAAGTCGGTGTTGAAGAGGACGGGTAGTGGAGGACACCACAAAAAGAATCCCGGAGGCAAGGCCACGGCCGTGCCCGCGCCTCCACCCCCGCCTCAACAGCAGCCCCCGCCAACACAGAATCAGCCTGTCCCAAAGAAAAAGCACCGTGTTCAGTTCGACGAGTCGAAGAACAAGTTTTTCGATGCTGATTATGTTATCCTGATACGAGAAGAGGAAGGGGAGGAAGAAGAGGAGGAAGATGAAGAAGGCGAGGAGGAAGAAGAGCTAGAGGACGAGGAGGAGGTCTGCACGTGCGGTGCTTCCGCCGAAATGGGTCGGCTACGACCCCCGATCGTGGGGGCAGTAAGGGCACCGCCCCCAGCTGGCTGCAGGCGCCCCATGCAGCCCCCAGGAGGCGCCGTGCAGGTGCTACCCAGGACCCCAGGTACATGCTAATAGTGCGAAACGTGCTCAGTGACACGTTTAATCTTAATTAATACTGATAAGCCGAATAAATATTTACACAAATATTTCATTGCTTGAGAAAGAACACGCTAGAGTAGACCAAGTAAGTAAACGACGCCAGTATTGCGGAACGTTCAGTGTATATCAGTTTATGTAGCGATTATTTACACTAGTTTCTCCAGCCCACTAATGACAGTGCACGTGAAAGTTAGGTTGCGACACTTCTTGTCTTGTTGTCAGACTCCAGCAGTCCTTACGTAACAGAATGCTGTGTGCTGTACAGTCTAAACATTCTCTCTTGTATCTTTTAGTCACTTTAACAACCGTGCCTCAGCCCTTCCTGGCTCTTATTCGCCGCGTTGTGTCCCATCAGCACGAAACTACCCTCGCTGCATAAATGCATTTTACCCTTCGGTAGCATTCAGAACGCCATTCGTACCGTTCAGCCTCTCTGATGTCGTACACCCCATTTTCACAAAATGAGGTCTTCTCGACCAAGTCATATTAGGGTAATTATCACATCTGGTGTGGACAAAACGTCACTACCAGCTGAAGAAACTACGACCTAGCATTTAGATTTGAGATTGATTAAAAGTAACTGTAAAGTTAGTCCAATGCGCCATAAATTCGCGAGTGGGAATAGATACTCAGCTTCGCGAATTATTAACCTCATCAGTGGATGTAAATGAGATGTCAGTTTGACGCTCCGACTGATTGAGCCGCCGATATACTTTGGACACGAGTCGATTTGGACGCTGTGGAGGGGAGAAGTACCTCTTGTTCTTACCGGTAATCGAATCCACATTCCTTGATCTTCTAGCCCACGGTCCAGTCACTATAAAGACTGAGCTGTCTGGGTTCATTTAAAACCCATTATTGGAGTGTGTATATATGAATATTTCTGATATTCGGTATTACAGAGCAGGTAATAATTTCATGGTGCGTTGAATCTCACTCAGAACTTGACAGCTTACACAGAGAAGTTGTATGAAGGCAAAATTGTAATCTAACACTGTCCTAGGAACATAACGGTGTAGCAGTGACGCCTGTTTTTGGTTCTTGTCCCTGTAGGACAACCCTGCTGATCCGAGGCTGAGTTTCTTTGTAAAATTAGGCAGTACTATGAAATGTCGCCGATCATTGTGTCCTTCTCGATAGCGATCTTGTGTTTGTTGATCATAGTGCGTGCACGTACTGCACACGTGGTCTGTGAACACGATGCATTGACACTGCGGTTCGCGAAAACCTTGGGAAGAGGTGAAATGCTACAGGTAGAACACCGGGGTGAAGGTAGGAGCGGAAGTGTTATGGCGGATGCTCTTGTATCACCATCATCACGATATATATATATTTTTTAAATAGAATGTGAAGTCGTGTTATATACATGGTCCATGTTATGTGCGTTAATCAGATGTATAAAATTTTTTAAAAGGCCAAGCAACGCACTTAGTTTATGAATTTGAGCTTATTACGTAGTAACCACGGACATGTTTCGGTCAGTCACATGGCCATCTTCAGGGTGGTAACACAAAGCATACATTTATAATTATATTGTGGCGGAATCAAACCTTAGTAAAAAAATCATATTTTTTGGTTAAATTCACGGTTAACGGAGTATCGTACAGATTGGTATAGACCGTTAGAAGATCGAAAGGTTGTTTTACATGGAATATAGTGCTGTGAATGGTGCACCTAGAACAAACATGTAGTGAACTGCGATTCTGTCACAAAACCAGTTTTTCTGCAAGATAATAGCGCTGTCCATTCGTGGTTTCGGGCTTTTGCCGCTGTGTAAATGAGATCTTTAATCTCCTGGGATGTTACGCAGTGTTGATTGGTCGTTACCGACGTTTCGGTACTACCTATCAGGTCCTATCTTCAAAATTCAAACAGCCCAGGGAGATTAGTATTTGGTTAGGGTCGTTTCGGGACAACGCATCAGTCCCATCTTGGACTGCTTGATCCTTGAAGATGGGCTCGATAGATCGTCCCGAAACGTCTGTAATTAACTGTAAATTAAGGCTGCGTAACATCTCTGAAGAGTGAATATCTAATAGATGCGCTCTGTAAACAGTGTGGTGCTTGTTTTGCATGTGTATATTAATGAAATGTTCCAAGACATTAAATTAATGATGTTTGCAGGATTATGGGGACATAAAGATTGATGTTTGTGCGACAGGTGCAAATTGTTGGACCCTGACAGTAATACCTGTACAATAATAATGCGTGTATTTGCTCAAAGGACACAAAATTACAACAGGCTGGTTTTCGGATATTCCTGTCCTAGTGAATTCACACGTCATTATTGGACTGGAGTGTTGTACTTGCAGGCTGTTAGAAACCACACGAAACACCAAACGATTTGCAGGTGTGAGGCATGTCGAATATATGAGACTTAAACTCCTTTGGAGACAAAGCTGGTGATTTCAAAGTTCGTTTGCGTTAGTTCCTGTAGACATCCAAACTCGCGTTCATCGGTTGGCCCGGAGGAAGATTTACAGCGCATAAAATTTCATAACTGAAGAACCTTGCAACTTCTTGCGCCGAACAGTGTAATTATCATCCTTTTCCATCGCTGAAGCAAAATCTGTGTTGCCACAAGTTTAAAAGATGATAATAAGGTGTAAGCAACTGAATCACGACGTTTGATAACGCGGCACACGAACGTCTGTAAACGCTTTCCCCGCAATATCCGCAGTGTGATACAGGTCTTAATTGTAGCGGCAACTCTGGAGGAAAAGCAATGAAACAGCACTACCATTAAACCCGACCTTTTCTTGTTAGGGCTAAAAATGAATTACCCAAAATACATGCAGTTTAGGCCGATACCGGTGGTCCTGCGCTCTAAGGCGTAGGTCTGAAGTCGCTTGGATTGCTGGGACCGGGTTCAAAACCCGCAGAGGACATGAATGTTCGTCTTTTGTGTTTGTTTTGTGTGTGTGTGTGTGTATGTAGCGGTATGTGCGGCGACGTGATCACTCTTTCAAAGGAGTCCTACCGAATGCGTGTGTCTAATTGTGTGTGATATCAGAATGTCAAAAATGAGGCGACTAGGGCCCGAGTGCGACTGCTGTGCCACAGAACAAAAAATGTAGCCTAGACTTATTTTGCGACCCGGCCTCGTACTTATTTCACTTCTTAAGTTATCGTGTAAGAGATAATCACAGTGCAATGTCACACAACTACCGTTCTGCCTAAGCGCCTACGGGTTTTGCTTATTGTGGTTTACCGGTGACAATAAAGTACTGATATTCTGCAGACTACACTTTAGTAGCTTCGGAGGTGTTATCGCCCAGCTCTTGTTTTTCGTTTGCTGTTATTATCCGTAATTTTATTTAGAATATGTAATTTATTTTCCGTTTAATTTGGCCCCTTACAAAACCTGCATTGGAATTTATTTCCAGTGCAGTTTCTTTCGTCCGCAACTATGCAATAAGAAGTCGAGACGAAAGGAACGGATTTTAATGGCAGTTGATTCTAAAGATTTTTGCGAACACGTGCCGAACACGTACCGAACACGTACCGAACACGTGCCGAACACGTACCGAACACGTACCGAACACGTACCGAACACGTACCGAACACGTACCGAAAGCTTCAGTTTTTATGTAGGTCGGACGGCCTTTACGAAAAGACCACTATGCATTTCGGACCGCATATTGTGCGCGACTAGCAAAATATTTTGTACACCGGCAGGGGGGGGGGGGAACGAACATAAGTAGCAGAAGAGAACGAAGCATTAATACGACAGATTCTTTTCCTGTGAACTTCACGGTTTCGAGATAAACAGTAGTAACGTTATATACACATCTGATGTTTATTGGACCGTGCATCATTGTGATAACTGAAGAAAAAAAACCAACTAGATGTCACTAGTTATTTTATTGTACTTCTTATAGGCTCAACATGTTTCGGGCATTACTTTGACCATCATCAGGAGCTCGCGACTATGGTGTTTATTACCACATTGGTATTTTGTTCTTGGTTTGCTGTATGTTGGAGGTTAGGTGCAGTTAGGCTGGAGTATTGTCCGGGCTGCAGCCCGGACAATACTCCAGCCTCCATCCCACTTCTTGAAGATCCGTTTCAATATTATCTTCCCATTTACACTTAGGAATTCCAAGTGTTATCTTTCCATCAGGTTTCCCTACCAAAGCCATCTATGCACCTGTTATGTTCCCCATACCTGCAACAGGCCCTGCTCATCTCATTCTTCTTGAATTGATCACCCGAATAATATTTGGTGACGAGTACAGAGCATAAAGCTCCTCGTTATATAAGTCTTCCCCACTCCCCTGATACCTCATCCCTTTTAGGGTGATATATACACTAATTTTTTTTTTAAATTGTTGGTGCAACTATCCCCAATGGGTCAGGGCCTCCTCATTCACGAGGTTCCTCGATCACACACAACGACGCGCTACATACGGTAGGACTTCTCTGGTTGAGTGATCAGCTCATCGCACAGACCTCTACCTAACAACAAACAACACTCACAACAGACAAATGTCCATGCCGTCGGTGGGATTCGAACCCACAATCTCGGCAGGCGAGCGGCTGCACACATACGCCTTAGACCGCGCGGCCACTGGGATCGGCATATACACTAATACAAATAATATATTTATATATATCGCGTGAGAGATATGTGTAGTTTGTATTAGTGTGTGTATGGTGTGTGAGCGGAGCAAGTTAATTGTGGGTTTCGTTTTTTGTCATAAGCGTACAGTAAAAGCTAATATGTCATTTGCTTTTCTTGCAAACACGTATTTGAGGATCATGGATATTAGCACGACAATCAGTCTTCTGTCGGACGAAGGCGCCTTTTGAGTGAACGCTCTATCTGTTTTCCGGTTTAGATAACTTATCTTTTAGTCTTCAGTAACGATAATTAAATAGTAAATATGCAAATAATATCGCTCATTTGCGACAAGAGTGTCACAACTCAAAATTGGGCATTTTTGAGTTATTTGTATAGAAAGAAACGTGTGCAGATGCACTTTTAACAGTTACAGTGTCATAACGCAGTTTGCAAAACTCGCCGCTCGAGAGCAGTTGTGTCGTAGTTGCAATCATAGAAATTATAGCACTTCAAAACCTTTAAAATTCTCTCCTGAAAAATCATAAATTTTGAGTCGTAACACTCTTGTCGCAAATGAGCGATATGACGTCGAGGTAACGTAAAATGTGCGTAGGTTTGTGTACATCAGGGAGTAAACATTTGTATTCTTTAAAACCGTGTAGTTGCGAGGGTACACAGTCATTGTCT
>Ga0131853_10013939_pt1 | contig 14725 bp, 10 predicted proteins | sample TergutLab28metaG_FD_92764 | JGI IMG/M metagenome (GOLD analysis project Ga0131853, IMG submission 92764) | Labiotermes labralis P1 segment gut microbial communities from Petit-Saut dam, French Guiana - Lab288 P1 (version 2) (version 2) | ecosystem: Host-associated > Arthropoda: Insects >... | reverse complement strand
TTGATAATAGTACCTTCGAGAGGGTGGAAGGGTTTAAATATTTGGGAACAACTTTAACAAATCAAAATTCTATTGTGGAAGAAATTAAGAGCAGATTGAGGTCAGGAAATGCTTGCTATCATTCAGTGCAGAACCTTTTGTCTTCCTGGTTGCTATCCAAAAATTTAAAGATCAAGATACATAGAACTATAATTTTGCCTGTTGTTTTGTGTGGGTGTGAAGCTTGGTCGCTGACATTGCGGGAGGAAAGGAAGCTGAGGGTGTTTGAGAACATGGTGTTGAGGATAATATTTGGACCTAGGAGGGACGAGGTAATGGGGGAATGGAGGAGATTGCATAACGAGGAGCTAAATGGTATGTACTCCTCGCCCAATATTGTGCGGGTGATAAAATCGAGAAGAATGAGATGGGCTGGGCATGTGGCATGTATGGGTGAGGAGAGGGGGGTGTATAGGGTCTTGGTGGGGAAACCGGAGGGAAAGAGACTACTGGGGAGGCCTAGGCATAGATGGGTGGATAATATTAGGATGGATCTCCAGGAGGTGGGATGTGGGTATATGGACTGGATTGGATGGGCCCAGGATAGAGATAGGTGGCAGACGCTTGTGGGTGCGGTAATGAACCTTTGGGTTCTGTGAAATGCGGGGACTTTCTTGACTAGCTGCAAACCAGTTAGCTTCTCAAGAAGGACTCTGCACCATGGAGTAAGTAAGTAAGTAAGTAAGTAAGTAAGTAAGTTGTATGTACTCATAAGATGCCAGTCTACTTTCTTCTTTGTTGGAACTCTGACATGATTGTTTTAAAATACGGTCAATCCCAGTTATCACATCATGAAAGGGACTGAAGATTTTGTGTTGTTATAAATGAGTGTTGTCCTAACTGAGGAGAACAATGTTAGAGTTAACAGTGAGGAATTAATTGGTACCACACAATATCTGATACAGTAGACAAGGTGGTGCATAACTAATGTCAGTATAACCAGATTTAGCACCTAACTGATAATTTTACTTTCCCTTCGTTTGTATTTTGCTGGCCTTTCAGGACACTTTCTCGGTTATAGTTCTGCTTGGAGTTTACTGTTTATTTAAAACACCACTTGTAGTTCACTTACCTAAATTTAAAGCATGAGACATTTGCTGCAAGTGCAACTGGTGATTAAATACACCTCTCTGAAGTAGATATATAACACACTGTAAGATTTTGTTACTCTTTCATTACCTTTTCCTTCAAAATGGTTGATTTCTGCACATTCCTGTGTTGGAGGTACATTCCATTACTTTCAAGAATATGTATACATTATGTAGACAGTGCAACTCCTTTAAAATAACAAACAAACCAACCGTTTGTAGGGTAGAACAGGAAGAATGTACAGAATGATAGTTTTGACATCAAAATTTGGCAGTGACAATACGTATGTATTTATATATTTTGTATATTCTTGTAGGTGTTTGCCATGGCACAATTCTACAACATCCTGCAGATGTCAATGGCTATCTTTTATCCACAGGCTGTGCAGCTAGCGGCTGAGACCAAAGTCTCCTTAAAGAGACTAGAGGTGAGAGTACACAAGTAATTAATGGTGATGAATAGATGGATATCCTGTGATTAAATAACTGTAGTCATTCACAGTAATGTCTATTCTTTGTACAGGATTTGTATATCAGTAGAGTCCATAGGTTTTTAGTTTTTTTCTTGATGTAACAACACTTTAACATAAAAATTACTGGTAATTCCGTGCCACAAACAATGATGTAAAAATGAGCCTTTTAGTGAAGAAGGATGGATTGACACATGTTTACATCACAGAACTAAAATCAGTCTCATCATAAGTGTCATATTGACTAATACAGTCAATTTCTTTCAAGGAAGACTATCCAATTAGGCACAGTACAACAATAAAATTGTGTTTAAGTGAATCATCTTTCTTGTGTTGTTGATTTGCACAGTGACATGCAGTACATCAGAAATGAATATTTTTCTTGTAGTTTGCTGTTTTAGTATGAAATTTAACTGCTATTTCTGAAAGTGTATTGGTTTCTATTGGCAGGAACTGATATTATGAGTGACAGGTATAGGCTGTCAATACATATGGAGGTGACAGCTGCAAAATATCTGGAATTTTTGTTCTTGATTGACAAACATAAGGGAAGAAGGATTTTTTGAATAAAAATTGGTAAAACACTTTTTGTACATTTTCACCTATTCTGAATCTCAATCCAATCACAAAAATTACATAACAGCTGCCACTTTAAGCATGTATGTGACTGTTTTTTAACTAATCTTACATTGACATATAATCCAGAACTTCCTGCTCCTTGACGAGATGCAGAGTAGTAATAACAGAACTACGAACAGTGGTGAACAAGACCGGAAGTATGGAGTCTACATAAGAAATGGGTGTGCAAAGTGGACACCAAACACCATAGCTGACACTCTCACCAACATCAACCTTTGTGTAAAGCCAGGCAAACTGTGTGCTGTCATAGGGCCTGTTGGTTCTGGCAAGGTAAGTGTGAATTGTGTTTCTTAAAACTTTGGATTAAAGCATGTTTAAGTACAGGGAATATTAAACCCTTAAAGTAATGCCAGATATAAACATTTTATGTGAAACTAATTTCATGCATTTGTATAAAAAAAATAGGAAGGGCATATTAAGGGAATAAATACCCCATTCCCAAAAATAAAATCAACACAAACAAAAAGAAGGCCACAGAAAATAAGGAGATATTAATTTTCTTGCACCAAAAGGCCGACTAGACCTGGTATACAAAAACAAAATACAGGGAAGAATAATTTTTATCAAACATTTGTATTTTTAATGACAGTGATATTGATAATGATAACTATGATGATGGTAATACAATGATCGTAGTGGTGCTAGTGGCAATGACCGAGAATGTAAAGATGGACATGAATAATCCGTGGATTAAGTTACTCTAGTTAAAAAATCTCGCTTATTTATTCAAGTTTCAAACATAAATTTTGGTACTTGTAAAGCAATGTGACTGTCAGGCCTGTTATCATATATTGAAAGTTACGTATGTTGACTGCAAAGTGTTGGCATTACTGCCATTTGCAATGAGAAAGCACCGTTTATAACAGGCTCAACTCCATTAGTTTAAAGTGTGCATCTTTTATGTTGGCAATATTTGTTCTAATTATTCATTCTGAACCTGTTCCTTAATGGCCAAGCTGTTGAACGCATAAAGTTTCTGAGACTGAAAAACTTATGAAACTTATGTGATTTTCAGGAAAATGCTTACTTAAGGAAGGTTTGTCTTCTCAGACACTTTGAACACTCTTTTGATGTTTGTGGGATATTTAAAAATCCATATAGTGTTGTGTAATGTGCTACTGCTGTAGTCATAATTAGGCCAAAATCCTGTTCCTGGGCTAATTCAACTGTTCCTTCCATTTCTCTCTTGGTTGGCCTAAGTCATATTTTCTCATGGGGTTGTAATATGTTTGCAATGTTAAATCTTCAGGATTCATAATGTCTACCTGTTTTTTCCAGTTTCTTTTGTCCTCTCAAAATTAGTGTATCCACTTGTCTGTTTGTAGATGTTTGTTACTCACCTTACTTCCTCATTTCTCAGTGTGACTCCTAACACCAATTAGTTTCCTTATCTGGGATGTTTCTGTTTTTCCCTCTCTTCATTTCTTAGCATCCTTGTTGCTTTAACATACATAGTGCTGATTGTGAAAGAAAAATGTGCATCATTAATTGTGTAATGTATTTGTTAAGAGTAATGTACTTTTTTAAACTGATATTCTTCTGCTGCATTATTCATGTATTGTGGAATATGACATGTCATAGTCAATACCAAATCTATTAGAAATGAAAACTTTGTTTAACATAGCCCTCTTCCTAAGAAAGAAAAACAGTAGGCTTGTGAGATCATTATACTGTGTGTGTGTGTATGTATGCCAGCATGCCCATAATTTAAGTGTGGAACCTCTGAATCTTGGTATGAACATTTTGCCATTGCAGGATATCAGTATCACTCTGAATTTTTACAGCTGGAAATAACAATGTTGCTTGTGTGTGATCACATGAGGCTGTAGTGACACTAGTTCAGCCTGCTCTTAGATCCCAATATTATGTATGATGACAGATCTTGAAAAAAAAATATCACTTTTATTGTGGCACTATACTTATGGAATGTAAAATAAAAAGATTTTGGCCATGCTAGAATCTATTTTAGCCATTAGCTTGATAGTGATAACTAATAAGCCATGTGAAATTTGGTACAGAGATAGGTGACATACACATGCCTATATTATACACGTGACATATTATTTGTAAGTTGAGATGCAACCATGTTGGTGTAGATAATGCATATTCTTGGGGTTACATCTGACAAAATGAACATGCATAAAATCTGTTCTTAAGGAACAAGTTTCTTATACATATTAAAAGAAACATCAGTAATAGTACTAAGAGAGTTGTGGAACTATTAATTTATATAACAGGAAAGTAGGCTTTTGAATTCCCTATCTTTACAGTACCTTGCTGGCAGCATTCAGTTTTTACATTATTCTGAGTTCTGATGTGCTGTTAAAGATCTGTATTTTGTGCCTTTTGATTTTGATATTCAGTTTGGAGACAAATGTGAAAGTCATGTTTCCTGTTCATTCCATGAAGGCATAGTGGGGGAGCTGAACTCATTCTTATCCTTGGTACTAGAAGGAGGTGAGTGGTTAACTTCACATCCCAACCACTTTACCCATGGAGTAAGAGAACTTAATACATTTTTTAACAGGGGGCAGGGGACCTCGGAGCTGGTCTGTTTGATTTGGAGAAGAGAAAAACTCTTGCCCCTCTCAGGAATAAAATATCAGATTATTCAGCCCATAGGCCTATCGCCATATCCAGTATGCTATTCTGGCTCTTATTCAGTTTGCAGAATGTTAGTATTAGAGTGTCCAATATTATTTCCTAAAATGTATTCACACAACCATATTTATGCAGTCTCATGTTCTTGTTTTTCACACAACACTTTTGACTAATCAGACACATACTTTTATTTTATAGAGTTCATTGCTACAGGCAGTACTTGGGGAATTGCGTCTGTCAAATGGCTCATGTATAGTTGGTGGAGATATAGCATACAGCTCACAGGAGCCATGGCTGTTTGTTGGAACTGTGAGACAGAACATTTTGTTTGGACAACCGTACAATGTACCTAGGTACAAAGAAGTAATACGAGTTTGTGCTCTGGAAAGAGATCTTGAACTGTTTCCACATGGGGACAAGACCATTATTGGAGAGAGAGGAGTATCTCTTAGTGGTGGTCAGAGAGCCCGCATCAGTTTGGCCAGGTTTGTTGAGACAGATTTTATATGTGTGGGAATGATATAGTGTCTTAGACCATATGTGGCAGTGAAGATTTTTCTATTTTGTAATATGGTCAGATATCAAAGAAGAACAAGTTGTTGCACAGACTTTAGCTTGTGCAGAAACAGAATCCACATGAATTTGAACTGGACTTTCGACTGACTACCTTAATTGATCTTTCTGTAAATTTTTGGTCATTGCATTTCATAATTTACAGTAAGCATTGTATTTAAAAGTAAAACAGAAACAAAAATTTGTGTGTTGTTTTTCCTGTATATACAGGGTGGTTTTTCCCTTGCAGAGCAGTGTATCGTAGCACCGATGTTTACCTTCTAGATGATCCACTTTCAGCAGTAGATACACATGTTGGGAAACACTTATTTGTTGAATGCATCTCCAAGTTCCTTGCCAACAAGACACGCATTTTAGTCACACATCAACTTCAGTATATTCGTGATGCAGATCTGATTGTTATTTTGAACAATGTAAGTACATAATACATACATAACTTACTATTTCTATTGCAGTGATTATTTAACTGCTCTGTGCCCTATTGTGAACAGAGGTATATTTATTTCTGTTCAGTCCAGTACTGTACAACAGCTGTATGTAGACTTCAAGAAAATGTATGATTCCATTATGACAGAAGAAGTGCACAATTTTCCCACTGACTTCTTCATGTATATGGAACTAATTACTGTAATTAAAATGTGTTTAGTAAATTCCATAAAAATGAACATTTGTCTGATGCTTTTGTATTGAGAATTACCTGAAACAAGGAAATGTCTTACTGTTTGCTATTATTGCTCTAGAATATGTCCTTCAGAGGGTTCAAGAAAACCAGTAGGACAGTATGAATGGGACACATTACCATCTTGTCAGTGCTGGTGGTGTAAATATACTGGGTTATGACTTAAACACCATAAAGGAAAGCACAGAAGCTCTGTTACCTGTTATTGAAATATTGTTGTGCAAGAGAATCCAGAGAAAACTAAGCTATTGTTCATCTTTTTACACCAGAATTCAGAACAAAATCATGATATGAAGATAGCTGGTAATAAGTCCCTTTACAATGCGGCAGTGTTTAGATATCTCGGAACTTACGTAACAGTCAGATTTACCTTCATGAGGAAATTGTTTGGTTTACATTCAGTGAATTCTTGCTACCATTCATTTCAGAATCTTCCATCATTATACCTGCTACCTAACACTTAAATAGTAAAGTACAAAAAAACCATAATTTTGTCTGGTGTTATGCGTGGGTGTGAAAGTTCTCACTCTCACTGAAGAAATGACAAAAATTGAGGTTGCGTGTGAATTTTTAGAGTTATGATACATGGTGTAGTAGGAGGCTGGAGAAAAGAGCATAATGAAGAGTTCCAAATGTTTTAATGATTGAGTTACTGAGGATGAGAAGGACTTATCATGTATCATGCATAACAACATTTAGAAGTAAATAACAAATTTTGATTGAGAAACATGAAGTGAGGGAGTACTTGGAGGATCGGGGAATGGATGGGAAAATTATATTTGGATGAGTCATAAAGATATTGTGAGCTGGAATAATTTGGCTTGGGATAGGACCCCAAGATATACTGTTGTGAATATAGTAATGGACCTTAAATTTCCATAAAATGCAGGGAGTTAGTTTAGTTTATGGATTTTAACAAAAGATCACCTATTTATGGTTTCTCCTTCACAGAATTTATTACTTACAAGCTATGTTGCCAGTCATGCTCCCTTGCTGTACCACTAGCAGCTGATCATGCAGAACTGTTCTCTGAAGTGTTCTTTATGACTGGTGTGATAAATTTGCATGTTGTATTGTCTTTTATTTTGTCTCAGATTTAAATTACATTTGATATTTCTGATTTTAAGAAATGATTATACTAATTTTAAAATATTTTGGTTTTTAGTTAATGTCATGAATATGAAATTTGTTGAATTGTACCACAATGAGAAATTTTAATCTCTTAGGTTTATGCTGGTGAGATTTAATCATATCACAGCAGACTGTACTAACATTTGACGTCTTGATTGCTTGAATGAAATTTCAGGGTAAAATCGAAACCCACGGCTCTTATAAGGATCTGGTGGCTTCTGAAACAAATTTCACCCATCTTCTGGCAGGAGAAGATGAAGAAACAGAAAATAACAATGCAGCAATGAAATTAAGTACTCAGATTTCTGTGAAAGTAAGTTATTGTTCTGCAGGCATGTTTTGCTATACTGAATGAGCATATATTAGAATGAGTTTTATTAAGTTTTATTGCAAACTGAGCAAGTTTCATTGCAGTTCAAACTGACTCACCACCATTTTACACATGGGCATAAATAGGGTGTAAAATATATTTGAATAAATATTAATATATTAAAAAGTATATCAGACAGTATTTTAAATCTTTAATGAATTGAAAACTACTGATTGTATACATTTTTTCATACATAAACTTCTATTTGTTGTGATGTAACAAACATATTTTTCATGGTACATAAAATTTCTGCAGGTGTAACTGAAGGCACTACATTCTGAATGATTTCTTTCACATTGTGTTATGTGTGAAAATTATCAGTATATGCTTTATCCTTTAACATCCCCACACGTAAAAATCACACATGTTCAGATCTGGCAAACAAGGAGTCCACAATATTCTGCTTATTCTTCTGTCACCAAAAGACACTGTGTAAACAATGCATAGAGCTTAATGCAAAATAATACTATCATAGCGCAAATGGTATCAGAATACATTTAACATATCTGTGTGAATAGATAAACTCAGAAAGACATGAACTTGATACTGATAGTTGGTCTCATTACATAGCACTCACCAACCATAACATTACCTAATGGAACTTCCTGAATTTACATGGTAGAACTTTGAATTCTGAGAAGTGACATCTTCTCTATGTTCAGATCAATTTTAACAACTAAACAGAAGCACTGTGTGGTCTGTTTCTCTTCCACATCCCACAACATTTCCAGTTTACAAAATTCAGCCCTTCCTTCAGAGTCCGTTTTTCAGATTTGTGAACCACAATTATTTCATACCATTGCAGTATGCATGTGTCATCTGCATGTTCTGATACTGTCTCCTGTGGAACGTAAACATTTTTCTGTCAACTGTTGTCTGAATTTACATGATGCCTCTGAAGCACCAGTCTTGTATTATCTGTGAAATGCATATAGCAAGCACAAGATGATTCATACATACTCCTGTAAGCAACAGGGAATTTAACTGATATGTGAGCATGTGTGTATAGCACAATTGATCCAATGGGAAGTAACTAGCAGAAGCTGTCAAGCTGTCAGATAAAGTAATATTGCTATATTATACATGCTGATTGGAATTTAGACTTGTACCTTCTTACGTATGTACTGATATTGCATATGAATATCAGAAGTTGTACATTACACGCTTGGGCCATGGCAGTATATTATCTTGCAGCAATCATTTGAGGAGGATGACAATGAAGTTGAGGAGGCTGATGAGAATGTTGAGCTCATAGCAAAAGGAAAGCTGAAGGTGTCTGTCTACCTCAAGTATTTCCGATCTGGTGCATCTCCCTTCGTACTCTTTCTTTTGGTTCTTATCCTCATCATTGGGCAGATGGCCTCCAGTGGAGCAGATTTCTGGGTTACATATTGGTAATATAGACCACTTTCTTCCTTTATTACCAGTATCATATGGGGGGAATTTAAATGTACAGTCAAAAGTACAGTTACAATGTCAACATTCTTATGGTTTGATTTTTGTAATTCTCTATATTCACAGAAACACAATAAAAATGTATGGAATAAAAAGTGAGTTACATGCAAAGTACAAGGCTTATTTGTTCAGGCAATAGTTTATTCTGTTCATGAAGTTTATGCCATGTAATATGTGTGTTTGTATGTCTGCAGTATAAGAATAACAAGACATTGAAGTTATTGAAAAGAAAATGCTTTAAAATTTAGTGACTTCTGATGACCATTATACTGCATTTCTGTTGTCATGCTTTGCAATGTATTTCCTGTGTTAGTAACTGCAGCCAAGTAGCAGTATTTGGATAATGATATGTGCATGATAATTCAAAGTGCCAGGAAGTTCAGGTTTTATTGTAAAGACACACTTCATATTAAATCAAAATGGTTGCATGCAATATGATCCTTCATTTTGTTGCAGGACAAACCAAGAAGCACTGCGGCAGTACTATGCTGAGAATAGTGAAAGAGACACACTGAACTTCACTGGCAGCCCCACGGAAAATTCTCATTCTCATACAGACAGTATTACTCCAGCTTCAAATTTCACAACACTGTTACCCTTTCTGCCTGAGAACAAAACGTTAGAATTTGACAGAGCAGCAGCATTCAACTCCACATTACCAGAGTTGTTAGACACTGATACGGCCATATATATCTACACAGTATTCATTGTGGGAAGTGTTTTTATTACTTCCATACGTTCCATGTTCTTTTTTAAAGTGTGCATGACAGCATCTAAAATTCTTCATGACAATATGTTTGGATGTGTTTTGGCTGCAACCATGAGATTCTTTGATACAAATCCTTCAGGTAAACACTGCATAGAATAATACATTTTTAATGGTATATGTTGGTTTTGTGATAATTTTTTATGGATATTTTGTAATCATTGAGGAAGTCAGTAATCCAGCAAAGCTAATTGAATGGGTAAGGCATGTAGCATATATATGAGAGATTTTGAATAAAAATTGTTCACTATCTGAAAGGAAGAGAATCCAAGGCATAAATGGGAGGCTAATACTGCATTGGACAGTGAGAAAGTAGGGTGACAATGAGCTGATTAGATAATAATGGCAAGATTATTTTGTGATGTTGGGTTGTTTTGAACACAGTTATGACGGTCTTTGTTCCATAACCACAGGAAATTTCTTGACTAGCTAACCTACCATTAAGGTCCGAGTGAGGACACTTGTCTATGAGGACTGTTAATTAGGTTCACTTACTGTACTTCAAGGTTTCTCAACGTTTTAAACCAGACTAAAAATAAAACACGATTGTTGCAAGTTCCATACACATCATAATCGTCATTTATAATTTTGTTTCATTTTTAAAAAATTTAAAAATAAGCGTGCATTATTTTATGACAAGAAATGGTGGTTTTAAGGAAAGGAGTCTGGTTCATATATTTCTCAATGGTTCATTGTGTTTTCTGGGCTTTTCAACACATGCAAGTAGAAAACCAGTGGATACAGTACCTATAAGAAGTGTATCATACTCTAGATTTTGTAACTGTTGTAATATATAATCTTTAAGATTAAGGTCTGATCTCCTGTAAAATATCAAAATTTACATAATAACCCTAATAAATTTAAATCAGCCCTACAGAATTATTTATATGCTCACTCTTTCTGCCTTGTAGAAGAATACTTTAATGTGAACTAAACTTAATCATTTATTTTGTGCCAGCTACTACTGTACATTTGTAATATTTCTCTTGACTTGTTCTATGTCTAAGCTATTAATGTTTTTTTGGATTCATAGAATACAAACAAATTCAATTCAATTCACTGTGAGATATTATTCATTGTAATGGGGGAAAGAAGACAAATGTCATAAAATAAGAAACATAGCTTAAGGTCATGAACATAGTGGTGAGGAAAACTGTGATCTTGACGTGTGGAATTCTGAAGACTTTTCAAAGTACGAATAGAATACAAAGAAACATAGCACAGGTGAATTCTGATAAATACAGTGAATCTGTTTTGACATGGTTACATGAAGGGAATAGTGTGTTCACTAGGACTATTTTAGTATGCATTGTAATCAGATGTGGTATGGTCCCTAACCCCAAAATTTAGAAATAATTTTAACTCAAGAAATATAAACATATATGCATACAGTAGCAAACCATGCAACATTCAAAATTTTATGTACAAATAGGCCTGAATAAAAATGTATATAAATAAATTAAATTACATTTTATTAAAATTTAAGTTGTGAAAGCAGATTTTAATGTAGACATTTTCTCACAGCACAGAATAAGAAATGTCAACAGATGTGACATCTGAGAAATGTGTGTTGTGTGTTGCTCACTCATTACACATTCTGACTGGTTTGTTAGGTCACTGGTGACAAATGAATTACATGGAGAATGCTTCATCAGTTATGCGGTGCTTAAACTGTGCCAGAAATTTTTAGACAACAAAAAATGAATTTTTATTACATTGTATTAAGAAGAATTTGCATTGGCCAGGGATTTTTAAGAGAATATTAACTTCATTTGATGAAGCAGGCTATTCTTTAGAGAATAGTACTTGAAAAATTTATCACACGAACTCTTTTTTCCAGGTCGTGTACTGAACAGATTTTCCAAAGACATGGGTGCTGTGGATGAACAGCTTCCAAAGGCAATGTTAGAAGCTATTCAGGTATAAAACTGCTGCTCGTATTCTGTGTATGTGACAGGTTATATAGAATGTCTTTAAATTTGTCCATGATGTTACTTGAGTTGAAGAGGTGAACAATATAACAAAGTGTACTGATCTTAATATTAAGCCCTGTAAGAAAAGTGTGAGAGAGTGTTATAACCATTATCTACTCCTAGGTAATCTCCACAAGCAGTGCTGTTGGCATATATGCAGGGTCCGGCAGAAATAGGGAAACCTATTAAAATTTTAGTTATGCACTACTCTGCTAGAATATCAGGCATAAAGGTGTTTTAACTAAAGCAGCGACCTTCAAAGTTGGTCATCATGGAGCATGGGGAGTTAAGAAAATGGGTATGTGCCATGGAACTGTTTTTTCGGACAGGGTCCATGACAGGGAGTCAGTGCAGATATTGCCGTGAAATGAATTGACAGGAAGCCCCAGCTCCACATGCCTTCTGTCGATGGGTAAGGCAGTTGTGTGAAGAAAAAAGCTCTGTCGTGTGGAGAAAGCCACCTTGTTGGCCTTCCTCAGTTCGCATACTCGAGAAAATTACCCTTCTACTTTGAGGATGGAGATGGACAAGCCATCATAGTCACATCACACCGTTACACAGTGATGATCATTGAATTTCTAGCCCCAAAGCTTCCACCAAACCGTAACTTGTGGTTTCAACAGGATGGTGCTACGCCCCACATGACAGTAATTAACATGGGCATGCTTCACCATTTGTTTCCACAGAATTTCGGTGATGTACATGACCTCCTTATTTGCTGGACCTAACAGCACTTGACTTTTTCTGTGGGAGTGTTTGAAAAGTAAGGTGTAAAGTGGACGCCCTGTAGACTTAAATGCACTCAAACAAGCAACATTTCAGAAGAAACACTTCAAGAAATGTGCAGCTTCTCAACTGATAAGCATCTGTGCATTCAGGAGGGTGGTGGCCACCTGAAAAACATTGTACACAAAAGTGAAGTAATGTAAAAACAATGTAAGTGCAACAGTAAATTTTAACATGTTAAAATTATCATTAATTACTTTAATGAAAATGCTATTCGTGTTTATAATTAGTTCACTATTTCTGCAAGACCCTGTACATGTTTCAGCAGGCATAAATGGCCCACACATGACCAGACTAGGAGTAAGAATATTTAACACATTATCTTGAAGGTCCTCTGATCTGCATGTAGATGTCTTTCTTCAAATGTTCCTGAATATTGAAATACAAAAAAATTTTAAAGAAAGCATATGAGGGCAAGAGACAACCTTAGAGGCATCGGTGTGGGCAGCAGAACTGTAGTCAGCGTTCAGTTTCCAACATTTCAGAGGAATATAATGGTTCCAGAAACACCAGGAACTAATTGTCCAGAGATGTGGCATTATGTCTCAACAGAATGAAGTCCTCATGTATTAACTCATATGTTAGGTAATACACAATATACGTGACTGTTGCAGGTTCTGCTGGTAATGACTGGAATCTTGACCATGGTCACCATAGTGAACTACTGGCTTGTGATACCTGTGATTGTAATGGGCTTCTTCTTCTACAAGGTGCGTGGGATCTATGTGGCTACAGCACAAGATGTCAAGCGGCTGGAGGGAACAAGTAAGTCACTGACACTAAGATCCTCACAGCCATTCTGGTGTGTGTAATAGAGGAAGGGAGGTGGAAGTGGTGCTTCTGTCTCTTCTGTCCTTCTGTCCTTACTGAGGTCTTTGTGGATTTTCTCAGTTCCTAAAAAAAAAATGCCCAAAGAGTACCTTCAAGGAGGTCATGACTGCTTTCTTTAACAACCTTTCCAATTCATTATTCTCTCTCACCCAGTCCTGCTATGCTGTACGGTCTGAGTTTCTGAAAGTGTTGTTAAATAAACTTTAAATTTATTTAAAAAAAAACTGATTCAATAACTCTGATTTCAGTGACACCCACAGTTTGCTGAAGTAATTCTTTGTGAGAGAAAAGTACTTACCATGTAATATGTAGATCAAAAATATAAAACTGAAGTAAAATAGAAGGAACTACATCGAAGTGCAAGATTTGATGTTCTCGCAGCAGTGTGGATGATGATTCCAGTCTTCTGGGATATGATGACATGTTGATATTCGAAGGGCATGGTTTATATCTTAAATTTTTACTGCAATTCTGCAATGATGCTCTTTTATAACATTAATATTTCATAGTTTTTTTTGTTAGTATAAGATGGCAGACAAATTCCAAGTCAAAGTCAAAGATAAATTTTCTGTAGGTATTATGGGTTTTAGGACTGAAGCAGTCTAATAATAAGATACTATTTTTGCAGCTCGGAGTCCTGTGTTTTCTCACATATCTGCATCTCTCAATGGACTTTCCACAATCCGAGCATTTGAAGCTCAGGAAATGGTTAGCAAAGAATTTGACACTCACCAGGTAAGGCAAATGAAAATTTCACACACTGTGGTTGGCAGAAATAATTTTTGTGATATTAAGTGACAGGCATGGGACGTGTAACAAAAGCCAAAGACAGAAGAAGTCCATGCAGTAGACCGGTTTCCTATGAACTGCAAATGATGTTTTAGTGACATGCATAGTGTAAGTTATGCTGCCGTTCAGTGGCATAGCTAGGTCCTTTGTCATCTGGGTTGAGTAATCACAATGACCACCCCTAGTAGAAATTATGATTTTAAAAAGTCACTTAGTGACTTATCTTTTATTTAGCTAAATGATTTAAAATTTTAGGGTGCAGAAATTCAATTTATTTTTATTTTAAATATTCACTGTTCCACCCTTTGCTGCTGCAACACTTACCCCCACCACCTCACCCCAGCAGTGTCACTACATTCAAATGCATTCATTGGTCTCAGAATTCCAAACTGACTTTACCAGTGCTGCTTTCAAGAAACATACACTTCTGCAACCCCCCCCACATACACGCACGCACGCACACACACACACACACACACACACACACACACACACACACACACACACACACACACACACACACACACACACACAC
>Ga0131853_10013938_pt1 | contig 14725 bp, 8 predicted proteins | sample TergutLab28metaG_FD_92764 | JGI IMG/M metagenome (GOLD analysis project Ga0131853, IMG submission 92764) | Labiotermes labralis P1 segment gut microbial communities from Petit-Saut dam, French Guiana - Lab288 P1 (version 2) (version 2) | ecosystem: Host-associated > Arthropoda: Insects >... | reverse complement strand
GATGAAGAAGAAGAATGAGAAAATGGTGGTTATGGTGGTGGTTGTGGTGACACTGGCAGTAATGGAGCTATTACTAAAACAGTGGTAATGATGTAGCTATCATGATGATGATGATGATGATGATAATGACAATTATGGAGTGGGGAGGGAGGTCTTTAATTGAAGATTGATGTTTACTGGATGTAACCTGTGAGTAATACTGTTCATCTATCAGTCCTAACCTTCAAAAAGTTACAAATTTGTTTGCAATGAAATGATATACATGTTGAATTGGAAAGCAGAAAAGTTGACATTGCCTAATTGAAGTGTAAACCTCTGGCATAGGAAGTCAGATCCAGATAAACATTATAATGCATATGTATATATATATATCAAAACAGCATTGCTTAAAAAAATTCTATATCTTTGGTCACATTATAAATTTACTCCATTAAGGAGGTAGAAGGTATTATTGTTACATTACTTATACAATTTTGTTAAAATCATTTGAACTTACATTTTTTGGGATGTTCATGATGTTGTTGGTGTTCTCGTACATGCCATTGTTTGGTGGAGACTGCAGCCGTGGTGTCATATTAGCATAGATCCTGCTTGGAGCATTATTTAGTTTCTCAAATGCTTTATCATCTGCATCCTGGTAATCCATATCTGGGAAGTAAAGCATTTCACACATTGAAGTATGGATATGCAAAATGCATGTAACATCAGGTGTAGATGTCACAGATATCACATGTATAGGATGGCATGGATACTCTCTCTGTTATGTCACATGTAATAGCCTGTATGGATATTGTCACAGACACTACACATGCTGTATATTGATACTCACAGATGTTAACATGTATGGATACCACCACAGGTGTTACATGTGATGTCAGGTAGGTCATATGTAATGTCACATAGGGATACTGTCAGATATGGATACTTAGATCACAGATGTGTCACATGTATTCAGGATTTGTTTCAGAAAGAAGGTTTATAAATCAGTCAGGAAGAACAGTTTTGTTATTTACAGAGAGCAAACGTTCTTATGTTAATTGGTAAGTTTACCACCAGGATATCACAAAACTAAACTGCAAAACTGTAAAGAGATAAATTTAATAATAAATAACAGACCTTACCTTGAAAACTCAAGTCTTCTGGGATATGATGCATTGTTGTTGGACAAGTATGATTTCAGCATTTCAAAAAATCAATGTGTCCTCATCCCCAGGGTCACAATGAAGGTACCACAGTCCTTTGAGATGGCAGGAACTATTCAACCAGCTTCATATCCCCAAAGACTTGACCATTAAGCAGCAGTACTGTGAGAACCTCAAATCTTGCTGATATTATGCTTGCTGAACTTATCTTACTTATGTAAAATAAAAGATAAAGTGATCCCGCTACAGGCCCGGTGTGGCCCAGAGGTTGGGTAGGGTTATAGCTGTACTCTTCCATGACCGCGGCACTGGAAGGGGGTGAGTGGTCAGCAGCACGCCCCGGCCGCACTTTACCCCTGAGAAAGACCCAGTACCCATTTTACAGGAGGCTGGGTGGGCCCCAGGGCCAGTCTGGACAGGCGGAAAATCTCGTCCCCGCTGGGATTTCATCCCGGACTGTCCAGCCTGTAGTCATTCCCTATACCAACTGAGCTAACCGGCCCACATCTTACTTATGTAAAGGTAAAGTTATCCCATTACAGGCCCGGTGAGGCCCAGAGGGTGGTTAGAGGTATAGCTCTACTCTTCCACGACCGCGGCACTAGAAGGGGGTGAGTGGTCAGCAGCATGCCCTGGCCGCACTTTACCCCCGGGAAAGACCTTGTACCCATTTTACTGGAGGCTATCTTACTTATGTACTTTATATTAATCAGTTCCTAATACAATTTATTTATGCACCAAGACAGCTACTTGATATTGTAAAAATGTGTTAAACTGGAATTTTTAATTTTGATTGTGCAGAAATGTTTCTACACATTTTGAAGTTAAAATTTCTTGCCTCTGTGTATCCACCACATTACAATTTGACTTATTATGTAGACTAACTTCCTATTTCTCTTATTACATTGTTTCCATCTTGCAGGTGGAGTAAGTGGAATGTCTGTCTGAAATACGGAATATGCTTCCATGGCCCATCATTCACAAAATGTTATACAGTCTGTAAATCCCCGAAACAATACAAATAATTGATCAGGTGATGATGATTGCGCTTCACAAATATTTCAATTAGCTGGAGCATGTAATTTAACTTCCCCACCCTGAAACTAACAAATTGCTGGGTCAGAAAAAAGCACACGCACACACGCACGTATGCACAGCACACATGACACAAATTAAAGACCAAGGATGTAACAATGTGTTAATTGGTCTTTTTACTGCCCAAGTTTATAGAAGAACCATACATATGATTTTATTATTGAATTTTTACAGAAATAATTGGACAAGAAACTAAATTGAAACAATATAAGACAGGTGATCCAAAGGAACACTTCTGAAGCAAATACTGTTTATGTTTCTTTCATGAAGTTATGGCATGATAACGACATTCAAGTACAACTAAACATCAAACGCTAACTAAAAAATATGAGATATGAGGTTCTCATGTCAGTGACTATGAAAATTACAGTACTGTCTTGTGATCTATGGTCTTGTCTAATGTGATGCTATGTTGTCTGGTAGCTAGTTACTAAGGTTTCAGAAGAACCTCCATTCTTCATCTCCAGGATGGAAGAAGAAGGCAGTATATTCCTCTAAATAACTGGCAGTTTGCTGTGAGATTATATTTAGTCATATTAAAATAAAGCACACATTTCTAGACTCTGTTATCAGATGTAGTTTGTTCATCACTCACACTCTTGCATCCTTTAAAAAATCTGAACCTTTGGTTTATTAATCTAAATGAATATTACAAAGTTTTGTTTGTTGCTTGCAAAACCATCTTGCTTCATGCAAGTGGAAGACTGTATTTTTCAAATCCTTGTGATGATTATAAATACTACATAGGCACATACTGTCACAGAGTTACAGTTATCAACTTACCACTGTTCTGTGGAATTACATCGGGATTCTTTTCGTCCATGCTATCAATGCTTTCATCTGTGTCCTTGCTAAGTGGCATGGAGCTTGCCTTGTCAACTCCGGGAGGTGTTCCCCTCCTCCCACTGTTCCCACTGCCATCCTCACGCTCTTTCACATCATCATCCCCGTGACCTCGGAGCCGCATCACTACAACTATGATGACAGCCACCAGCACCAGGGCAGTGACCACACCAATCAGAACACCCAGGATTGGTGTAATGTGAAGGATTGCAGGTGTTGCAGCTGAAATATTGGTGAAACAAACAAGATCACTAGCAGCTACGTAATATATGTTCAAATTAATATGTATAGATTGTGTTAAATGTGTTGAATTACTAGTGTTATTAGATAACTAATTTCAAGATGTAATGTGAATGGAAAACTGTAGAGAGAGTAGGGAAGTGGTCATAATTTTATTAAAGTACTACCTCAGAATGCATTTATATTGCAAGAGGAAAGCCACACAAAATTTAAGTACTGAAATCTACTTAAGTGTGAGCTTGAATATGGATTTACCAAAGTAGACATTTTAGTATGGTAGCTAGCTTGGCATTATTGTGGATAGGAAATTGAGGATGTATCCATTTTAAGGTAGAAATGAGCTTTTTTTTTTTTTTACTCATAATTAGAAGCCAATAATTCTGAAGATTCAGAATGCAAAGTCAGCATATTTTCATACAGTGACATGTGGTAAGGCACTGTTTAAAGACAGAGGATAATAGTACTGTATAAAAATATTACATTCACTATAGCTTCTACATAGGTGAGTCAATAATTATCTGCAATACAGATACGATCTTTATTTCAATAAAAATAGAAAACTTATAATAACATCATTTTTCAACATAGTCCCCTTGCTTTTCAATGCACTTCTTCCATCGTTGCACAAGCTTCTTTATGCCCTCAAAAAGAAAAAAAGTTTTTGGCTGAGCAGCGAACCACACATGCACCGCTTCCTTCAGTTCTTGGTCTGAGGTGAATCGACGGCCCCTTAATGCCTCCTTGAGTGGACCAAACAGGTGATAGTCTGAAGGGTCAAGATCGGGACTATACAGAGGGTGAGCCAATACCTCAAACTTAAGTTTCTGGAGGGTTTCAACTGTGTGGGCAGCAGTATGCGGATGGGCATTGTCATGCAACAACACAATGCCTTTCGACAGTTGTCCTTGGTGTTTGCTTCGAATTTCAGGCTTCAGCCTGTCAATAAGCATCTCACTGTAACAAGCACTGTTTATTGTTGAACCCCTCTCCTGATAATGTTCCAGTATTGGGCCTTGTGATTCCCAAAATACGAGTAACTGTAGGAATCAATTTTCCTGCTGACGGTTGGTTTATAAATTTTTTTCCTGATGGGCGATTGTGGATGTTTCCATTCCATAATCTGCCGTTTACACTCTGGCTCGTAATGGTGGACCCATGTTTTGTCACCAGTGATGATTCTGTCCAAGAAGGCGTCACCTTCTTTATCATAGCAATCCAAATTTTGTTGGCAGATGTCTGAGGACGTTTGTTTGTGCAGCATTGTGAGTTGTTTTGGGATCCATCTTGCACAAACTTTATGAAAGCCAAGTCTATTGTGGATGAATTCATAGGAAGAACCATGACTAATTTGCAGACAATTTGTTACTTCATAAATAGTCAGTCGTCTGTCTAACAGAACCTTGTCACGTACGCGCTCAATGTTGTCGTAAGTTGTGGCCGTGGACGGGCATCCGGCTCCTTCTTCATGTATAAAACTTGTGTGACCATTTTTTAATTTTTCTATCCATTCGTAGACACTCCGTTGCGGCAAAACACTGTTTCTGTATTGTGCTGAAAGTCTTCAATGGATTTCAACCCCTGATACACCTTCAGACCACAAAAAACGGATCACTGAACGCTGCTCTTCCTTGGTGCAAACGCAAAGCGCAACAGCCATGGTTAACGTTACGGTTTCGACAAAGGAACTCATCTAGCAACTTCAAACCAGCGCAGCAGTGATAAGAAGGGAACCACACCTACTGACGCGCACAAAAACAACAGTGCTGCCAACAGAAACACAAATGCAACTGCACTGCGGATAATTATTGACTCACCCTCGTACATTTCAGCTCTGTTTCCTCAACTTGAGATCTTTAATTATTATATTCAGCTTTTTAACACTTACATTAGCAAGTATTATGAGTTTATGTTAGTCATAAAAGGTACATGCTCTAGGTGCTAAGGGCTCACAAGTATTCTTGAATTTTTTGGCATTTGGTATTGCTGAGGACAAAAAGGATGTAAAAGGCAAACACATGACCGAACATACAGACATGTTGCTAAGAAACATCTACATGTTAAATATATTAAGCATATGACATTACTGCAAATATTTTGTTAGTAAAACTTACACAGCACATATCAGTGTAGATTTCATCTAAAAATGTATTAACTTGAAATAACATTAGAATATAAATATATCAATAAGTGAAATATTTATTACGTCATGATAATGACATAATTGTGGATACAAACAGAAATAATATCAGTTTTCGTATTCAGAAAATACAAAGAAGAGGAATTTTTAATTCAGCAAGTTAGTAACGTGGTGGCAACTTTTTTACTTCAAAATCCTTTCTCATTTAATTCAGTACAAGAGAGCATATTATAAAATACACACACAAAAAAACAAAAGAATTATTAAGATGTGCTTTGGATACTTCTCAGTCCCTTTCTCTGGTTCACATGATGTACTTATTTTGTGGAAATTTGATTAATGTCAATAGGAGTACTTGCACTAATGTTCAGCTACAAATATACAGGCACATTTAATCAACCTGGACCTTTCAACGGGCTGTCTGTCTGAAATAAAATGTCTCTTCTGTCTAATGATATGTTTATATATATATATATGCATTATGGGCAGTAATATTCTTTCACTAAAACTCTCTTAGGCTACCAGCCATATCAGGTAGTTAAACAGTGAACAAACGGCGTTTCAAGAACCATCTGTGTCCTCTGTCATCAGCTTCTACTGATAAGGACAGATATGGTTCTCAAAACACTTATTTACTTTTCAGCTACCTGATGTGGCTGGTAGCCCAAACAGTTCTACTGCATTCCCTCATTGTGAAAACTTCAGATTACATAGTTAAACTCTCTTATCCTAACCTGAGCCAGATGAATCCAATCCTCACATATAGTTTCTCTAAGGTCAATTTTTATTAGTCTCTTCCCAGCTGCACCTAGGACTAGGTCTTCCAAATGGTATTTTTTCTTCACTTATCTGAGAAAAGGTTGGATGAAGTTCTCATCATTTCTGTGCACCTGCTGTTATGCAGGAGGATACATAATGTACCACACATTTTAGTACACTGAATTCATATCCCTCCCATGCATAACCACCTCATTCTGCTTAATGTGGTTACCTATTATTTGAAGGTACAAATTATGGGACTCCCTATTACATTGCTTTACACTGAATTTTAGTGTAATTCCTTTGGTTGCTGAATTAACAGAAGATTATCTTTCTGTATATCCAGTGGCTTGAACACTGTTTTGGATACAATTTCTAATAAATGCTTCCAGTTATAATATTACAAAACTTTGCTTCCTCTGTTGTCCACAATTGGAAGCATCCATGACTCAGATTCATATTTCTTAATGAAAGCTGACTGAAACTCATTTCAACACTAAGTCCAAATACAGTGGAAATCTGTTACTTCATCATTCACAACGATTGATGCCAAAGATGAGGGGTGAAATTTTAAAGTAGAAAAGTTCTCATCTATCTTAATTCTGAGGTTTTTGGCTTTACAAAATTCTTATTTGTTTAAAAGCAGCAGGTTTCTTAAACAAGGCAATACACTAGATTGAGCATTCAATTTGGTGTAAATCAAGGACATCTGACAAATGCCAGTAGAAGTCTAAACCAGTTGCAGTTGATTGTTCAAACTATGACACACTGATTTCATTAACTTCAGCTGCTTATTTAAAAAGTATTTCTAAATGGTGTAGTTTGCAAATCTAAATCAAGACAGCAATTTGCTTCACTAATACCTGATTCACATGAGATGCTTAAATTACCTTTATTTATGTGCTAAAAAATAAAGGAATGCTAAGATGTCCTACATTATATTTTAGGATCCTTCATTGAATTTCAGTACATGTGTAACTGCCAATATTGTTGTGAATATGAAGGCTGGTGTGTCCACATGGAACCATTTTCTTTCAATTATTCGTTTCCATCAAAAGTGTGATACGAACAACCCAATAAACATTAAACTCAAAATAACTTGAACACTGTGTAGCCTACTCCATTTCTAAGAATTTATTTTTTATTTCAGTGGATAAACTCTGGACTCTAAAAATACATTACAGAGATATGATGTAATTATATTCCATACGTTTCTCAAAATTTCACCTTCATCACTGTATTAATCTTAACTGTTAATTTCACAATTTATCAGGCCAACACCAGAAGTTAGTAACCCATAACTTCTTAAGTACCACAAATGCAGAAGTTAGTTGTTAGCATATTCCAGTAAACCCTGCTCTCAAGGTATTCAGGTCTGCCCATTAGATGGAAGAAAACAAAAGCATAAAGAATGCTCTTTTCTCAAATTGCCAGAAATTTGTTAAATAAATTGCACTGGGGAATAGAATTGTGCATTTCATCACATTACATTTTTAACACTTTAAACACAATTGTGTTACATTTTACACTTCCTGTAGTTGCCATACAGCAAGCTACATTACTATTGTAATTTTACGGATACCCTGGATTGTTGTGACATCCAGTGGAAGTAAAAAGGAATTCCTGCAATTTTTGCTTGCTACTGTATTACTTCCAAAACTTCCAATGAAAATTTCGTAGCAGTTTGGTAGGAATATGAGGAAGCAGGACCTGTGAAGCAGAGTACGGTCACAGAATGACCTTTGCCTATGGTTTGCTAAGAGGTGTTTCAATGTACACTGTTCCATCACCCACTATGAAACAATGTCAGTAAGATAACATTTATGTGCTCCTTTGTTTGATAATTTCTTGACTTTAACAACAAAAAAAATTGATGAATTTTACATGCTAATAGTAACATTCTGCTCTTTCAGAAGTAGCCTGTTTAAAATGTGTGTGCCTCACATGTCCTAATTTTGGAAAAGAGTTAGGTGGAATGTGAATTAGTACTGACCAAATTTCCTGTCAGATTTATTAATGGTACTAAATAACATCTTTTTCCACACAAACAGATCAACAAAACTGACATACTGTTTGCAGGACAGTAGAAAAAAAACTACAATTCATAATGTGATCTCTGCGCAACTTGGGAATAAAACACTCAGCTGTAACATAACTCCTGTTGCTCTGTTTCCATAACACTGCATACTGACATGTGCCTGAATTAGGGCTGCCTGTAAACAATGTTTAAAACTGACAAAGAACTGATGTTACAAATAACAACTTAGTTTCTTCCAACTTTGATGATTATATTAAACCACTGTCAATGGAACCACACAAATTGGAACTTCCTGTTGTGGTTATGTGGTTTATAGCAGCATGTAGTCTTGTATGTGCTAAATGACTACATACCAGAGTACAAGCATCATAACCCCAAACTCCACAATATCAACTGTAACCTAAAATCTAAAACAGAATAGTCAATTCTGCCACTGAGATAGCTTGTACAATGGTTACTGTTGCACAAAATTTGTTTGGGTGGATAATGTCAATGTGTATACCCTATTGAAAGCAGGGTTGCAATTTAATCAAGGTCTGTGCAAGAAGACAAACATGGAAACTATGTGCATGAAGTTAGTTCCCCCAGCCTCTTTTTACGCAAGCAAATCCTGTCTTACCACCGGGGTCCTGATCTTGTTCAGGCAATAATGTGTAGATGGAAACAGCATCACTTGTGGCATGAGCTGTCACTGTGCGAACATATAACACAAGATCCCTGTGGTCAGTGGGTAGGTCTGTTATCTCCAGTATTCCTGCCCTCTGAGAAGTGGCACTTGCCACCAGATGCCTTGTGTCTGCGTCGAATGCTTGCAGCACATAGGTGGTGGCAACATCATCAGGGTGATCATGATGAAGCGCTTCAGGGGGAGTGTAGCAACCTACCCTCAGTGAATTGACTGTCTGGTGTATGACCGTGCATTTCTCAGGAGGCCGCGGTTTATCTGACCAACCTGATTTTGAAAAGTCCAACACTAAACCGTTTTTGGCACGCTATGCTAGAATATTGCTAGGTTAATATGACAGTGGAATGCACGCAGACATTTTTTATTGATAAGATGGTTTCACAAATTGGGTGAAACTTGCAAAACTGAAAATATATCTGTTTTATTTCAAAACTACTGTAAATTTCTATAACTACAAAGGGAACACAAAATTCATTTCTAAATGTCACTTGGTAAGAAAGAATGGTTTTTAGTTCAGTTAATTGCAAGCTGAAATTTAAATGCAATATTAATGTTAAGAAATTAGTTGATGGGATGACAGCAGACAGCAGTTGGTTTTAAATTTGAACTCTATTCACGATGACTGTAAAAAAAAATTCTTACATAGTCCGTATTCACTTAATTTACTAAACGGTGGCTTACACGTAGAGCACTGGAGAAAAGTAAGCACAGTTTTGAAGGTGACATATGTTGAAGTTGTCTACCTTACACCGCTAAATAATGTTTTAACAACATAAATAGTTAATGTCAGGTACAGTATACAAAAACAGGATGCATAATTATTTGGCCCTTCTTATAAAATTCCAAATAAAAAGTTGTGTGTTACATCTTTCAAAGTACTTAAAAAGAAATTGTAATCTGATACAAGAATCACATCAGAAGAATAACTGAAGATACAAACTGAATACTGGAAACTAAAATGAACCCCCAAGTAAGGCGACCCTTGTAGGAACGCATATGGTAAACAGCAGTCAAGTAAAAAGCACAAGGTTGATAACATCCTGCAATGAATGACACCTGAAAATTACATCATGTCTTTCAGCCTAACTGCATAATTAATTTGTCCTAATCTACAAGTAGCCATATCTTAACATACATACATACATTTAAAAAATCTAGTACCTGTCATAGGACAGCTGAATATGAAGCATGTCAACACAGGACCACACATACACACAAGGAACAGTAAACATGAATAACATACAAGAAGGGACTCAAAAAATAATTAGTACAACACAGTATAGAGAACATTAGTAAGCAATTATGAAACAGCTGCAATATAGGCTGGTAGGTATATGAAGAATTAAGGTATGAGAAACATAAATTATTAAAAGTGCTATATAACATACAGACAATATATAAATTAAAATTAGATGTAATTATAAGCACTAGGATAAAGATACAATTCAACCGCAAAAAAACTAAGTTTTAAAAGAGTTTATAATGTGAGGGTAATGAAAAATTATCATAGTGATTCAACATCAATAATGATAGTACCATTACTGATGTTCAGAAGGGATGGCAACTTGACTGCTAAATAAAACTCATCAATAAAATAAAAGCCGTGAGTAATAAGATATTTTCTGAATGCCACCCTAAATCTTGGAGTCTCATTTTTGCTAATCAGAGGTAGAAGTCTATTAAATATTTTAGTGCTGGAATAAAAGACACCTCTTTTTATACATGAAAGAGTTACAGCGGGTTACGTAATTAATGTTTGGCTCTAGTATTTACTTCATGGTGTTAGTCAGAAAGTTATCAACATTTTTGTTTATGAATCTCAATAAAGAAAATGCATATTCACAAGGAATGGATAACATATCTAGTCTCTTCAACAATCCTTTGCAAGAACATCTCGAATCTACTTCCATCATTATTCTTACAACCCTCTTCTGAAGTAAAAATGCCCTATTTGCATTGGTTGAATTTCCTCAGAAAATAATACCGTACTTTATTATTGGGTGGAAGTATGCAAAGTAGGCAGACTAAATAGCATCCCTATCTAATATGTGGGATAATTATTTTACAACAAAGCAAGCAATACTGAACTTGAGTAGCAAATCTATATGGAATTTCCACGTGATGTGACTCTCAATATGCAAACCTAAAAACTTTAGATTGTCTAGTTCAGTTAGTGTTTGGTCAGAATACACAAAATTCACTTGGTATTGTACTAATTTAGTAGGAGTAAATCTAACAACATTAGTTCTTTCTACATTCATTGTGATATGATTAGCCCTAAACCTTTTAGAAATGTGTAGCAGTACTGAATTTATCACATTTTTCAATTCACGGTAATTATCATGAGAGACCAGGATATTGGTGTCATCAGCGAACAGTATTACCTCAGCAACTGTGTTAATTTTAGACCTTGTTTAATCAGAATGTATATAGTCATTAGGTACAACAGCTCTTAGGGAGTAGAAAACCTGAAGTGGGAGACCAATCCTGTCCCCAAAATGTAGCGTGTGTTCAATTTCAACACATACAATCGAAGAAGTCCATAAAGTTAATGAGTTCATAAATTACCTCAGACTTAGTTCATATCTGACAGATTGCGACATGAGGTTTACTGTGTACGAATTGCCAAAATGAATGATGATACCTAATTTATTGCTAGATATCACCATTAGCAAAAAGAATATACTTGTATGTAATTGTGAAAGTACGAAATCTGTTATTTCATGAACAAACCAATTATTTTGTACAATAATGGAAATGGGCCTGTGAAGTTTATAATGACTGACCATTCAACACTTTCATTAGATAGACCCACTCCATACAATTAGTTAATCACTCCAGTCAAGGCACAGAAGGCTGGGACACTCAGATCTTTAACTAGATATTTCATACATTAAGGATTTGGACACCGTTAAGACCTACAATGAGAAAATTCTACATTTTAATTAGTTATTTCATAGAATGACAACGTGGGCAGTTAAAGAACAGAATGGGAATCATTCAACATTTGAACTACATATTTCATACAATAACGACCTGATGCCAGGTTAGAGCATAGAATGTGAAACCGTTCAAAACTCTGAAGTAGTTATTTCGTAGAATAACTCCCTGAACTCAGTTAAAGGATAGAGTGATCTGACAAGTTGCAACATATCATGGAGAAACATTCTACATTTTTTTTAAAATTTAACGTTCCATAAATCCACAATAAAAACAATACGTAGGATATAGAACATGTCAAGAGTAATACATTATGTAAAATTATAAAAATTAAATAAGTGTATGGAATCAAACAGAAATTTATTCCAATCAAGTACATGAATAATGGCTAATACTAACAGGACAAACCACTGTGTAATGAGAAAAGCATAGGAAGATATGGCTATAGTTACAAACAGAGGAACAAGTCAGATACAGACAACAGGCAAATCGCAGCAAAATAAATACAGGCGGCAATTATACGCATGTGAGTAACATTAGGGTGACAAATGTTAAGTTTTTTTTCTGTGAGACTTAGTGACAATAAACATAGATTATTAAGACTATATACTAAGTAAATGGTCTTATTAAAGACATTTAACCCTTATCCTGCTAACGTGGAGAATATGGTGAGCTCCTAATAATGCCAGCAAATGGCAGACAGGATTTAACTTGGCGTTTAAAAGGTTACTGGCACATTATTAGCTTGTGACAGATTTATATTGAAAATATTTTTCTATGGAGTAAAAAGAATGTATATGTAGGAATTTTAATTTGTTTTTCTTCAGGCTAAAGAGTTATTTTACAGAATTATATATATATATATATATATATATGGCCTATAGTTCATATGTATATGAGATCCCATTCAATCTCCCTCACCAGTTGCTGTTACTTACTGCAACTGTATCATAATCTGTGCTGTCAGGTAAAACAATTTATATGGAGAGTAGTATCAAGGAAGTGACTGATAATCATTCATGGGAATATCAACATGACGTTACATTACTGGTATGTGTAGTTCGCTATATCGATTGTGCTGAGCCAACTTGTTCGCCATAGGTGATAGGTAGTTGCGAAGTTGTTGGACAGATGTCAGGCGATAAACCTCTCAAATCTACTGGTCGGCCGGGTTGATGTGAACTGAAATAAGATCTGAACTCTGGCCTCAGATATTGTTGTTCTATTCTCTGTAGTACGATGTGTGCTGGTGCGCGCGCGCGCGCGTGTGTGTACTAGGAAGGACGCAGTCGTGCATTATTTGAAGGTTATTATCCTTGCATTCACGCAGAGAACTGAGGTGCATAACTTGTATTCAAGAGGTGGTTCCTACTCATTTCCAATTAGGTCAGATTAGCTGCTATTGTTAAGGGAGTATTTCGTGTTTCTCTTCAATCTCTGCAGGCGTATGTAGGAATACTACCCTCAGACTCCTTCGTCCAAACTTGCATGCCTACAATCTAAGAACATCTAACCTCATTCGACCCACACAAATAACGCAACTGTAAGATCATCATTCTATAAACAATGAATTAATAAATATACTCTATAGCTGCTTAGCCTCTAACAGAGATAAGTGTCAGGATTATTTCCTGGGAGTAAAGGCAGCCGGTGCGTAGGGCTGACAACCTTACCACCTTCATGTGTCGATTGTCTTGAAATGTGGGAGCCTCAGCCTCCTGGAACCCTGTTGGCCTCTAATAGGCCTGTACAGGAATTGCTTTACCGTTTACTCTATAGCTGGAAAAGCAATTTGCCACACTCACCCGTGTGTTTCTCTGCGGCTTTAGACGTGAAGGCGTGGAGGGCCACTGGATTGCTGTGTCCCTTCGCATTGGCTGCATACAGCGATATATCGAAGCCAAGACCAGACTCAAGTCCATTGACTGTAAACATTGGCACTCGCGACGTTACGTTTGTCACCAGATTCTGTGTGGCGGCGTCATAAACTTCCATGACGAATTCCTGAGGTAGTCCACCATCAAAACCGTCCGTGCATTCCACATGGAGCGATTCTACGGTTTGATTTAATATCGTACAGTTCTGCAGGCTGTCGGGTTTTCCTGAAATACACATTCAAAACCGTGAACCAGCAAAGGTGATCAACAAAAGAAACCAAGCAGAGGGAGTAGTCGACTTCCGAACATTCGAATTACGAAAATCCGAAATAATTCTAATCAGAAATCATACGAAATCCACACGGCAAGCTGGCGAACGCGCTTCGAGGGTACGAATGAAACGTGGTTTGCTACTTCTACAGCAGTGTTAGGGGAAGTGGCTGAGGGCCAATGCATAGTACAAGACTCTCCCAGCAGGCTTGTGGTGTTCTTTGTGTTTACATAATCCAACTGTTGACGGCAGTGTTTTAGTATACGCTGATTGTAAATTGTCTTTAAAATATCCCAGAAAGGTAAAAGTAAAAAAGCTGTATCAAATCCCATAAAATGGAAGACAGTATAATGCATGAGTGTTGCCTATTTCTGCTGTTCGAACCATCTCAGTTGCTGAAGTTACCAAGATGATACCAATGCAAGAGTGTTACCTATTTATTCTGTTCGATCCACCTCCGTTGCTGAAGTTACCAAGATGATACCAATGCAGGAGTGTTACCTATTTATTCTGTTCGATCCACCTCTGTTGCTGAAGTTACCAAGATGATACCAATGCAAGAGTGTTACCTATTTATTCTGTTCGATCCACCACCGTTGCTGAAGTTACCAAGATGATACCAATGCAAGAGTGTTACCTATTTATTCTGTTCGATCCACCTCCGTTGCTGAACTTACCAAGATGATACCAATGCAAGT
>Ga0131853_10013937_pt1 | contig 14726 bp, 10 predicted proteins | sample TergutLab28metaG_FD_92764 | JGI IMG/M metagenome (GOLD analysis project Ga0131853, IMG submission 92764) | Labiotermes labralis P1 segment gut microbial communities from Petit-Saut dam, French Guiana - Lab288 P1 (version 2) (version 2) | ecosystem: Host-associated > Arthropoda: Insects >... | reverse complement strand
AGGCTGAGTGGACCCCGTTCCAGACTCACTACTACTCAGAAAATCTGGTAGCGCCGGGGATCGAACCCGGGACCTCTGTATCTGTAGCCAGAAACTCTGACCACTAGACCACAGAGGCGGTCTGATGTTTAGCATAAAATATAAAATTATCCTTTTATTTCCGGTGTGAGATTATCTCCTAATGGACCACTGGAGCAAGTCACGAATTATTTGATGATGATGGATCGTTTTCACGTGTATATTTTATGTTTATATAAATATTATTTGTTAATCTACGAATATTAACAAAGCTATTATACGATACATTTTTGTTATAACCTGCATACTCACGTGTAGGCCGAGAACTCTCTACCGTTCTAAGAATGAAGTAACAATGTTAATAGCAGTGTGGCAATTGGCGTAGTTAAGACTTTCATTTCTAAAACATTTTGAAATAACATTGCTAACAGCTCATGGGTTTATTGCCAGAAGAGCTCAACTGGCCTGCAGTAGCCGAACGGCCTCTGTCTTTGCTCTCAGAGCTGCAGTGGCTGCTTGCAGCGATCGGATGGTTACATTCCCCCAGCGGAATTGTGCATTTAGACATGATTTGAAAGGTATCAGCTGTAATAGTTCAGTCACTTCATTTACTGCTTTTGAAATGGAATACGTATTTTGGATATCTAACAGAGAGATGATTTATTTTATCGCCCACTCCGTGTCAGATCTGTGGGTTCCCCAAATTTATGCCCAATGGAAATCGGAACTAGAGTTGCCGGGACATGAACTTGAACTACCGTATCGCAAAGGCTAAGTAAGATTTGCGATTTACCTCGAAGCTTCTCTAAATGTTTATATTGTATTATTGTGACGCAGATGTATTTTACAATTCCTTTTTTCATTCTACAAATCAAGAATAGAAGGCCTGGTTATTTTTCTTGCTTCGTTTTCTCTTGAATGAATCCCTAAGCATTAGAATACGGAAATGTTGGTTCTTCGCATGGTGGATGTGGGTTGGTAAACACTTGGAAATAATTCTACTGCCAGAACTGTTTCGTGATGATCGTGTGTGTGTGTGTGTGTGTGTGAGCACGTGTTTGTGTGAGTGCGTGAGCACGTGTGTGTGTGATCAGACAACCAGTGTCACACTATGTTCCATTTGAAACCCACTCCATTCACCGACCTGTTCTTGCATACCTGGACTAGCTGTATTTATTGGTACACGCTATGGCACACTGCGTTACAACCCGGTAGATCGCGGGTTCGAATCCCGATAATGTCTTTGGAATTTTTTCTTTGGAGTTTTTCAGTGACATAATCATTCCAACCACACTATGATCCTGGGGTCGACTCAACCTCTAACAGGAATGAGTACCAGGAATTTTTCCAGGGAATGAAGGCGGGCGGAGCCTAGGACTGACAACCTTAACACCTTCATGTGCCGTTTGTCTCGATATCTAGGATCCTCAACCTCCTGGAACCCTTTACCTTGACTAACCGTCTTTTTGTAATATATATTTAATGTATATTCACTTTATTAATATATATTCCAGTCAACACAACTGTATAATGAAAACATAATTTAAAGCGACATGTTTCGACTTAAAAATTCATCGTCAGGCTAAGCTAAGAACCATGACGTTCTTTACAATGTGAATATATTGAATCAATACACAACGGGATGACTTCGTTCAAATATATATAATGTATAAAAATGTATGTATCAGTGACCCTTCCTCTCGGTCTATCAGCTTCTAACTTTGTACTTCTTATACACCAGTCATTTAATTAATGTAATCAACCCTTAACCCGCTAACGTGGAAAATATGGTGAGCTCCTAATAATGCCAGCAGATAGCAGATGGGATTTAACTCGGTGTTTAAAGGGTTAATGATCCGAAATGGTATTGAAGTTATCAGATTCTTCCGTGATGTGACACTGCGGTACTCGTCACCCAAACAACATGGCTTCACATCCCAGAAGACCGTAGCTGCTGTAACGCTTTGCGTGGACAGCTACCAAGTTATCTACTGACACATTTTATAAATATTGATTATTGTAAATTGTAGCCTGTGACGTTCCTCTCTCCTAATGCTGTTTATTGCAGGGTGACCACAATTTCTCTTGTTGGATTGAATCGTATGGAGTTATGTTACGATTCGAAAACAGATGGGACCTCACTAAATATTTAAGTCGCTTTTACCTATTAAGATGGATCTTACTTTTGTTTAACCCACTGAAACCATAAAATTCCCTATAAAATTCATTAAACATGCAGTTTATGCACTACGGAACTGAGCTAACCATTCTCCTTCCACCACATGAAAGGTTATATCCTTTATAACTTTCGTGTTGAAGTAGCATCTTTAAAAATAGTATACTATTTACCTGTCTCTGACTGCCAAGAAACTGAAGGTCCGACTGTCTGTTTTCCATCAGTTTTTCCCTCTAAAGGAAATAAAAAAATATGACGTCACAAAGTCTACGTGTACTTTCGATTGTTTTATACACACACACACACACACACAATATATATATATATATAAATACACACACATATACAGGAGTGTCCAAATTACTAAATTCTCGGGTATAATATCGTGTATTTTGGTAATGATTCAGAGGGAAATTTTACCTCTAATTTAACACACTAAATCTATCTTCAAATGCTACTTCTATATCCTACATCTACTTTTGAACGATACCTTAATCTTCAAATGCTATCTCTAACTGCAGATGCTAACCGTTTCTTAAAATGCTACCTCTCTACTTTCTAACGACACATTTATCTCCAAAATCTACCTTATTTTCCAATGCTAACTCTATGCTCAGATTACACCCTGGTGGTAAAGTAGGTTCGAATGAAAAGTTGGTTTCTGACTACCAATATTTACAGCATCACATCCCAAAAACCGTAATCCTTATACTGCCGCTAGGATCTCACGTCTCACAATACCACTACTGTCCATCCACAATATTGAAGTTCCATTTTATTGACCACAAAACAAGAGACAAGTCATTATTGTTTATTTCTGACCACAAACAGTACAATAATGTTAAAACCCCTAAAAGTTGAGAGTGTGAAATTTATCCAATTTAAAAGTTTAATTCCTGCTTTAGACAGGACAGTGCGATTTATAAACTGTACAAATAAACCAACAAATTAACTCTAATTTTATGGTATATTTGTATTTATAATATCTTCACCAACATGTTTCGGCCATTAATCCGGCCATCTTCAGTGTGATGTCTTTGATCATCATCATCATCAGTAATCTGTCAAACGACAGGTCCAAAGCCTCTTCCAAAACGATTCCTCCAAACAGTGCGATCTAGAGCTTCCTCCTTCAATTCACAGCATCCTCTACTGTCCTTAAGGCCATCCAGTAACTTCTTACGCCTTCTTCCTCGTCTTCTTGTCACTTCTATCTGTCCCTTTATCTTTCCTTCAATAACCTGTTTTAGAAGGCAGTTTCTACGTAAGATGTGACCAATCCAATTAGCCTTCCGTTTTCTCATTTCATGTAGGATATTCCTCTGCTCATTGACTCTAAGTAACATTTCTTCATTTCTTGATGTCTTTGATACAAGAATAAAACTTTAGTTAGTATCAGAATCTCTCCACAATATCCAAACCATATACTTTCGGTTAAAATTTCTACTTTTGAATAATACAAAATAATGGATAATTTTAAACCAGTGGAAGTTAAAATTATTTAGTGTGTGTGAAGTAATGTATACAGCAGCTGTAGGTTGTGTTTTATTGCTGTAATAAAAATTATATATAACTATGTCAATACATTATTAAATGCTGAATAGCGGAACGCTGAGGACAGTTAAAAGGCAGATGATCAGGTATGTAAAGAGGGAATTCATTACAGGTCACTGGCCTAATGCTGTGTATAGAATGGTCACTCTTTATTCCAAGAACCTTACAAAACCACTAAGTACAAAGTGCCGACAACGCTCCGTGTGTGGTACATATAATTACAACTGTTCCTACAGGGGTTGAATATTGATCTGCTGGCCGATACTCGAAATTCGGACTTCGGGGTGATAAGCCAGATTGCATGTATCTTAACATTTCGATATCTAATGACAGGTATTTTGCGTCCGCATGAGATTTGTTGTGTCGACGTCCCTCGTAAAGAACGGCTATGAAGTTTGGCGGTGATACTGAAGGTGTTCCTCCTTTATTTTAGATAGGAGAGTGCGTGACGTCAGTGGACTTAGTGGCTTCTGCGGCTAAGATGCTGCCTCTTGGGAACGAAGGAGTGGGTAAGGCTAAAGGTCAGAGGAAGATCTGGTTCTCACGACAGCAATTCCTCAAACCTGAGGGGCACGAAGGAAATTCATTGATACCCTATCAAACCTCGTAGCGCCTTCAAGCGGAGAAGTTACCAACTTTACCGTGCAGCTGGGGAGGTATCTAATAATCCAGAAAGACAAATTTGCAAATCGTAGTTTTCGGTACATTTGGATAAAGATTCCAAGACAACTCAACATTCCGAACTGTAACCACCCAACTTGTCCTGCAGGAATATTTAAGTACAGGTATGGGACACATAACGACATATCGGTCAACGACGGACCACATAAACGACGGTGGTCCCATAAGATTAAGATATTGTAATATAATATTATAATATTTACCACTGTGTTACAATTGCCTACAGTATTCAGTACAGTAATATGCTGTACAGGTTTGTAGCCTAGGTGCAATAGGCTATGTATAGACTAAGTGTGTAGTAGGCTGTACTATCTTGGTTTGTGTAAGTACACAATATGACATTCGCACAACGACGAAATCGCCTAACGATGCATTTCTCAGAACGTATCCCCGTGGTTTAGTGACGCTTATCTGTACTTAAATTTTATTAACAGACTAGTTTACAGCAACGGGTTACAGTGTAATGTTCAGGACACACGAAACAAAACTCTCGTATCTTAATTCCAATTTCAGCTCGTTCCGTTATTTAAAACGAGGCTATGGTATAGTGGCTGTGTAACACAAATGTGTCGTGCAGCAAACGTTACTACGCAATATACAAAACTAAACCGGTTTGGTCTGACAGTTGCGCAAACAGTGGAAGATTTGACTGCACCAACACTTTGCTACCATTGGACGATATCGATTATTAAAGACTATAATCCTGTAAGATGTGACGCCGTGTCATTTCATACATGTGAAAAGAATTTGCTATGAAAGCACTACCTTTATCATCGTGCTATGTGTAGATGCAGAAGGTTTGTCTCATACATTCGTTTGTGCTTGCCAAACAGTATGTATTTACATTCCATAGAACCATAATATTCACATTGAACGTGTGAGGACCCCAGATTTGGATATCCATGCAAGATGTATCAGTTACTCCTTGTAATTCTTCATATAGTGTAAATAAATATCTGTATTTTTGTCTGCATATCTACTTATCTCTAGAAGGCTTGCAGGTCAGTGTGGGGCGGAACTTCCCGATTTCCGGGGTTCTGAATCTTGTTTGTAGACATTTTGTGGCACTGTCCTTGGAATGGAGATCAGCCTCTGTATTCGTATTCTTTGCAGCCACAAACATAGAAGCTACATAATGACTGCCTTCTACGATATGACACCTTGTGTTCAGTAGAGAGCTACTAACATTTGAATAAACTTATTGCTCTGTTGTTACGCCTAGTGAGCCAGGTCCTCCTCACTACGTAGGCTTCACGATCACACCCAGATATACCACATTCGGTAGGACTCCTCTGAAAGAGTGATCGGTCCGATGTAGAGACCTCTCCCTGACAACACACACCGCTCATAAGGGACAGACTTCCATGCCCCTGGGGGGTGGGGGGGGGGTTCGAAAGCACAATCCCAGCAAGCGAGCGGCTGCAAGCCCACGTCTTAGACAGCGCGGCTCTGGGATCGACCACTGTTACTGGTACCCCGTAAATAAAGATAGGTTTGTCTGAAGTGCTGTTATATCCTCGACGACGGGCGCGGTGTCGTAACCCAGAAAACTGCACGCTGGAAAGTGTGCGACTTTAATTGTACTTGTTGGTGGACAGGCTTAATTAATTCAGGGTTTGTGAGAAGAGGTATCGCTCTGAGACCGAGCGGACACAAGAGTCGCGCTGTGCAGCCTGTAGCACCAACGTCTTCGTCTTCAGCAGCGTAAATTTTCATGTATATCACCAGAATCCCAATAGGTTTTTAATTCTGTCGTTAGCTGGCTCCACCATGCTGACAAAACATACTTAGTTTGAGAAAAATTTTGAAATCATGAGAATGCGGCGACAATTTAATGTCAAAACATAAACTTCCCAATTCTATCGCGAATGATTTGTTTTCAAAAAAGTAACATTGTCTGGGATTGTGAAGAAGTTTTATAGAGACATAATATTCGCTGACGAATTTATAAGAGCCCACTATTACGTTCTTGGACATTTCCACCCAATTCGCAGTCTTTAGACCAATTTCTGTAAAACCCATATGGATATTACCTGGCTCCTTATACAAAGCGATCACAGAGCCTCTTGACACTCCTTAACTCTTTGCCCATAGCGTCAAGCAACAGTTGCAGTACTTTGTGATAACAACAGTCTATATTTTTTTTTTCATAATTCGCTAATTATTATTCGGTGGTTAAACCAAGGACGATGAGATGGGAGGGCAATATGGCATGCATGGGTAGTAGATAAATGCATACAGTGTTTTGGTTGGGCAACCTAATACAAAGAGACAACTTGGTTGACCTAAGCATAGATAAAATAGTATTTAAATGAATTTTCAAAACGTAAAACGGGAGAGTGGAACTGAATTTATCTGGCTCACGATAAGGACCAGTAGCGGGCTGTTTTGAATACAGAATTAATAATTTTACTTTCGTAAGATGCGAGGAATATTGACCAACTTAGACGTTGTTATTATTATCAAAAGAAGTGCTCGGCTCCATGCAAGGGGTTACTAAGGCACTGGTTTGCAGCAAACCCTGTTCTTGCCCTGTAACATTTACTCGTAAACCTGGCGCCTGATCTGCTGACGTTCACATCTCCTAAATTTGCCCGTCAGTCGGCCCACCTCGCGACTGCCGCGTGTTCGCTGCTCGGACGGTGGAGTAGAGATGTCAGCATCGCGCGATGACGCGAGGTGTAGTGGACTCCCACAGTGTGTGTATGTGTCTTGTCCGAGACTGGCTAGTCGGTCAGCTGGTGGGAGGGGGCGCAGGCGCTTCGCGACGCCACCTCCAGGTGACCACTGCGCTTGGCGCGACACAGGGAGTTCAAAAAGTTAGGACAAGTTTAGTTCTCAGCTTTATCCCACTTCATATGGTAAATTGGAGGCTTTGAATCATGGAGTTTATCTAAATAACATTTTACAGTATGGTTCAACTCCCTCCCCCCTATCCACACGTCACAGATAAAACAACTTTTAAGTTCTTTATGAAAATCATCCGGTTTCTGGAGTTCAAGGAGGTAAACGCTCTATGGTGAGATATGGCAGTCTCATAGAGTGACTATGAAAATAACTGCTTTGTGGGATGTGACGCCGTATAATTTGGTAGATATATACCGACATTTCAGAGAGATATGTGGTCTCCATTATCAGGTTAGAAAAAAAAGTTGATGAAAATTCTTGTGCTATTATTAGGGAAGGAAGATGTTTCTCCGAAACTTCCGTACATATTGGTCAGACTGTATATCATCACCTATCGGAAGGCAGTTATGTGCCATCCCTGCATATTCTGCGGACCGTAAGCAACACGCTGTGAACCAAATTCAGTGTTGCGTGATTTCAGGTTTCCGCCGCGAAATAGCTGAGAACTGCACTCTTCTGGCCTGTTACGCAGCAAGTAGTTATAATTTCTGTCCGATGTTTTGGGACAACCTATCGGTACCATCCTCAGGGTTCAAGAATACAAATTCAATGTTTTTCAGTAGTGAAGCAAGTGTTGCTTACAGTTGACAGTGTGCTTTGTAGACGTAATCTGCATACTCTTAGAGAATAGGGGCTTAAGGTGGTGACTCTTAACTTTACGTACTTTGGGGTGTGACGCGGTGTAGTTTGGTTGAAACAGTGTGTGCCAAATTACAAGCCGTCTCGATCTTAAAGTTTCAGTGCTTCAGTCAGAATGAAGTATCTGCGTAAAGATTAGCGTGTTTGAAGGCGTCTACAGTACCAACACAGTAATGTGGCCACGACTTCAGTTGTTTTTGTTTTTTTATGTCTTCTAATTCCAAATTAATACAGCCACAGGGCGTTACACCGCGTCACACACCTGTGTGCTGTTGACATGCAGCTTGAATAATTTATTACCACATATTTATTACGTAACAACACTTTGATACGGAACTTCGCCTTGTTATCAGCTCTCAGAATTTGTTGTTACGAGATTAATTCATGCTTGTTCAACCTTTTAAGTTGTGTAGACAATTTCGGCAAAATGTGGATTACATTCGGGCAACATGAAATTCAATGCATAGAATGAAGGATGAATAACTATGCCTATAGTTATACGTGTAATTACACATGTGTACATTTCTTTACATTGTGTGTAATAAAAATTACAGTGATAATAAAAGAAAAACGTGTTAAAAAAATAAAATTTACGTCACAGACAGGGGTGTCACTATATTTAGCATATATTTAGAAAATAAATTAGTAATATAATATCTGTCGACATAAATACGTAGCTCATAATTTTCCACAAAATTGCTTCGACCTTGCCAGTGCAAGTTCAATAGACGTTTCGTCACGTCAAATATCTCCGCGCGCTACATAACAACGTCGCGAGCAACACGCTGCCCTCGAGCTGCGGGTTGAGCTGACATGGATTAGATCATATTTGATTAATTAATACTATGCTGGTTTTGAGCTATGAAGGCATACAATTTGTAGGGTCATCCATTCCCAGTGATGTACGTCCTTACACTCCTGTTCTTCCTTCCCTATAAAACCCGTCATTGCTTCTCCCTTTGCTTCGGTAGTATTTGGAAGAAGAATGCAGTAGTTCATTCCTCATTGTTAATATTTATGACCATGAGAACCTCAAATCTCAAGTTAGGTTAACTTTTATAGAGGGGAGGGGGGGGGGTCAAGGCGTCTTAATATGTGTCAGGACACGTGGGCTAATTTTTTGTAGTGTGTAAGCAGTACTCCCAGTTATGTTACGGGGACGTAAAGCAATCCATATACTGGCCTGAACAGGCCCTCAGGATTCCAGCATGTTGACGCTCCCAGAATATCTGGACAATTAACACATAAAATGGCAATTTTATCAGCCGTACACACCGGCCGCCTTTACTCCCAAGATATACCCGTGGTACGCATTGCTGTTAGAGGCTGTGTCGATCACACAGCTGTAGTGCGGCCGGAAGTTTTATGTCAATGGAAACTTCCAGTGACACCATCGAGAAATGAACCCGCGAACTTCCAGTTTGTAGTGCAGGGTATAGGGAAATAAAAACGCTTGTTTTCTGAAGTCGCAAGTGTGGAATCAAAAAGTTTCACAGGTTTATTATATCAAAGTGAGTCACAAACAACACAACACCTCGTGTTGTGTATTCGACATCGTCGCTCTATGCACTTCTGTCGATAAAGCAGCGATCAGCTACAGCCTTGTTGAAAGCAATGACTCCTTGACGCCAATGCTGAATGTGTATGCGAGCCTTCAGTGGTTCCTTGACGCGAAAAAACAAAAAGAAAAATGAAGAATAAAAAACCAACTAGATGTTACTTATTATTTTATTGTACTTCTTATAGGCTCAACATGTTTCAGGCACTACTATGCCCATCATCAGGACCTCGCGACTATGATGTTGATTACCATATTGGTCGTTTCGTTCTTGGTTTGCTGTACGTTGGAGGTTAGGTGCGGTTAGGCTGGTGTAGTGTCCGGACTGCAGGCTTGAGCCAGCAACCCGGACACTACACCAGCCTAACCGCACCTAACCTCCAACGTACAGCAAACCAAGAACGAAACGACCAATATGGTAATCAACATCATAGTCGCGAGGTCCTGATGATGGGCATAGTAGTGCCCGAAACATACTGAGCCTACAAGAAGTACAATAAAATAATAAATGGCATCTAGTTGGTTTTTTATTCTTGAGTTGTCACAATGATGCACGGTCCAATAAACATCAAAAAGAAAAATCTTAGACACAAGGCCTGAAGACTATGGCGGACAAGGAAGGATTTCTCAGTGCCAGTACTATATAAAGCGAAAGTCGTATAGCACGGGGCATATCAGACCGGCTGTGTAGCTATTATGGTATTGGAAAATTGGGGCAGCTGGAAGAAGCGGGGACAGTTCAAATCTTGGCTCTACATCGCGAAGTGTTTACCTGAGGCAGGTGATATTTGGGTGTCAGGCAGTGCCGACGATACGAGGAGGGGAAACAGGTACAAATTACCGGGGCCCGGCTGTCCGGAGCGGGACCCGGAACCCGACTGTTTTGCATACGTACTTTTCCTTCTCGGTAGTATCATTATTTGTCGATTTACAAATTAACCATTTCAGACCAAGCCCAGTTCACTCTGCATTTGACCGTCAGCCGGTGCGATGTAGTGTAAGTATTTTTAGCCAGTCCGCCCTTGCTGGGAGGGGGGGGGGGAATTTTTCGCCGGGGCCATAACCCGCTCACGGCGGCCCTGGTGTCAGGCTGCAGGTTTTGAAAATTTCTGTGAAAGTTCGTCAAAATTTATCCTTTGCTAATCGTAACTTATTTAAGAATTTTCATCTCCTTGCGGTGGCTTGAAATAGAGACTTTACCATCTTGATGCAAATAAAATAGAATTCACCATGTTGTCTTTTACCGTAATATGAACACAGAACACACGCAACATTTAAAATTTCTCACAGGTATATTTAAAATTGAGGAAGAAACTAGTAACATGCTACATTTGGAGTACAACCTTATATGGTGCTGCGGGCAGTAGATCAGAAACACGTGGGAAGTTTTGAAATGTGATGCTGGAGAAGGATGGAGAAGATCAGTTCGACCGATCACGTGAGAAATGAAGAAGCATTACTTACAGTCAAGGAGCAGAGGAATATTCTACATGAAACTACATGAAATAAGTAAACGGAAAGCTAACTGGATTGGCCACATTTTGCGTAGAAACTGCCTGCTACAACAGGATATTGAAGGAAACATAAAAAAGGGTGACAGAAGTGACAGGAAGGCGAGGAAGAAGACTTAGGGTGCTACTGGGTGACCTTAAGGAAAAGAGAGGATACTCTCATTTGAAGGTGGAAGCTCTAGATCGCACTATGTGGAAATCTCGCTTTGGAAGAGGCTTTGGACCTGTCGTAAGATGGAATACTAAATGAATAATGAATATTTCTTTTTTCCTTATTTATTGTGCCGCCATTTTGTAAGATAACGTTGCGTCGATATTATATAAATGAAATACAAATGGGTAGAACTGACCGAATGATGCTGAAATGGGAATGCCGAGTATTTCAGAATAAAGGTTGTTCCAGTGCCACTTGGCTCATCACAAATCCCACATTGACACTCTTTCGGATGGATGTCTTACCACTAACTACACCTGTATCGCTTTGCATTATTACCCCCATTTATTTGTAAGTACTTATGTGCATGGATAAGATGTAAGATAAATAAAATAACGGAGAAAATTTCGTAATGAGGAACTTCGTAATTTGTAATTATTTGATCAGTGAAACCCAGTCTGAGTCTCTAGGCACACAGGATTAGAATAGTTCTTTTGCGGTTGTGCCAAGTCGAGTAGGTGTTTCGCTTGCGCGTTTGATGGGCTGGGCGGGTCATGCGACACGCATGGATGAGCAGACTAGTGCATAACTCTCGTGATGGGAACAGAAGGATCGGGAGAACTAAGCGTAAGATAGAAATAATTAAAATTCATTCGTGCCTCGACGCACTGTTCTTCGGTCGTGCGAAATGCATCCATGTAACTCGGGATAAGGTCAGGCAGCGGGTTGTGCACAATGAATATTCCGTTTCCATAAAAAGCAAGGCATTTCTCGAGCTGCTGAAGGACAATTAGCTTCCCACGAAGGTCCCTACGTCACGGAGTTAAAGACCCTAACGCAACAGCCACTGACCATGAATCGAAGCCGGGTCTGTCTGACCACAATTCTCTTGTCCTTTAGTTCCACTTCTGGACACGTTTGATTTACCGCAGTAACACTGAGGGTAAAGAAACTGTGCGGCTGGTATAGCGTTATCTACATCTGCTGAAATAGACTCCGGCTAGGTCGATAAACTCTTTACCAGAGAGTCTACCCCCACAGGGAGGGAGTAGAGAGGCGCGCATAAAGGCGTCAAGGTCGCGAAAACCATCCCCGAAACGGTCTCCCTCCTCATCCACCCTCTCAGTCTCTTCTCCATTCTCCAGCGGTAGTTCCCACGAATAAAAGGGCGATTCAACCTTCGTCGTCGCCCCCTCCCCCCCGCTTCTTCTGCAGAAGGTGGTTGCTCATGAAGGCATAAAGCGCTTTGCTATGTTTACGTCGGACTGCCGCCAGAAGTTCGACAGACTGGACAATTTACATCTTTCATCATGAAGTTGCTATCCACTTCCCTCACCCTCTTTCTACACCACTTAAATTCCTCCCACCCACACTCTCGCACATTATTTCATCCTTGTCTTGTTTAGTTCCTCGCTTTCCTTCTTTCTTACATTCTTTCCTTTCGTGTTCCTTTATCATTTCATTTCCTGGTATATTCCTCTTCTTCTTTTCTTTCACATTTTTTTCCAGTCTTTTTGTGTTTCTTATGTACTCCTGTCATTTACTCGTCTTCATGCCTTTAAATCATTTCATGCAAGTGCTTATGCTGAACTGATAGAAATTCAATCTGGCAGTCGACAGTTCACATTTCGTAAAGCCACCGTCTTTATAAACAAGTTGTTCGTAGCTCATAAGACTGCAAATCTGGAATTTTAATAACGGAAACTGAAAAGAGAAAGACCTGATGGGGAAATTGTCCAAGGTGGGACGATAATATACGTAAATTGGATCCCCAACAATTTTTCTTCAAGTTTAGAAACTGGGCTCAACTACAGAGCTATTGTGAACATGGAAATTGTTAATTCACAATATGGGCTTCGTCCACTGTCCAGTTTTTAGAAAATATTTAACTTTACTCTAACTTTTGGGAGACAAGTATCTTTTGTGTCCAGTTTATATATTTTGAAGCAACAGGACGGCGAGAGACCAAAGACTGGAAGGTTGTCAGTGTACTGTGCCAGTGTTAGAATGCTGTAGAGATGAACTAGGATAATAAGCGATCTAGTCCCTTAGAAAGCAGAGCTTTTCTTGGCCAGCTAACTGAATTACCCGCTTCTAATGAAAGATTCGGCTTGATACGTGGGCTTTGTTCTTGCGCAGCGAACGGAAAGCTCCTTGTTTTAATGTGGCTTTTATTTTATGTCGGTTAAGCATATCCTTTGAATGACGCTGAATTCATATTGCAGCAAGCCTCTCGCCCTGCTGTTCTTTAGGTAAGGAATTTAGACAACTCTAGAGCCTGTATCGATATTTTTCGATCTGATGGGAACTTGATCGAAATCAGTTCATTGCTCTACAGCGCATCACGGCCTACAGAGCGATGGGTACCACAGCAATAAAAATGTGGGCGGAGTATTTTTATACTGCAATGAAATCGCACCAAAGACAAATCATTAGAAGAGGTACGTAAGAAACGGGGGTACGCGATGACGCAGTTGGTCGTGGCACTGCGCTAGAAGCCGACATGTCACGGGTTTGAATTCCGGTGTGGTGATTGAGGTTTGTCAATGGCTTAATTCTTTAGGCCGCACTATGGCCCTGGGGTGACTCAGCCTCTAACAGAAATGAGTAATAGGGATATCTCCTAGGGATAAAGGTGGCCGATGTACAGGACTGAGAACCTTGCCACATTCATGTGCCGATTGTCTACAAATTCTGGCAGCCTTAACCTCTTGGAACCCTCAGTGTCCGTCCAGACCTGTACAAGGGCAGCTTTGATTTAACGTAACAAAAAAAAAAAATAATTATTTTTGACGTCCCGTTGTGACAGTTATAAAGAAGTGATGTATAAACCGTCAGTCGCAATACATTTTATTCTTCTTTTAGTTCTAAGTTCTGTTCCGGCCCTGACCGCCATTATAGTTTTTTTAATTTCAGATATAAAAATGTTTGGTCCAGAGAGGGCGTCATCGGCTCTTAATAATAAAATTGCTTGAAAAAACTTATATAGGAACTGTATTATTATCGATTAAGAGCAGATTGAGGTCAGGAAATGCTTGCTGTCATTCGGTGTAGAACCTTTTGTCTTCCAGGTTGCTATCCAAAAATTTAAAGATTAAGATATATAGAACTATAATTTTGCCTGTTGTTTTGTATGGTTGTGAAACTTGGTCGTTGACATTGTAGGAGGAAAGGAAGCTGAGGGTGTATGAGAACATGGTTTTGAGGAGAATATTTGGACCTAGGAGGGATGAGGTAACGGGGGAATGGAGGAGACTGCATAACGAGGAGCTAAATAACCTTACTCCTCACCCAAAATTGTGCGGGTGATAAAATCGAGAAGAATGAGATGGGCTGGGCATGTGGCGCGAATGGGTGAGGAGAGGGGGGTGTATGGGGTCTTGGTGGGGAAACCGGAGGGAAGGAACCACTGAGGAGACCTAGGCGTAGATGGATGGATAATATTAGGATGGAACTCCAGGAGGTGGGATGTGGGTATATGGACTGGATTGGGCTGGCCCAGGATAGAGACAGGTGGCGGACGCTTGT
>Ga0131853_10013934_pt1 | contig 14727 bp, 10 predicted proteins | sample TergutLab28metaG_FD_92764 | JGI IMG/M metagenome (GOLD analysis project Ga0131853, IMG submission 92764) | Labiotermes labralis P1 segment gut microbial communities from Petit-Saut dam, French Guiana - Lab288 P1 (version 2) (version 2) | ecosystem: Host-associated > Arthropoda: Insects >... | reverse complement strand
TTTTATCTATACACAAAGCACACGCTTTTGCACGGCCTGATACTTTTGTAAAGTATGGAAAAGGTTAGGGAATGCAGTTCTGATGGGCAAACTTCTCTTCCTGCCTGTACGCTTGTGAGACGTGAATGTACCAATCAGCTTACACATCAAGTTTTGTCTGAAGGTCAGTTGCCTGTTTCCGTGTGCTGTAGAGCGGGGATGATTTGTCAGGTCATATAAGGTGAAACAGTTCACAGGACACACATTTAGGACAAAATGTAATATAAATTTTCACCATTTTTTTGAAGATCGGCCAACACCATAATACTCGCGTTTCTGATCACTTACATCCACACCTGCCATATGTTTCGTGTAATTTTTGACGGCTTGAGGACATGCAATTTCAATTTCTTCATTGCCTTTTCCTGTTTTTCTTGTGACCGAACCATCATTCCGGGGATCGGAATTTGTAGAAAGGAGGAGAACAACACATTTGTCTTGCCACACTACCGCTGTCACATCTTCATGCTGCATTTTCCTGGACTCGCCCCTTTTCAATTTCAAGACAGCTGGTTTCCTAAATTCTGTTGGACAATTTTTTCTATTTGCCCTTGTAGTGCCACAGCTGTACGTTTCTTGTTCCAGTAGCATTTTCATAAGATTTGTGGAGCTGAAAAAATTGTCCAAATAAATATGATGCCATTTTCCCCAGAAATTTTCTGTAAGTTGTAGTACAACTTGTTCCCCTAGTAGAAGGTCTTGTTGTCGAATTTCTTTTTTTCCTTTATAAATGTCACATTTTAGGAGATAACCATTGGCACTGTCAGCTAGACCCCAAGCCTTGATCCCCCATTTAGTTGGCTTTCCAGGTAGATAATGTTTCAGAAAAAATCTCCCCTAGAAACTAATCATCGCCTCGTCCACAGCAAGTTCACAGCCTGGTATGTATGCTTATGTGAATTTATCCATCAGATCTAGAGCTGGTCTTGTTTTATACAGGATGTCAAAATCTGCACTTTGCTGGTCAGGTCTTTCTTCTTCATCATTCAGATGTAAATATTGTCCCAGTTTTTTTAATCATTTTAATGTCATGGCTTGTCTCTCTATAGGACAGATGCAGAAATCGCCTTGAAAATAATCCTCTGGTAGGTCAACAAGGCCCATATAAATCAGAATTCCAATATAGGCTTGGATTTCTTCCGCATTTGTGTCTTCCTAGTTGTTATCCACTGTCCTCACTTTTCTTTGTGATAAAGCTGCATATTTATTTGTTTCTTCTGCAACTTTGTTGTAAAAACCATTGGTCACAAATAACTCAAAAAAAATCTTTCTCACTGCTGCCAACTGGTAAAGCATGATTAGGACCTGATAAATTTTCGTACTTTTCTAATTCCTTGAAATTTAGGGTATTAGTCCATTCCAGATGAGGAATTTTTGGGCCGCTAGTATGAGTGCCTCCATCTTCATTTGTTTCAGAATTGTCATCCAGTTGTCCCATCTTCATCTTCCTCAGATGAAAATATTGTGACATCACTATCTGTACTTTCTTCTAACACTTGGAAAATTTCCGTGTCTTCTACTCTTTTATGTGAGGCACGAAATGTAGATGCCATTATTTCAACCTCGACTGAGCCCTGAGGAAGAGACTAACATTCCAACTTGAATCTCCATAACATATTTCGATGTTTATGCTTGGATCATGTTTATACACATGCAGACATGCTTACTAAGTAATTTCATCAAGCCAGGCAACAGAGAGCTCCGGTTTTGTTCACACAACACAATAGACTTACGAAGAGGACAACAAGAGCGCTTTAGAGCGTTTAGGCCAGCATGGGACATTTAAATCCCGAGTGCTTCGGAGCATTAGGAATGGCAAAGGGTTAATGTGGGGTCGTATTTTGTGGCGGTGTAGTACTTGCTTCATTTTGTTCACAGGGCCGAAGGAATAGCCTTCTTCATTAAGGTGTTTTGCAAAGCTGTAGGTTTGGTTATTGTTTCAGAAGGCAGTTTTGTGTTCAATGTATCTCGTGGAGAATCATCTACCAGTCTGTCCAACATAAGTTTTGTCGCAATTGGGGTAGGAGAATTTGTGTGCTCCTGATTGTGAGTATATGTCACAGGTGGGATTTTTGTGGGTGAGTAGGTTACCTATAGTGTTCTTGGTGCGGTGGGCAATCTTAAGGCCTGTCTGTCTGAAGATGTTTGTGATGTATGAAATTTCTCTGCCTATATATGTAAAACTGGCCCATTTTTTAGGCATCTTAGGGTCTTTTGGTTTTGCTGGTTTAAGAATGTGGGGTTTGATGGGGAAGGAATTGTTCTGTAAAATGTTATGGATGATGTTCATTTCATGTTGGTATTCTTCATGCTGTAGGTTATAGGAGTCATTGTTGCACTCCTTCATTTACCACAAGTAGACGTAAAATACTGTTGTCTTGTGTTGCAGTAAATAAAAGCAACACTAAAAATATTCAAAATGTAAATAAATAGATTCTAATAAACTCTTATGGAGTGACGACTTAATTACTGTCTTATGGGATGTGATGTGATGTGGTATGTTAGAAATTTACAGACTTTTCTAAGGAATCTTCTTCCTCTGTTTTCTGTGTAGAAGGATAAGCACTTCCTAAAGGAACAGAGAGAACCTTCTTACAGGTATACGCCAAGACTGGATACTCACATGGCTTTGATCAGGACCTGTTTCAGCTTCCAGTCCCCCCACATTGTCAATACACTTCTCATAATACCTTAGAACACTCCTGGCCCTAGATTACTTAGAATGCTCCAGTTCCAGCTCTTTATTTGCAGTCTCCTCTTTAGATCTTCTTAGGATCATGTAACTTCTTGGTCTTTTTTCCCACATTTAACCAAAAGCCTTCCTTTCCTTCTTTTTCTCAATTACCAAGCATGCCGCCCATTCATGGCATTTATCCTGGTCTCCCAGCTTCCCCATTTCTCCCAGACTCCTCTGTGTGCTGTCCAGCTTTGAAGGACACTACTCTTACTGGCTCAGCCACAATCACTAGTTGCACTACCTTTCTCTATACATCATACTGCTTTTTCCCACATGTCTTAATATATCCCAAAGTCTGAGACATAAAATTACTCTAAAAGTCAATAAATTTCTACCAGACTACATGGCATCACATTCTAAAACATGAAAATTTTTATTTTTGAGAAATTTTATAATATTTGGTTCAGTAATTGTGACAATCAGGGCTTGTGGTTTATTGTTAGGGGCTAAAATTAATTTTGCCTGACTACTTTAAGTTTAGATAGTGAAATACGAAAATTAATCAAAATGGGTTAGGATGCTTTGGGCTTTATATGCGATACATTCATGTCATGCATAGTGTGCATACCAATTAATATAAATTGAATTATATGAACTGCATGGTTTAAAATATCAAAATACAGTAACATTTTAATCACAAAAGGAAAAAATTCTTTCTCCAGGAAATGGCATTTCCTGCACTAATTTTTTACCTCAGCCAAAACTGAAAATAGAGGATAACTGAAAAAAACCATGGTGTTATTTTATAAAATTTAATTGTGGTTTATGTACTTTCCAATTGCAAGTGTTTCTTGGTACTTTTAAACCAAGTGGTAACTTATAAATAAAATGATTACACAAAACACATTTCCACATTAGCTGGTGTTTCAATGCTGTTCGGGTGCTTGTATTCCCAGTGACCCAGTTACAGTTGTTAGGCTACATAAATATAACATAGTCATAAGTACAACACATACAAGTAAGATTTATACAGATATTCACTACAATTAAGACAAAAAATGAAAGATACACAATCATACTGTGTAAATCCCTGAGTATTATGCTTGTACAGTTTCACACACTGTACACTCAATATAAATAACATATATCATCTATTCAGCTTGAAGTATAAAGGGCTGGCTTTGGAATAAATTATTTTCTTTGTGAGAGTGAATTGAAATGGAAACTTCTCATACATGAAAACAGCCATAAAGTTATAGCTTGTCATTGGAAATCCATTACGAGATACAAATTATTTCTCATTCTGAACTGGTGCACTCTGCAGGCAAATTGTTTTAGTCCTAGTACTTTTTATTATCACAAAATCAGCAATTTACCCTCTTACTCCCTATTATCAGCTGCCAAGTAGTATTTTTTATTGTCATAGGAAACCCTGAAACTTTGTCTATGCCTTCTTATCTGTAAACAGATAACCATAAATTTCAAAGCTCTGAAACAAATCGTCACCAAACACCATTTGTGGAGAGGGCTAAACTTGCAGATTACAAATTGATGTTTCACACATAAATACAAAAAGTAATATTTGTGACTCTGATTTGTTCAGCATGAACAAATGGAGTTAGTTTCAGGAAAATAACCAAATCTTGTATCATTAAATACATACTATCACACACTTCTAACATAACAGTTCTTCTTATAAATGCAAAATAATCTTAATAATTTAAAACAATAATACAATGCCATAGATATTACATCTAACAGTCTTTTAAAATGCACAGCATTGTCCAAAACATCACACCCCTTTAACAAAAGAAATAAAGTAATATAAACTGCACAGTAAAGATAAATATTAGAAGCAGATTGCTGGAAAAGAAAATATGAATCTATGTCATTATGAAACTTGGGCCAGGGAAGGAAAGAATACAGATTCACTAGTGTTCATCCATCTAGCAGCTACATCTCCTCTATGTGGCTTCTCTCATTTCCACTAGTTATTTCAAATTTTCTTCCATCTACTCCATTGACAGGATTTCTTTCTCTTTGTGATTTCAGTTAGTTACAGGCAGACCTGAATCTGTCATGAACCTCCACTGAAAAAGCATGTCATTATACTTTATTAAAATAATATTATAATACTAAGTACTAAGTACACTTTACTACAGTCATTGAAAATGAATAATAAATGAAATGGCTGTGTCCTTTGAAGGCAGGGAAGTCAGCCTGAGCTGTTGACAGAGGGAGGTACAAAATGTACATAAGGTGGAGGCTTGAACCCACATTCATTATTTTCCTGACCTGGCAGTAGCAGAATGTTGTCATAATTCAGAGCCCTCATAAGGACACAGGCTGGTAATCACATCCTACTGATCCTACTTCATGAACAGATTCATTTACTTCACCAAGTAGGCAGGGATCAGGAAAACAGAAAACATGATAACTAGAGGTGTTTGACACATATATGGTGTAGCTTCATTTATTCTCCTTACCATCTTTAGAAAGGTATGCAGAATTTTACGTCAGATGATTGTTGTCAGGGGGAAGTATGAATATTAATATTCTCATACTGTATTGTTTATCTTGTCTACAAAGTTGAAGTAACCATGTGCTGTATCAAGAACCTTTGCTCTACTTCCTATTTGAAACATAATTAATCAAAAATAGACACTTCAAATCACATATTCCAACAATCTGCATCCAAGAATCAACATTCTAAGATACTCGTCCTTTAAAACAATAAAATGATGGCCAATTTTTTAAGAAAACACAAATACTGATAATAAGATACAAGCTGTCCATTCTTAATTTTGAAAACAAAAAAATTAAATGATAATGTTTTTATAGGAAGATCCTTTTGATGTGGTAAAGAATCATCTCATGTACATCAAAAAGTTGTTGGCATAACTCCATTACAACAAAACATGTCATGATAAAAATACTATATTAATAATCCGAACAGAATTACTGCTTAATTATATGATATAATTAAGGTAACCTAGCAATCCTAGGCCAACAGCTGGTTTCAAATGTGTGCTGCTTTCATTCATATCCATTTTTTTCCATTTGCTGCATTTAGTTTTATATGACCATGACTACCAGTGTGTGGTGCAATAAGATGGTGAGTGCAACCACTGTTATCATCATCAATGCTGCTGTCATCTCATTGATGGATTTCAGCTGTGTCACTGATGTAATATCTTAAATGTGGATAAGAAAACTAAGGTCACTGTTTTGTGAGAATATTCCTTTAACATGGAAGGCAAAGGTAAAGTTCACTCCATAACATGGTACAAAGGCAAAAAAAGGGGGAGGGGGGGGGGCTAGAGGTATAGCTACTTTTTCTTTAACTTCAATGTTAGATAGAAGTGGGTGGTCAATGAAACACCCTGGCTGCTTTAGCCCTGAAAAGAGTCCTGGTACCCATTGTACAGGAGGATGAGTGGGCCCTCAGGGTTGGTCTGGACAGTTGCAGAAAATCTGACCTCCACCCAGTTTTGAACCCTGATCCAACCAGCCTCTAGCAAGCTGCTATACTGACTACACTATCCAGGCATACCTGAACATATATTACATTAAACATGTTACTGTGTCAAGATTACAGACTCCAGGGATATGATAGTACATAGTTGGTTAAATATGTATAGAACATTTTTTCAGGGTCCTGTGGTCTTCAATATCAGGGTCCTCCATAAACTTGATAGTCCCTAATTCTAAAATGAGCCATCCCCGTTGTGTGTATATAAACAACATTGTTGTGTTATTGACTGATGTGTTATTGACTGATACCCACACCTATTGTTGATAGTCCCTGACATGTTAGTGAATGTATATCTTTTGTGTTTAGGGAAGGAAAAGTCAATGTAGTTAAGATCTAGGAAGTGTTAAAAGAGTCTCCAAATTTGTCTTCCATGGTGTTTCAGGAATAAACCCCCAGTGTCAGCAAGGGTCTGCTGCATAGAATATGTATTTTTAAGATTTAGTTTCATGCACTTATCTCTTGGCTGGTTACTGTATGTATTATGTTTGGTATTTGGTGACTTCACATACATGTCACACAAAGATGATTTTTTTTGAAGCATTTATGATATACCTTATTTTAAATAATCACCTCAATGATGTCTATTATAAAAGTTGCTGTGCCAGTTCTGATCAAAAGAGCATTTTTAAATGAGTAAGTTATAAAAATAAAGTCATCAACCATATAAGATTTCAATGCCTCATGTAACATGGGGCAATGATTTTGCAGTTAACAGCACAGTAGGCCATATCCACATCTGTGTTCACAGAACTGTAGCGCAACTGTCCTTCCTGTCCTTATTGGCAGAAATGGGGACGTGGTAACCATATAGTTTAACACATGGGTCTTTTTGACAGGAACATGACAACTTGTGCTGCTTGAAACTTAGGCCCTTCACAACCACACTGTAGAAATAAATATTATAAATTCTTTAGGATTACTCTATGCCAAACAACATGAATATAACAAAAAAATTATTCTGATTCATTTCTATTGCTGCTGTCCTTGGTTTTGTATTATTTTTATCCTCTAGCCCATGCTGATTCTTCTAAGATAAATGAATTTAAAAATTACCAAATCCAACCATGTACATATGATGAGAAATACATAACTTTTCTGTTATATTTGTGAATTCAGGTTCCACAGAAGGAATGAAATGATCTAAATTGTATAAAATTTCGTTTTTCTTCAACATTCTTACTGGACAGCCAGTATCTACCATCTTCAGCACTGTTCAAAATTTATCACATCTCTATCCAGCTTCCTTATGAGAATGGTGTAACATGAATTACAGTAGCAAATACAAATGCCAAGTAACTGACTACTAACAACTATTACACAATGTTTCTTATATACAAATTTAGAAACACAGAATTTTTACAACTTATTGCAGCCTTAATTTTTATAACAGTGTCACAGGAAGAGAAATATGACTAATTGTATGTGTTAAACTATTGCTTGTCTACCATGGTCATTGTTTGTGATACACAGATAAATGTGTGTTCTTTTGCTACTTGTGCAGTACTTGCCTTACTAAGCCACGAGCATTTACTGTCTAGGATCAGCATTGCTTATTAAAACAAAAGACGTACAATATATAGGGACATTATCTTAACTCACAACTTTTGCTTACCTCTTTCCACAGCCTTGCCTAAATTATAAATCTTTGACATGCAGTGAAAAGTGAGGTTGATGTAATGCATTTCTGTGCACTGAGAGAAAACATTTCCTGCACCTTCCCTAAAAACTGCAATACCTCGAACTAAGACACATGGCCCCAATTCATGGTCAACTGGAACAGTGTTAAGCACTGTACCATCTGTAGTCATGTGAAACAGTCTGACTGAACAGTGGCATGAGTTGTTAGATAAAATAATGTCCCTGTACAATGAGTATCATAAGCTGCATATGTGAATAAATATCACATTTCTTTAATGCAAACATTAATGTATTATTGTAGAGTGAACTACTGATACTGAATGTTGACAGAAAGAGTTAACATGATCAATTAATGACTACTAAAAAAATACTGACAGATGGTAAAACATGTTAACACTTATCCATTATATTATGTACACACATAAATACCGCTTCTACTAATTTCAAAATACATAGCAAATACTACTTGTAATTTGTTGTACACTTTAATGTAAACACTATACCATTAATGAAGGAAGTGTGATAACTAGTTAGAAATTTACATTGCATACATGAAAGAGAAAACTTTTAACCTTTAACAACAAATCTATCTATGAAACAGTAATGGATCCAGGGCACTATTTGGGATGAAAGCAGGCTCTTCATTTTATACCATTTTCAAAAATAAATTAAAATTTGTTAATACTTAAAGTGGAAAGGTTGGTTAGAGTAATGGTAAAAAGTAGTGTGTTTAGTCCTTAGAATTACTAGGTTTGTGGACTTTGTTAGAAGTGTGGTATCCTGAAATAAACAATGGACAAAATTAAGAAACACAATGTAATATATCACTGTCAGAACCATTCAGAATTTGATCAATCAAGTGTTAATATAATTCACAACAATCCTTCTTATGCAACATTTGTTGGATGTTGTTGTCAGGGGCAAATTTGAGAAAGAAGGCATTAAGAGCGCTTGTTTTCTATTTTTGTAAAGATCAATGGCAGCATTTGAGACCTGATTAATAGGCTAGTTAAGCTAATCTACTAGACACACAGACCACTGGAACAGTGTACTTGTCTAGTGTGCAAAAGTTGCCTTGATAGTTTGCAACTGTCAGCACTGTGCATGAAATAAAAGTAAATAATAATTCTTTCACCTTGTTACAAGAGTAGACCCATCCTTCTGCAATGTATATCAAACATACATCAGACACTGGAAAGTGTCGAAGGTAACTGTGGTGTAATGATTCAGTCTTTGTCACAAACTTTAATAAACCTCAACAAACCTTACTGAAGATTCAAGACAGATGTCCGATATTTATTTGGGGCCTCAGATGGTACAGCTAGTGATTAAGGAAAATATAAATTTTCATTGCTGAACAATTAAAATGAAATAAAAATTTAGTGGAAATTTTTGTGTGTTTTAGGTTTTTTTTAGGTTGGTGCTGACATGGTTACAGATTGCGTGATTGGAGTCTTGGCACCACAGTTGTAGCAACACCATGTACACACTGATACATCAGATCATGAAAGTACAGGACAAGTAATAAATAAAGATGACAAAAATGGTTAGAATGGCACAGATAACTTCAAAAATGACCCGAAATTGGAGGCACTAAATGGATCACTGTACCAGTATCATTCTTTTTATGCAACACAATAAATAAAATAAAATAATAGAATAGAATAATAATTGAAAGTGTTAGTGAAATTTGAAGGAATACTTGAGGCTGCATTGAGGATAACCTTCATGATGACATTCTTCTGGGCCACTACATTAAATAGTTCTGTAGATGGGCATCAGCTTTTTGGACTACACATTATTAACATCCAAGAATACTGAAATCTCAATAAAGTATCCATTATTGTAAGAATTTATTTTCCAGGGGAGGACATTAAATTATAGTGACACTGAGTGGTCACTGTCCAACCTCAACACTAAAAAAGTATTACTTCCCGTACTTTGTCGCATCTGACAGCTAGAATGATAGGTCATTTTGTCATGAGGCCTTTGGCAGACATCTTGGTATGAATGTTATGCAAGTAGAGGCCATTATACTCTAACACCAAAAATGGCAACATTGAAATTTGTGACTTGTGGGCTGCTTAACTGCTTTCGCTGCTAAGCATATGATGTCATTAGCACCTGCAAAATAGTTTCCTTGCTGCACCCATATCTTTACACAAGAAATATGAAGCAGCCAAATGAACTTCTGAATTAATTCAAACTTGCTAAGTACATACTTTCACGTATTATGTATAAAGATGTTGAAGTTTAGGGCAGCCTCATTTACTGCATATGTAAGCCATCTGTAGAAGTACTATATAATGCTATCTGTACTAGTGTGGACACCCCACAAGACCTTGGTAAGCCATCTTAAAAATGTTATTCCAAATGCGTCTTCCTAATGTAAGTTATGAATTAGTATAATTAATTCAGTTTCTAATACAATTTCTCTTCATTTTCGTGTTTAAGAAAAATTGTGAAAAGGTCAGCTCAGCGGGTAGAATATGCAATCAGCAGCCGAAGTGTTCATGTAGGTAATTTAAATTTGGTGTAGAAAATAGAATATGCACAACCTGAACCATCCATCTGAAACATGAATTGAAAGTGTGACACTAGCACTCTTCAGATGGTAGGACTATGTGCTGTAATAATGGTTTAACACCAATGACACTGAAGAACAACTGGTAGGAATTATCATATAGATTTAACGTATGACATTTAAATAAATAAATAAAAAAAAGCATGTGTGTTCGATATTAAATTTTTAACAAACTTAGTTACTCTATTTTCATTCCAGTCCTTCTTATATAGTGTCATGGGCTCAAATGTTGTCTGCATTTCATATGAATGGTTCAGCTCATGCATGGCATGCATGTCTTAAACAATCAAGAAAAACTTAACAAATGTAATTATTAACTTACTAAATTCTTGCTGTATGAAATAAAACGAAACAAAATTCCATTATGCTGACTCGCACAAGACCAGTCAGGTGCAAAATTATTGGATATTTGTGACAGTAAGACAGTCTCTATACTGACCTAAGTTCTTGCAGATAATTTTTTTGTTATTGCTTCTATACTTGGGCTGTACAACTAATAAAAGGGGTATTCCATTTGGATATCTCCTTCATGTGCTGGTTCAGGGTGGTCAGGGTTCACTTCTGTCTTTTTCTGGGGTCTTCATAACTGAAGAAGTTGATAAATTAAGAGACAAGCGGTCAGGTTGATGTACCAACACTCCTAGCCCTTTTTAAAAATGTCTCTAAGATCTGCCTGTTTCGTTGATGAATCATTTCTTCTGGTAAAGAACAAAATTTCAGCCATGGGGCTACTCTCCTTGAGTGCCGGATTATGAGGATTTCCGAATAATTGGACATCAGATTTAAGAAATTTTGCTGTATTTGATGGAAAGTAATTGTCAGAAATTCTTCCCTGGAACTTCTTGGACTATGACTGCTATGCTGGATCCAGAACTGAGTTTAGGATGTAACTTTGTACACTTCACAATAGATACATTTTAAGTCAACATATTTCATGTACTCATATGTCTCTTTTATGAATTTTGATTATAAAAAAGTAAGATAAAAATATTGACAGTCATATAAAAAATTTCCTACCTAAAAATTTTAATAATATTGCTCCTTGTATTGGAAGATACATATTACTATATTACTATAATATATATCTCTACTTTGTAACAATTCACTCATGCTGTTCTCACTCACTTTATGCATGCACATCTTTCAGCGGACTTAAGTTGGTCACATGTCAACAAGCTATGACCTGCCATTGATATCCTATGGTTCAGGTCATAATGGAATTGTCAGCCTACATCAACACTGCCATCCAGAGGACGCACAAGGGTGACTGAGGGTGAGGGAAGGCACAAAATAATAATTAATAAATCATGTCCGTTACACCAAATAGACCTTATGTCATCCGTGTCCTTGTACTCTGTGCAAATAAAACACCTTGATACATGACACCATTGATCTCCATGCTCACCACTAATGAGTTGTCCATACCTGCTCTCCCATCCCCTGCAAGCAAGAAATACATTTATTTACTACTAATGCTTCATATGAAATATGGGAAGACAAAGAATGCAATTATGCATAGGATTATAGTTCATACAACACAAACATTAACAGGAATCTGAAGTTTGTAACTGAAGTAAGGGAATAAAGGGAAGTAAAATAACTGACCCCATGGAGCAAAATCTTCCTGGGAAGCCAATAATTCCTAAATTAGTTATGAAATTCTCTTCATTTTATGGAACTCAAAGGTTCATTACTACACTCACAAGAGACCAAGACTTGTCCATATTGTGAGCCAGATTAAGCCTGTCCATGCCCTCCCATTATATTTCTTTAATCAATTTTAATATTATCACCATCTACACCTAGGTCTTCCATGTTCTCTCCTTCCTTCAGGTTTCCACACCAAGACCCTGCATGCATTCCTCTTCTTGAACCTGACATAACAGTTAACATTTCTACTTAAAGAAACAATTCATGGTTATTTCTTGCATTTATTTTGTAATCTTTAAAACAGTGCTGTTAAACCTTCTCTTCCTTGCGTATCACTGTCACAAACAAAACATTTACGCATACAACCAGGTACTGAAAATATTAATAACATTGAGGTTGTATTTTTCTAGTTGAACTTTATAAATAATTCATAAATATTTTTCTATTCATAGAAATACATTTAAAACAATTTTAGAACTTTTGTTAACATCTTTAAAACTGAATTATGAGAAGCATTGTAATTCTGATACAACTGCATTCTACACAATAACTCTTTGCGTACCACCAACTGAAAAGTACTGCTTTAAGGGAACTACTGTTATTTTACAGGAGAACTGGCAACTAACTTCTTAAAAGAGTCACTGGAAATTTAGTCACAGATGTCTGGGATCATCAGCAATTGTGGTGTACTAGACAGAAAAATGCCTCTAATTATGTAAGCTCCAAATGAAAAAAGGAATATTGGTCTGTATGGAAAATTACTGACAGTTAAAATAATTAAATCACAAGACAAAATCTCTAATGGAAGGTATGAAGGGAAGACAAAAGAACACTTTGTGCACATGTATATTTCACTTCCTCAAATAATTCAGTGACTCAGTGATTCAGTCATTCATTTCAGTTCAAATCAAACTTTATCATTTTTTAAACACATAAGAAATATATATGACATAAAAAAAGTCATTAAACACGAAAATTTCATGTAAAGATCTTTTCAGCAGCAAAAATTAATAGTTGACTTTGAATACGACCAAACCAGGTCAAAAAACCTAGAATTGTCGTCACAAGGCTCTCACAATCGATCCCTATAACAGAAAACTGATTTGAAGCTCTACTTAACCTAGCAAAATCAACAGACCACAGTTGGGTAGAATTTGACAAGAAGCTTCAAAGCAGCACAAAAAGAATCACACAGAATGCTGACTGAAGAGGCAACGTTGGTATTGAGATCAACAAATTATCTACTGTAAGCTTCAAGTTTAAATCTAAAAATAATGAAATTGTTTCTGGTGAACACAGAGAACGTTTACTACATGGAAGAAGAGTGGACCTATTCATTTCCAGTCATTGTTAATGGCGTAATTACAAAAAACAGTAGTAATAAAACAGATAAGTATGGGAAAGGTAAACACAATTTGTGTTTCACAACATAAAGTACATGACAGTAGCATTGGTTTCATAATGGTGCCCAATGACATGTAGATCTTTATAGATCCATTGTATTGGTGATATTAATACAAATTACCTTGTAAACAGCAACAAGAAATTGCGGCTTGATGCTGTGTTATGCTTGTATAAATTATCTGGTATAGCAGATTACCCTACCAGAATTCAAAATAAATCTAGTATGGCAATTGACAATATCTGTATTGGTACTTTGAAAATTAATAATTATAGTATTTCTTCATTATTTAATGGCCTATCAGACCATGATGTTCAACTTGTTATGATCAAGGACATTAATTTTCAAATGCAAAATTATCATATTCACACTAATAGGAACATAAATAAATACTCTATTACTGAATTTCAGATTAAATTAAGCTATGAATCTTGGGATGATTTTTTTGTAATGATCATAACAAAGATTTTAACTCCTTTCTTAATACCTACTTGAGGATTTTCTATCTAGATTTCCCAGAGTCAAATTAAACTACAAGTTAATAATAATTCATGGATTAAAACAGGCTCAAATATCTCTTGTCTTCATAAAATAAATCTTTATTTACTTAGTAGGGACTCTAATTTAAAAAATTTCTATGAACTATATTGAAAAATTTTGACAAAGGTCACAAAAGAAGCGAAAAGAGCTGTGTACAATAATCGGATCTTAAAATGAACTAATAAAACAAAAACAATTGGGAATATCATAAAATCTGAAATGGGAAGATATGATCAAAACAGTCATGATGGAGATGTAAGTGACAGTCTCTGAGTAACTATTTCCCATCAGTAGCTAAGAATATCACTCAAAACATCAAATATAATAATAAAATAGTAATAGTAATCTGATGCATCATATTTCTCAGTAATTTAAACACCCTTTTCCTCCAATAGAATTTAGCTATTCATCAATTAAAGAAACTGAACAGATTATTAATTTTTTAAAATAAAAAAATTCATATGGGTATGACTGAACAAATTTCAAATTTAGGGACTATGGGACAATAGAATCATTTTCGAACAAAGGAAGGAGTATTTAACTTCATAAGTGTAGCAAGATGCAAGTGAGCAGGGGGGGGGGGGGGGGGGTTTCTGGGGGGTGTGGGAGAAAAAAAAAAAAGGTTGGGGGGGCCGGCCGGTTTGGAAGAAAAAAAAAAAAAT
>Ga0131853_10013932_pt1 | contig 14728 bp, 10 predicted proteins | sample TergutLab28metaG_FD_92764 | JGI IMG/M metagenome (GOLD analysis project Ga0131853, IMG submission 92764) | Labiotermes labralis P1 segment gut microbial communities from Petit-Saut dam, French Guiana - Lab288 P1 (version 2) (version 2) | ecosystem: Host-associated > Arthropoda: Insects >... | reverse complement strand
GCTCTATTGCTGGTACCACAGCCCTATTACTGGTACCACAGCTCTATTGCTGGTACCACAGCTCTATTACTGGTACCACAGCTCTATTGCTGGTACCACAGCTCTATTACTGGTACCACAGCTCTATTGCTGGTACCACAGCCCTATTGCTGGTACCACAGCCCTATTGCTGGTACCACAGCTCTATTACTGGTACCACAGCCCTATTACTGGTACCACAGCTCTATTACTGGTACCACAGCTCTATTACTGGTACCACAGCCCTATTGCTCATCATATTCTGAAAAAATGAAGCAGAAAAGAAACTAAAAGAAGGGAGTTCGTGTATAGAGATACAACGAATGTGGAACATGAAATGTACGATTATAGCAGTAACAATTGAAGTCACCATAATAGTAACAACAGGTTTAAAGAAAAATTTGAAAGCCATACCAGGAAAACATTCAATATATTCACTACAAAAAGACAACTGTACGTGGAACATCGCACACACAACACAGAAAGTACTGCAGTCTGAAACCTACAGCCTGAGCAGTGGGGATCACCGTTGGTTCGAGAGAAGAAGTGCCTTGGAGAAAAGGCCTGTTGCAAGAAAAAACGAAATAATAATAATAATAATAATAATAACCATCTCAACAGCAACAGCCATGCACGGCCCATGGCGTGGCGATCACAAAGTACGCCATTCCCTGCAGCTACGTCCGAGTCCCTGATGGCAGTCTACGGCAAAACGCGCAATGAGGTTGACCGCGTTCAATGCAGTTGCGACGATTAATTTCTTGGAACTTGGTGTCAATTCGAGTACAGCACTCTGCATAAGGACGTACTTGCAACAATAAAAGAGAATGAATTCTACAAAGCACCTGTCATTCATGTGACATTTTCATAATTAGCCTCTTAACGCGTCACTGTACTACTTGATGGTACAAGCTAGTCCAGAAGGCCTTGTAACACCAGAGTATTTGTTTTACACAAAATTTTTGCTTTATTTGTTTAAATTTAAATCAGCTGACAGCCGAATGAAGGTTCAGTACCAAAGCTAGTCACTGGGCTCTAAGGCCTCACATTTCGATGGTTATTATGTGTTTCAAAGTGATTAAAATAAGTTAGTTACAATTTAACAGAATTTTCTCAATGGATGAATAGAGGCGAAATGTTTGGTTCTCACGCCAGTAATTACAAATTTGATCAATTTCTCGTATATGACATCGTTTAGTCTGGTAGATACCGAAACCTCAGTGTATTTCTGTCAGCGTAAGCAGTACCCTGCAGTACTATAGAAATTTATTAAATATATTTCTGCAAATTTTATCTCAAACGTTCTGTGTGTATCTAACAGGATTCGCTTAGTCACATATACCTTCTTAAATTTAGTGTCTGCTCTAATTAGCTCACGTAAAATATTAATTTTAAGGGTGTGAAGACGGCGAGATATATATGGGGAAATGCCCACTTTTATTTTGTACTTGATTTAACGAAGCTATGAATATGTAAGTCTACATGGAGTCAAATTTTGGAATGAAGAATGAGTAATGAAGTGAAAAGTCTTCTGAGAAGCCTGCGTCTGTGGGTAAAAAGTTACCCACGTTTCAAAGGCACAAAACCTCCGAGAGTTTTCTACCCAAAGACAGCAAAACACCCCATCCCACGAGTATTCAACAAGTCCACTGTGATAACCTAAAATCCAGCAATTACAAAGAATGTGATTAAAAAAACAATTGTATCGTAACTTGAACTGTCCCGACATGACCTGTATGGACGCAGGAAAACCACAAGGAAGCTCAGTTAGTGTAGCTGCGGTCTAAAGGGAGTTATGAAAATGGGACTTCTCAGATACGAGGAAGGAGCGCTGCTCGCCATTAGGCGACGTCCGCTATGTTTACTTCATACAATCGGCTAACCGTAATAGCACTTCAGAAGGCTTCGCAAAGCAGCTGCGAGAGGACAATATTAGCCTTGCCACATCCGTCAGTCTGTCCGCATGGGACAGAGATTCGCCCACCAGACGAATATGCGTGACAAATTTGGGATTTTTACTAAAACGTTTTGGAATATTCCGATTTTGATTACAATCGGACACAAATTGGTAACGCGTTTTGCATGAAGGCTTCCGCACATTTTTAAAAATATTTTGTCGTTTTTTATTTTTATAGTTGAGACATACTGCTTTTATAGTTGAGACATGCCGCTTTTATAGTTGAGACATGCTGCTTTTATAGTTGAGACATACTGCTTTTATAGTTGAGACATACTGCTTTTATAGTTGAGACATGCTGCTTTTATAGTTGAGACATGCCGCTTTTATAGTTGAGACAGTGTTTTTATAGTTAAGACATGCCGCTTTTATAGTTGAGACATAAGTGCTTTTATAGTTGAGACATGCTGCTTTTATAATTGAGACACAGTGCTTTTCTGTAAGGTGTTAAACGAGGTCGAAGAAAGATCTATCGATCTAAAGATATCGTCATTAAGTGAAAATTATGATATATAGACTAAGGTACATATGTTATTTCACACTTCATGTTTTGTAACGTGTTAGAAAACTGCATTTAAAATACTCTCATTTCAGTGTTTTTCTTGAAATTATTCACAATTTGAAATCTAGGGATAACAAAAGAGCGAAATTCCGGAATTGTTACGCCTTACAATATTTCGCAGCTCTTTCGACGTGCAAAATCCCATGTAACTTCAGAGCGTGTGGAATTATACTCTTGTACTGGGGTCTCAGCTGTTTCGTATTCATACACGTCAGTGTGCTGTGCTTCATGAAATAATATCCGTCTGTTGTGCTATGAGTATCTGTTCTGTACTTCCATGAGGCTGCACACTTTACTAACTGTACTGTCCTTTTGCGGTAAATCTGCGTGAATAAGCACTAGCTTGCTGCTTTACCCATACCTACAAATGTGATACGAACCACGAAAATAAAATTTTCTTACGAGGAAAAATATGTAAATTTCACCAATCTTTACGAACAGCATTTCACCTAAAAATATATACACCAGATTATACAGGACGTCGGTAAGTGAGCTTTATGATTCTAATATCGCACTACCCACAGCACTTTTAAGTGCACTTGAAGCACTGGATTACCCAAAAGTCAGTTAACCTTTGAGTATTTTGATGTCAGTATATTAGGCCAGTCAATTTGTGAAAAGATATTACATAGCTGTGAGTTGCGCATTGTGTACTTACAAAACTTTTGTAGATTTAAAAAGTAGCATAGAAAATTACAACGTATTTCAATGTGTATATTTTTTCTGGCCGGTAGACCTCACTTTCGGCCACTCAATATAAACAAGACTGCAAAATAAAAAATTTAAAACTGTCTTTTATATCTCAGTCTACTTCGCCGCTAAGTACAGCTAAGCGTATTTGCTAAAAACGGTGTGCAGGTCAAAAGAGGAGTTTTTGCGCCGAGCTAATTTTGTAAATAATTTTAAAATAACTGTTATGTAAAATTCATGCTTCAATTTGTCAACGTTTGATCATAGAATGTGAATGACGTAAATTCCGGTAATACGGCAAACATATTTGATGTTTTGTGTGCTCCACTTTAAACATACTTTATATTGAAGGCAATATCTGAGGTTAAGGGTAGAAAATAACGTAACTGCTTGAGGACTGTGTCCAGTGAAGGTCTGTGGCGTTATAAATGCTGAAATTCTTGCTACCAAACAAGTGCCAGGTGTCAGCACTTGTCAGTGAATAATACTTGCTTAATTAAACACATACATTAATATTTTCTATTGTACGGTCGGAAGCAGGACATATTCTGTACGACGAAACACATATTTATGCTCAGCAGAAGTTCTAGAAAATTATAATTCCTGAAACCAAATGGTGGGAAAAGGGGCAATTTCTTGCAAATCCGATTATTGTGCCACTGAATTCTATTTAGCTGCGTTGTGAGTACGTAAAATTACAGTCGATGCACGAGGTCAAAATAATACACTGAATTTTCCACTGTCCTATAAATTTGGGGATGTATCCCTTTTTTTAACTAGCAACTCTGCACGTTAATAACATTTCGTTAAGTAAAGTTGCCCTTGTGCTTTACGCGTCACCCTGTGAACGAGTACAGGACTACGGAGTGTTTCAGGAGGAAGTACCATACTTCAAGGGAACGTTCCCGAAATTAAATTACATCGATATAACCAAAAATACCTTTGTTTAAAATTGAAAGTTTACGGAGATAATAGAGAGATACGTTTTAAAGATTTAAGTCCTGAAGCTTTCGCGGCGACAGATTTCAATAAAATCTTCACGCGCAGACAGTCGCGTCAAGATCAAGAAGTTATTATTGAAGTGTTAAAGAATGAGAACTATTAGATGTTTATTGATTATAAAGTACTGCATATTAAACCTATGAGGAATTTGTAGTTCCTGTAATATTAACACTAGTTTTAACATCTAATGAACATATGAGTGACACAAAATATTAAGTAATAAAAACTCACGGCTTTTGCATAAAAATCGTGCCTGGGGTTCCAAAATACCTTATGTAGCTCACTCGCCTCCGCGTGGAATGGCTTGGCTATCGGCACAAGGACGGACCTGTGCAGTATATGCAAGCAAACCACAGCTATTTGTCGCGTCACGCTCGTAACCACACAACCCTGGCTTAAGGTACGGTTGGTTATACAGGGTTATTCAAAATGATTGTCGGGGATTTAACAACTTGTCATACACAATACACTTGAGATAAGAGTATATGTATTTTTTTATTTAATAGAACAACAATCCTTACAGGTGCTCCATATGTGCAACCTTTGTGATTCTAGAAACTTCAACACGATAATCGAGTTCGTTCCAAACTGTTTGTAGCATGTCAGCGGTGATGGTTCCAATGGCGGTTCTGATTCGTACCTTCAGTTTCGGGATACTTGTGGGAAGGGGAGGAACGTAAACCTGATCCTTGACGTAACCCCGTAGAAAGAAATCGCATGGGGTTGCATCTGGAGAACGAGGTGGCAAGTTGTTAAAACCCCGATATTCATTTCGAATAACCCTGTATTGATTTAGGCTGATTAACCTAAGGAACGTTCTCTCGGAATAACGGCAGGTTCTCCCTCAAACAACCTGTATAATACGTAAAGTCCGCAAAGTTTATTACGGAAGTAATAAATCCACATTACAAGCAAGTAGCAGATTATGAATTAGAGAACAAATGGCAGCAGTCTGTTTACACTAAACTTTACTTTTATTTGCTCGCGCAAGGATTTCGCGTGAAAGTGCAGATGATCATATATAACAGCGATGATCATGATAAAATTTATGATCACAATCAAAGTACGATTAGTTACTAATTCTAGTTGTACTAACAGAATACAACGGACAACATCATTACAAGATGCGCAGTTTTATTTACGATTTATAAACTGCACTTACTGAATATAATCTGAGTATTCTAGCCGACCAGTGAACATGTTCGATCACCGGCGAGTCCCTGTGGTATTTGAGGTGGACGAAGTGACATTTCGACCGGTTTCTCTCCTATTACATTCGTCTCCGCCTGTCAGTATTATCCTGCATATGCTTTGAAGTTGTATTTCATTGAATGAACACCAGTGTTAAATAACATTAGAATCGACGGCATCGTTAAATAAAGCACTTCTCTGCATGTTTCGTAGTATGACTGCTTACTGTGCAAGTTCAGAAATCAATCTAAGGTAATAATTATATAAGGATATGGCAGTCGTAACACAACTATATTATCAGGTGTATATACATTATCAATATCAACTACATGTTTCGGCCAATGCTGTTGTGGCCATCATCAGGCTGGATACAATTTTCAGAGAAGCTATGTAGATCTGATATAACACAGAACAATTATTAGGATTAGTGCAGGTAAGGTAAGGGGAACGAGATCTCGTTTTGCAAAAAGTCGGTGGGCGTGTGTGGAGATGCTAAAGAGCCGTGCCTTAAACACAAGCAGGATGACGCTGCTTGAAGTTCAGAAGTCAATAATTCAGCTGTTAATGGGTTCCTTCGCATAATGAAACGTAGTATAAACCAGGTTATCATTGAAACGACGGGCTGTCCAATTAAGACAGAAATTACGACGTACGTCTCTGCTTAAATCATGGAGCTTATGTATACATAATGAGCAGAATTATCATCATTAAGAAAGGCAGAACATAAAATGAGTTGTTTTGGCTGTGCTTACAGACAGCTATTTCTCATTCCAAAACTGAAATCCTTCGACGTGTTTGCAGTGTATTTCACATTTAATATAAGAATTTGATAAACTAGGAACAACAAAACACTTTTACAACGCGTTCGATAAGTATATATTGAAGCCGCCCGTTCCAGGTTCGAACCGGGGAAAAGGCTTCCTTGAGATGTACGGGTTTTATTTAAAACATATATAATTTTTTTTTTAAGTGTAGCGTCGGCAAATCAACGTTCGTTCTGCGCCCTCTGCTAATTCCGGCCTTGGACCCTCCGCTTAGCAACCGTTGTTGCAGGTGTGCCGGAATCGTATTACAGAAAGGATGTCAGGTAGCTAGCAGAGTAAACTGACGTTTGTGGCGAACATTTCATCCATGGAAGCATTTCGGAAGTATCAAGCCAGCGAGCAGGATGTAAGTTTGTGTGCTCTGGTAAACATTAAGTGGTTTGGCTTCAATACAAGAGGCTTTTTCCGTAACTTCGAAATGGCGTATCTTCCCTGTCGTCTCCACCCCTTTGTACTCGAATAGGTCTCGGATTGAATGTCGGCCCAGAGGCCGGTTATTCTAAAGTTTTGGGCTTCAGTCCCTCCAGGCAAATTCTGGAACAGTGGTTCACATTAGGAAATGGTCGCTTCCTTCCGCATTCTATCTGCTGATAATCCTAGCATTTAATATTCTATAGCCTTAGGTACTAAAATATCATCAAATTAAGTGTGCTAGGACTGTACATCCTGGTGATCAAACAAAATTACTTAATGCGTGCACAGACACGGAACATAAAACGTTACTTAATGCCTCTTAATAATAATCTCAATGCACAAGAATTCGGCTTAACAACGGGAGCCGTACTTCTTCTCTTTTAGCAGAAATTTTTAGTTTTTAGATTATACAGAAATGCTTATGATATATTGTATAAACATCACATTCGGTACTTTCTATACATTGTACGATGACACGAACACACTCAAAGGAGTCTAAATTCAATGAATTAGAAGAGAAACAGAAATTTACTTTGAAAGAATAAACGAATTCCAAAATTCGTTTTTAGTTTAAAAGTTTACAAAACAATTGGCATTTTGGAATTCTAAATATTCCGTAAACCAACGCTCAATGACGGTGTCACGCCACCTGACTCATATCACCCTCCGCAACACTAATTGGCAGGTATTAGCTTCCAAATAAATATGGTAAAGCAATCCCATTACACGCCTGGACAGGCACAGAGGGTTCCAGGAGGTTGGGACTCCCAGATTTGAAGACATTCGGCACATGAAAGTGGTAAGGTTGTCAGTCCTACGCACCGGCCGTCTTTACCCTCAGCAAATATTCCCGGTACTCATTTCTGTTAGAGACTGAGTCAACCCCAATGCCATAGTGCGACCGGAAGGATTATGTCAATGAAAAATTCCAATGACACCATCAGGAATCGAACTCGTGACCTTCCGAGTTGTAGCGCAGTGCCTCAACCAGCTGCGCCACAGCGCACGCCTTTCCTTATAACTAGGCATGTAAAATATCAGCTAGTCACGTAGAATAATGTATAAGTATACTTAACCCTGAACATAGTCAACAACAAAGACCTTGCACAACGTACTGAGTACAATGTTCAAGAAGAATAAGATATATATATATATATATATATATATATATAATACAAATGAGGTAGAAGCGACCACTAAGCAAGAATGGAGCAAGAATGAGTACAACAAGGTTTGCTATCACGCGACATTTGAGTTATTATGACACCTCCTGTTTTGGAAAATCCTGTACTAAAAGTAGGCCCAGATTAGAAACATTTGCCCCTCATCCAAACTTTTAACTTCACACGGGTCGCTGAAATTGCGTAATAGCCACACGCTTATGCGAAAGTTGGTGTTATACAATCGGCTTTCACTTATCCATCATTCGCGCTACAGCCAACTGGCGTTAAAGAAACGCGTAATAGCAGGAATGGCCGTATGCGAAAATTGCATGCTTGGGTCCTGGAATAACCTACAACCATTATCCATTTAAATGTAACGGTTTATGTAATACGCTAGGTCCAATGCTTCCTGCTGCTTATATACATATTGGACAAATTGACAGACCGTTTGTCACTAGATTTGAAGAACACCATAATGACTTTAAGACAAATTCGGGGGGGGGGGTTAATAAAAATTTGTTGAACATATGTAGGAAGAAAATCACTCCTTCACAACTATGGAAAATATAGTGGCCACCATACCGAAAATAAAAAATGGAAGACACTTAGAAACAGTTGCAAAATTCCATATTTACAAAAACCCAAACTTGGTGTCCAACTGAATGACAAACATAAGCATTTTAAAAAACAGTTTTGGATGTAGTCGCGTAATTAATAGATCTATATAGAGAGCAGATCCATAATATTCGCCATCAATCACAAATACATGCCGGGGTACAACCAGCCACTGATGCTGGCATGAAATAAAAAATTATTATAAAAACTTCGTATTTTACTTGAGCCTTTTCAAAGAGTAGTGCTGAATTTTAGTATGCACTTTATTTTAATCCTTATATTTCAAAATAGCGCGTAACAAATGTTCATCTAGTACGCCATTTTTCCTTCTTATATATTACTTGTTTCATACTGGAAAACTCAGCTATAATCTACAATATGATTTCAAAGAAAATGATTTAGTATAACCTTAAATTTAGATCACCTTTGATTTTAAGTCTTACCCAATTAACTTGATATCATTAAGGGTTACGTTTTTAACAGAGTAACATAATTATTTGACCTAAGCAACGGAAAAAGGAAGCGAGATTTTGTACATGAAAAGTTAGGGGCCTGTAAATGGCAGGTTCAATTATAGCAGCAGCCAGGGAATTAGTAAAATATATATTAGATTTAGTGGGTGTACAGGAGATTAGGTGAGACAAAGGGGGCAAGGTACGAGCAGGGGATTACAATTTTTTTCTATGGAAAAGGAAAAGAAAATCATCAATTGGGAACAGGACAATTGTACACCACAGAAAATTATGACCAGTTAAGAGAGTAGAAATTGTTAGCCATAGGGTGACATATAAAGTTCTGAGAGGTCGCTGGTGTAATATCATTGTTCTGAATGCGCATGGACCAAGTGACGAGATACACGATTGTTCATAAGACAGTTTTTATTAAGAATTAGAGCAGGTGCTTTTTTTTATAATTTTCCTAAGTACCATTTGAAAATACTATTAGGAAATTTTAATGCGAAAGTGGGGAGAGAGAATATTTTCAATTCGACAAAAGGTAATGAGAGTCTACATCAGGATAATAGTGATAATGGTGTTAGAATAATACACTTGGCCACATCGAAAAATGTAGTTGTTAAGTGCACGATTTTCCCGCACCGAAACATTCATAAGTACACCTGGAGCTCTCCTGATGGGAAGACTCACAACGAGATTGATCACTTGTTAATAGATAAGAGCGGTAATTTAAATACACTATATGTGTGAAGTTTCGGGGATATGGCTGTGATACAGATCACTGTCTGGTGCTTGCAAAAGCTGGGGAGAGATTGGCAGTAAGTGTACAAGCATCACAGAAGTTTGATGAGGGAAGATTTAATCTCAGGAAGCTGAATGATCTGGATCTTAGAAAACAATATCTTATTCAGATCTCAAACAGGTTTGCAACAATGATGAACTTAAATGTTGACGAGGACATAAATAGGACTTGGAAGAGAATCAAAGAGGACATCAAACCCTCAGCTAAAGACAGTCTAGGTCTGCACTAATTGAAGCAACATAAAACATGGTTTGATGAAGATGTTCAGGTCTTTTAGATCAAAGGAAGCAGACTAAAATGCAATGAGTACAGAATCAAAGCGAAAACAATGTATAAAATCTAAACAATATAAGACGTGAAACTATCAGGCATTTCAGGAAAAGGAAGGATTACCTGAAACTACAATTAAGGAACTTGAAACTAACAGTAAGATCAAAAATACTAGGGACTTTTATATGGGCATCAGTGACTTTAAAAAGGGTTACCAGCCTAGATGTAATATAGTGAGTGATGAGAAGGGTGATAAGGTTGCAGACTCCCACAGTGTTTTGGATTAGTGGCTGACCTGAGTGTCTTCGAAGTTGAGATGGCTATTGAAAAGCCAAAAAGTCACAAACCACCAGGTATTGATCACATCCCAGGAGAATTGATTAAGGCAGGGGGTAGAACAATTCGCTAAGAGATCCATAAACTTATTTCTATTTGGAATAAGGAGGAATTGCCTGAAGAGTGGAAGGAGTTGATCATGTACCTATCTATAAGAAGAGCGATAAAACAGACTGTTGTAATTATAGGGGCATGTCATTTTTGCCAACTACTTACACAATTTTTTCCAACAACCTGCTCCCAAGGTTAACTCCACATGCAGTGGAAATTAATGGGGATCATCAATGTGGATTTCGACGCAACAGGTCAACTGCTGGTCGTATATTCTGCGCTTGTCGAATAATTGAGGAAAAATGGGAATAAAGTGAAGCAGTGCCTTATCTTTTCATGGACTTCAAGAAATAATATGACTCATTTAGGAGGGAGGTCTTGTACAACATTCGCATTGATTTTGGTATCCCCATGAAACTGGTAAGGCTAACAAAAATGTGTCGGAATGAAACCTATAGGAGAGTCCGAGTAGGAAGCATTTTTCTGACATACTTCCTATTAGGTATGAGTTGAAAGGAGATGATTTATCACTTTTGTTCTTCAACTTCGCTTTAGTGTGCGCCATTAGGAGGACTCAGGTAAACCAGGATAGCTTGCAATAAAATGGAACACATCAGCTTCTGGTTTATGCTGATGGTGTTAATATATTGCGCGGAAGTGTACATACTACAAAGACAAACGTAGAAAATTTAGTAGTTGCTAGTAAGGAGACTGGTCTAGAAGTAAATGCTGATAAAACTAAGTACATGGTCATGTCTCGAGATCAGGATGCAGGACGAAGTCACGGAGTAAAGACTGATAATAGTTCCTTTGAAAAGATGGAAGAGTTCAAATATTTGGCAAAAATCTTAACAAATCAAAATTCTATTCAGGAAGAAATTTAGAGCAAATTGAAGTCAGGGAATGCTTGCTATCATTCGGTGCAGAATCTTTTGTCTTCCAAGTTTATTAACCAAAAATTTAAAGATTAAGACAGAACTATAATTTTGTCTGTTTTTATGTATGGGTGTGAAACTTGGTCGCTCACATGGAGGGACGAACGTAGGCTGAGGGTGTTTGAGAATAGGGCGTCGAGAATATTTGGGCCTACGAGGGACGAGATAACAAGAGAGTGGATAAAAACTACATTAAGAGGAGCTTAATGATCTATACTTCTCGCCCATATTGTTCGGGTGATAAAATCGAGAAGAATGAAATGGGTGGGGCATGTAGCACTTATGGGGGGAGAGGAGAGTCGTATATAGGGTTTTGGTGGGGAAACTTGAGGGAAAGAGACCACTTGGGAGACCCAGGCGTAGATGGGAAGATAATATTAAAATGGATCTTCAGGAAGTGGGATGTGCAGGCATGGACTAGATCGAGCTGGCTCACAATGGAGAGAGGTGTCGGGCGCTTGTGAATGCGGTAATGACCCTTCGGGTTATGTAAAATGCGGGGAATTTCTTGACTAGCTGAAAACCGGTTAACTTCTTAAGAAATGTTCTGCTGCAACCAGTAAGTAAATAAGAAACATAATTATTTATAATTTTAAACATATTTTTAAATGTGTATTACTGACCGGAAAACACGTTTGTTTTGTATTAAATTGTGACGTGGATTGCTCCTCACTCTTATTTAAAATTTAATATCTGGAAGTGGCCTCAGAATGGCTAACACTAGCAGAAAACACATAGCCGTAGATCTTATCAGCAATAAATATAAGTTCACTTGTACTGGTTAATATACCAGCTGTGTAAATTTTTGTCTACTTAATTGTATTAAGAAACACAGAACTATGCTCCTTACAAATACGAGTATAAAACAGTCCTATCCTGATTGGCAGTTGTAATAATTTTCGTCACTGGTTCCAGGCAGATAATTTCACAGTATTTTAATAAGCAATAACAGATTTGTTACTGTCACATTATCATGCACAGACATCCCATTCGACGCTATGTAGCATATTATGGATGGAAAAGCGGTATTAAACAAACCTAGACACCAACAATATCTACTTTTTAAGGATAATAGTGTGCCGGTATATGACGCCGTGTAATTTGCTATAACCGACGTTTCTGAGAAACCATCGACCTTAATATTCCAAACTTAAGATCAATCTAGCACGTACTTTCAAAGGCTCTTGTGCCTTCTACCAAACCACACGTCGTCTCATTTAAAAATATATCATCAGTCTCTGGGGTGTTTCTTTTTTCGCTGTCTGCCGTCTCCAAAATGCACAGATCATAAGCGTCTAAGAATCTTTCGATAAACACTGTACTGGCATCAAAAATCTGAATATGGTAAAGTTTTAAATTAGTTTTAAACATAGACCAGTCACTGGGTGCCATATTTAATTGCAAGCGTAATTTAGTTACGCCAAGACAGCTGAAAACTTGTCTGATGTCTTTTCCATTCAGAATGGTCTGCGATAAGACCTTTCCGTAATCGTCACCGCACCAGCACTTCGCTTTTGTGCATACCAATCGGTAGGTCCAAGTAAACTGGAAATGATGGTACAGCGACTGCTGGAATAATCTAAAGATGTTGCTTGAAATGAAAGAAATGTAAATATAGTAAAGAAAAACACAGAAGCCGTTTTAGTGGAAGGGAAGCTGAGAAAACGGGTCATGCCTTCTTGTGTGGTGAGCAAATGTTGAACATAGTGACAACACAAAGAGAGCTACCAAAAAAAAAAAAGGTAAAGTGATCCCAGTACAGGTCCGGTGTGGCCTAGAGGGTAGAGGGACACGTATAGCTCTACTCTTCCATGACAGCGGCTCTAGAAGGGGGTGAGTTTTCAGCAGCACGCCCCGGCCGCATTTTACCCCCAGGAAAGACCCGGTACCCATTTTATTGAAGGCTGGGTGGGCCCCAGGGCCGGTTTGGACGGGCGGAAAATGTCGTCCCCACCGGGATTAGATCCCGGACCGTCCAGTCCCTAGTCAGTCGCTATGCTGACTCAGCTACCCGGCCCACAAAAGAGAGCTACTACGCTATTCAAAATTGCTAAGTTTAAGTACTATGGAAAGACACGAACAAATCGAAACTGCATTCATGAAGAAATTAAGAGCAGATTTATTTCTGAAAATACTTTCTACGGTTCGGTTAAGAATCTCGTAATTTTTACACAGTTCATCTCCGTTGTGTTCCTAAATAATCATTGCTGCAGAATAAATCCAGTCAAATGGAACAATGTATTTAGTTCACATATCAGTTACATGTTTCGACCAAACATAATCATCATCAGTCTGACCGTAAGAATGAAAATACAAATGTACATAGTAGTTAAATTTTATGTTCTGTTGACCATGCATCTCGATATAATCGTGTTAAGAAAATCCAACTTGATGCACAACTTATTCTTAGTATATTTCATCAAACTCTTCATGTTTCGGGCGTACCTATGCACATCATCAGGAGGAAAAACCACATGTATACAACAATTGGTACTTAGTATTCTTTTTAGATGACTGTTGTGCTGGTTGGATTGGATTGACGAAATATACTAAGAATCAAGTTGGTTTTTCTTTATACGACACACAGGTGTGTGTGGACTGAGATCTCGAAGCCTTACATAATTTATTATATAAGAAATATATACATAACAAAGATGAGTATTCTTGGGAGTAAATATGGTAAAATTCAAATGCGTAAGTTTTAAAAAATTTTCGATGGTGAAGAAAATAGAGTATAATAGGTTACAAATGTTAAAATAGAAAGAATTTAGGCACTTCTTGGGGAGACAACCTGCTAATATGTTTTCATAGTGTTTCCTTGTTTGTATATTTTTCCCTGCAAAGAGATTTGTCGTTTCCTGGAAGAGAATAATGGACTAGATTGGCCGTTCCTATTAACGAGGGTGAGTCAAATGAAAACCTTAAATATTTATATATAATTCTTATCGCATTTTTACGGTTTTCATTTGACTCTCCCTCTTATATAAGAAACGTATGTTTTGATTTCGTAGTTAACCGCACAACTTGAAGGATGGTTCCTTTTCGATATTAATTCACACCTATTGTTGTGTATTTTAAAATGCATTGTTGTGAGGCACATTTTGCGCTACATGTATTGATACTGACAAAGTAGGAAGCCCGAAGTAGTGGAAGAAAAGTCCTAGCCATTGTCGTGTTGTTTCCCATAAATCTCGCACGGACTGTCCTGGATAAAAACCCAGACCTCCGTAGTAAGAGGTCGGTGGCTGTCTGAGCCGTACCATGACTCGGCAGCTTCGGAGGTTAGCATGCAGTAATTTAAAATCCGTAAGCAACAGTAGATCTAGAGCGCCAGAAGTGTAATGTAATGGTTAAAAATAATATGGAGGAATTTCAAGCTTCCCAGTTCAAATTAGCTAACGTAAAATTGAAATTTATTTTAAAGTCACTGTAATCGGTCGCAT
>Ga0131853_10013931_pt1 | contig 14729 bp, 9 predicted proteins | sample TergutLab28metaG_FD_92764 | JGI IMG/M metagenome (GOLD analysis project Ga0131853, IMG submission 92764) | Labiotermes labralis P1 segment gut microbial communities from Petit-Saut dam, French Guiana - Lab288 P1 (version 2) (version 2) | ecosystem: Host-associated > Arthropoda: Insects >... | reverse complement strand
TATATATATATATATATATATATTCGGACGCTCTGCAGCAGCCACCAGCATTCAGTTTCACGGCAAGAAGACCCAGAATAACATAAACTGTTATGTCTCTTTATTGATCAAAGATCGTTTATCAGGTCTTTTCCCACGAATAGGGCAGCAGAACAAAAATTCGCAAAGCAGTGTCATAAACATTTCCTGTAACTCCACTGTGCACTGGCCATTAATGCTTCATCCAACAGCGTGACATAAATTCCAGACGGTATCAACAATCGCACATCTCCGTTAGAAAATAAAGTGTCTATAAAATTAGACGTCATTCCCACTTCATTTCAAAACATATGTGGTCAGAAATGCCTACATCAATCAGACGATTTCGTTTTACACACATTTACCATTAAAGCAGTTTGGTAAACCGTCAGAAGGTGTAACATGCTGGTCACAAAATACCTTCTTGACACAATGCATTTAGACAGAGGTGAAACATTAGCAACAGCAACAACAATCAGCAATATAAAACTAACGTCATTAAGTGTGGTATTAAACGTTGGTGGGGAGCATTTTAGTGCCCGAAGGGATACTATCTTATGCATCTGTCAGTTGTAACACACCTAAAACTACTAGCAGGTATGTCCATATTTACGTGCAACGTCATGAAACCAAAGTATTTCGCCGTGCTGTCATGTTATTCTTTTCTCTCTTGGTACAAGAAAAAGCGTGTTCTCGAAGTTTCAACATCCGGGCCATACACTGTACGCCAGTAGTAGGCCTACTGTAAGGTTCTGCAGAGTTCCAATGTTGGTGCCGCAATGACAAGTGGACAAACAACACAAAGATTATTTAAGTCTTCTGAGATGTAACACCGTGTAGTGCGTCTTCAAGCACCACCCCAAAAATTGAGGCAGAAAACTGCTCCGAAACTTCGGTAACTATATACTAATCTAAATGGCGTCATATCCCAGACGACTAGCTCAAAAACACCACCGCTGAGAGAACCCGAAATCTCGCTTATTACAAAGATGGTGGACATCAACGACAAGACTTTTACAGGGAGGTCTACGAAGAAACCCACGTATATACGAGGCCTAACACTGGCTTTCACATATTTACACGGGTAGAGACAGGGCGACTGGCGAAGCTTCAAGTTGGGTGGAAGGAAATTCATCTTCTCACAACACTAAAAACGAAGTTCTTTGTTCAAACCACAGTTAATTAAACACTATAGGTTTAGTTACAACCGGGCACCAGTCAATACGGCTAAATGCGTATGATTTATGATATCGCGTAAAGATACATGAATTTCTATTTTTATTTCACGTGTTTACACAATAATAACAACAACAAGACACAGCACAAAGACATCTATTTCATACTGCCGTTACGATATTAAACCATTCATTCTCCATTTTTCTAAGTAAATACTATGGCATCGAGTACATTTTAGGACGTTACATTCTGGAAATAAATCAGCACTGCAGCAATGTTAGGAAAATCAACAAACGAAATCTTATTATAGAATTCAGGTGGTCTTAAATTTTTATTGGTTAAATCTCACAAAACAACACGCACTTCCTACGCTTGTTATATTCAATACGTTTTACGAAGTCGACATTATTGTTACTTAAAGATTCGTACAGTACATCACGTTACAAGATAAACGAAAGATCCAAAACTTGTACTATTTACGTCAAGTTGATAAAAACACAACGAGACCACAGTGCAGTGCAGACTAAATCGATTAATCGACGGACGAAACAAGGTTACCGGAACACTAAGGCACTTAATGTTTTAACATGCCTTTCTCTCCTTGCATATCCTTCGCTTCCAGAAAAATCTCAGGGTAAAAACTGTGCAGTGGGTTCGAATGAATCCAACATGCAAGTGACTTTTATACCATCAAATGTCATTCTGTACCTACGGTGGTCCCTATGGACAGTGCAATCCAGGGAATCTCACTTTCCAGGTCTCTTATTTTTGCTCGTAGACATCTAAAAAGACTACTTGGAAGAGAAATTGGTCTGTCGCAAGGCCTCTACCTACAGAAGACATGAGAAACACGGAAGAAACGCATAAATACATCTATTCTCCTAGTGAAATTCGAACCCACGATCCCAGTGTTCGAGCGGCACAGAACAGTGCACGCCATACACTGCGCGGCCATTGTGATCTGCTACTACTAACTACAAAGACCGTCAAAATTTTAAAGACAAAATTTTGTAATACCCATTTCGCGTTAAATTCCACTGATCCACTCTTAATACACCGCAGCCCTTGAGGCATTCTGTCAAATCACAATTTCAGTGACTATGCAGGGCAGGAACTTGCAATACAGCTTGATACAATAACCGGTGCTGCTACCTAAATTTTATCGGCAAAGCCTGAGATAGCAGTACCTATCAAAGCATAGTTACGTACCCAGTGCCATACGGACAAGTTCCGTCGGCGTTCTTCACCCTACAGCGAACATATCATAACTATAAGAAAGATTTTCTTACAATGGATCAGAATTTTAATCCCCCGTAGGATATCACGTTCAACTACAGTCTAGCAAAGGGCTCTAAAAAAATTAATTTTCTCTTCTAAGAATCACATACTCATTTTTGCCCCAGGGTGTTTTATAATTGCAATATGGGCGTAACATATCAGAAGCGTATGAGCGTAAAGCGTCGTACGTAATTAACCTCGACGTTATGCCTTAAAAACGTTCACTGAAATTTCTATTTCCCTCTGAGAGCGACAGAAAACTTACAAACCATTAGGTGGATAAACGGCAGAACAACAGACCGCAAAAATGGCCGCAAAACGGAACCTCCATATGTTTTGTTACAAACTGCAAGGAGTCTTCCTTTCCGAAACAACGTTCCGCAACACATTGCTCACACTTGTACACATAACGAGCCCCATAATCAGATATCTTGTGTGCAACATTTAAAAAACGCATAAAAAACATGACGCACCACTTGAACTTTGTATACACCAAATAGCTAAAACAGTAAATAACTTCGGATTAGAACAAAAATCTGGAAAGTGGCATTTTGACATCTTTGTCCGTAAGTAACCCAATAACGAGGTCAATATCATCACAACATTGCTTTATCGGAGTTTCCATTGTGACCAGTACAAGTAAAGAACAAATTGCGCAATTCTGGGGTTTAACAAACAGAGCGCAAACACGTGCCTTTACTACATCTGTTTTACATAAGCTGATTAGCTCTCAAGCTGAAGACGCTTATCAGCTGCATGAAACACAGGCCTATGGCGCGAAACGCGACGGCGACACAAGCAGCCCTGAAACATTACGTTCTGTACGGCAAAATGCGATGCAGACTGAACACTCCTTGACTAATTTAATATACTATTCACACAGTCCTGCGGAAGGACTGAGGAAAACCACGAAAGATATCAGTCATGATAACGTGAATCGGTTCGACTCTTGACGCCTTGGAATTACAGGTCATCTACGTTGCCGCTGAGTTACCCGGATCCCCTTATGTAAGCTAAGCTCTTTTAAATATTTTATAATACCGGAATCCCCGATTACATCTCTGTGATAACCTCAAAAGCCGCGTTTTTTAAGATGACTAATACTAGAAAGAGAGCTCGATGTCATGGATTGGACAGATTACGAATGGTCTCTATTCACAAAGAAATGTTCTAAAATTCCCAACTGACTGCAGGATACTGAGGCCGAAAATAGGAAAAAAAAAAAAGAGGTAAACGACTTCACATCACTTCGTAACGTCCATTAATTGGAAGAAGTTCACATTCAGGCTTACAACCCACCGCTATACGGTCCAAAGCGACGGCGGTAATGACTATGCAGACAGTATTATTGTCTGAACTCTGATCACACTTCTCACAGAAACAACTGCGAGTGAAAGAGAAGTCCCGCTGATATGCTGAACTAACACTGCCTATTAAAACCTTGAACAGATGTCGCCGCTGTTCCAGTTTGCCGTGAGTGAGGGTCCACGGCTTTTCGCTCGATTCAATGTACCCAGACCTCGTTCAGATAAGCTAAACTGCGTTCGGCTGTAGCGGCCCGCTACTAGGTATCCTCAGCGGTTCGAATCCGCCAAGAGTACCGCCTACGTGCGCAGCGACACATTGGCTGTTTCTTTAGCACAGCTCCCATAACGGCTGCGGTAAACGCCAGTGGAATATGTATTTAAAAATGCGTTGGCATATGCATGCTTTGACTTACAATTTCAAAGAGCCTTCTGTGGGGATTTTAACCTCCGTACAGTCTCCCGGTCTCTCATATGTGTTCCAATTTCATATGCTTACAAATACAACCATGCTCCAAATTTTACCCATTCACTTGGCCGACTCATTTTGAAGACTGATGCGCTTCATAGGCGGCATCTTTGAGAAATGGCATGAATATGAACGCATGGTTTCTGACATGCGAAGTGCATTTATACACTGCAATGTTCTGTGGAAGCTTATGTTTGCTTACATCATGAAGTTAAGGCAATTGGTTACCCTACACAAGGGAGACAACGGGCCTAAACTTAGTTCACTGCCGATGGAAAATGCAAACTTATGTCAAAACGCTTTACAGAAATGCACCTAGTGCCAAAGCTCTTTAATATCCAACGACTACTTTAAAAAAAAATACAATGCTCGGAAAACATTAGTCATCATGTGCTTTCCTGTGCCGCTGTACCAGCGGTGGCGTGTGGACTCGTTTCCGTTCCAGTGTCTTGTGGACGGCCGTGACCTGTCGTCTTCGAACTGATAAACACATGCTGCAACACTGACTGACGGTCCCAGCAACTTACCACACACAAACACTGAACTGCGGAGCTCGTCTGTGACGTCACATTACTGATAAGCGCGAGCGAGGTACCGACACAGCGCTGGGTTAGTTGCGAATAACACGCGGCACTAGGCAGCAACAGCTACGGGGCTTTTCGCAGCAACGCGGCTTGTTCAGACCTTTCGGCGTTGCTTTACGTATGCTTCTATCAGTTTCGCCGAAAATGCTCTTCACTAGCAACCTAAAATCCGAAGAGAAGGAACAGTTGGAAGAGGCTAAAATAAGAGCTTAAGTTGAATTGTAATTGCAGTCTTCGGAGAGAGTTTGATGGAGAGACGTCTAAATGTTTTACTAAGATCCGTCATCAACGTGTCCCCCCTTGGTGGTAGTGACACATAAAAATTCTGTTCCGAACTTTCAGTGACGTCATATACACAGCCTATCTTTGTTCCTTCAAAGACGGGAGTGTTCTCCCGCGCCATCGTGCAGATTTTTAACTCGGCGGTTTCTTATACACAACAGACTGTCGCATCGCATAGCGAACTGTAACCCACATTACTAAGGTACATATCAAGTACACGGAGACTTTCCTGTATTACGCATAGAACATTTACTGCCTGTAGGCCGTTACATGGCTCGGAAGGTTATTCACCAGCCTCTCCCCACGGATAAAAGGGCACAATCCCAGGGCAGTCCATATGGGATTTGTGGCGGGCAAAATGGCTCCAAGACCGTTTTTCTCCCACCCCTCGAGTACTTCGGTTTTCCCATCAGTATCATTCCACCTATGTTCAATATTCAATAATTCATCCACAATACCAACCATAACAAACTACAGCGTCGTTGAATAAAACACTTAAATACCACTCCAAAACGAGTACGTTTCACTACAACGAATTCATTCAACAGCAGCTTCAGGATTAGTGCACCGCTGGAGTACACTGGTAGCTACATGTTTAAAGAATATTTAGTTTCGCTGCTTCTGACTTGCACCTGTTTCAATGTTGTAATTATCAATATATAGAAGGGCTAATCCAGGAGCGCTAAAGTCTTGTAATCATGATAACTAGGACAACGATCACAGTGCTCACTTAACGCCTATTACAAAGGTAATATTCATGACTCGCCTACTAGAACTGCGCAATGCCAGAAATGGACATTCTGAACTGCACAACCTACGCCTAAAAGCTATGTCGCCGTAGGAAATAAATAGAACGAACATATGGGTACGTATGTCGGTAATGAAATTCGGAACATCCAGTCTTTTCCAAATGCATTATATCAGACGTTAAATCCATATACACACGCACACGCACGAACACACACACACACACACACAAACACACACAGAACGTTAAGATCATTTGGTTCAAACGCAAATACATTACTGCGGAAAGTAGAATTCCTGGATTCTGCTGTACTACGCTATTATTTCTTTGTATTTCTTTGAATATTCAATAAATCGAAAACTGTTCCAAATACGGTTACAGAAATTAAATCTCATGTGATACATGCCTCATATTTTAAAAATGAACCTTTTATAAAAAATCAGATTGCGCTCGATTTAAGAAGGCAGAGCCTACGGACATCACTGCTATGGAATCGATAAAAGCTAAAATGGAATTCCCCTGATAGCTTTTGAGGTAGACCCCATCAAACAACGTGTGATTGCAATCTGTTAAAAACGCCGGTATACGAGACAACAGAACAGAAAAACCTTCACATACACGTTCATTGTGGGTGTATAGAATATAGACAGGCCTAAACGATTCTCTTCCGCCAAACTAAACAATGCAGGCCTATTTAATTAACGCTCTGTCCACGTAAGTCGATAACAGCAGTACAAGTCGGGGAATTAGGGCACAGCAGTCTTACTGAATAACACCACGGTCAGTTTATAAGGTCAGAATCACAATAACGAAGACAGATGTGGCAGCAACTGTATGTCGGCAAACATTTACAAGGGCTTATAAACACGTATTCAAGTAACAGCAGTAATGAAACCACATCATCCGCTTGCCTTCCACAACAAAATCAAATCAAGGCTAACAATATCCTTGAATTCAGTGTTAAATTTCGAACGTGTCTAACCACTCTAAGGCAATGAGCTTCTGCCACTCAAACAGCGTATATTCCCCCGTACATTACTTTTTTATATGTAGTTTATTTAGCCGCGCTGTCAGTATCTAGCCCAGTGTTACCCAAACACGGTTCCGCAAAACATCGTCAGGGGTTCCACAAAAAGTCGTGTAATAAATAAATAAAAATTTAGAAATACCGCGAAAAATTCCAAATGTACTTTCTGTCTGTCAATTAGCAATACTGGAGTAATCACCATGCATTACCCTCTGTCTCTTAGGTTTGTTTTCGTTTTCATAGGTAGGGGGACCTCCATGGAAAATAAAGAAAAAAAGGGGAGGGGGGAGTTGGAAAGGCTGATCTAGACTTACATGAATATGGGTAGACGAATTTGAATACGAAACACTGATTAAATGATAAGCGACAGCGGAAATCCGAATCAGTAGGAGATAAACCTGTTCAGTGACAATTTGTTCATCATGAAACCCACATGCACTGAACCTGGGCCCGCGAAGTAGGAAGCCGGCGACTAACCACCCCGAGCTCGTAACAATAATAGAAGGTACAGAGTCTAAAGTAGTCTAAATTTCACAAAGGTCTGCAAGGCGTTTCGGGAGTTGGGTCTGTCCCCCGTTACAACGACGTATCTCAATAACTGGATTTTCTACATCAATTACAAGTGCCAGCAACCCAGGATTTTTTAAAAATAAGCTGAAGCAGAAATTCACGCTTTTCCTGGGCTGTCTCAGTGGCTTTTTCGTTAGCGTGCGGGGTTTCTTGTAATAATCCTCAGTGTTTCAGGTTCGTGCCCAACCTTTGCAACTAACCTCGGTAATAAAACTAAAAAAAAAAAAAACTGTCAAAACAACGGTATTTGATGACCTGAAGACAGGAGCATAATCAGCACCCTGATCATCAAGAGCACCCCAGAAAACTGGCAATGTCCAATACAACCGCGGTACAGGGCCTAACGGATCAATCGCTATCATAAACGTTTCAGCAGCCTGTAAAGCACAAAATTTGACGCCTTGTAACATCATCAGTTCCCTCGTATTAAACCTGTCTAAATTGCGAACACATTTTAGTGCAGAACGATCTTTGTTTCTGGGCAAAACCTAGCATGATAGTCCGCGTACACCGCAACTTTATGTTGGCACACTACGTAGTGGTAAAGGGAAACCGCAACTGCTGCCACTGTTAATTCTTTCGTTTCGTGATCAGGGCGCACTTCACTCAATACATCTACGTGACGGCAGAATGAATTCTGAACTCAGCAACAGGTGCACATGAGAATGCAGAGCTTGTATAATTAGATAGTACACTTGTTTTAAAATCCAGATATACAAGTTTACGGGCGTAACTGCTCGCTGTCAAGGGCCTGATTTTAGGCCAGCCGTCAAACACAGTGCCCTATTTTTGAGGAAAGGGTTACAGATTCAATCTCCAAATCGGACAACAAGGACAACAAAACGTTTCATTACTTACCCAACCTAACGCTTAGTCATACTTTTCTACAATTGATTACGAATTAAAAAAAAAGTTTACGACTGGAAAACAAAAAAAATTTCAACACGGTGCCTTATGTGTCAAAATGTGCCACAAAATTACTTACTAGTCACACATTCTTGAAACCCTTCCCCACAGCCCCTAATACCTGTGGGTCTACACAGACCTACTGCTACCTCTCACAAAGTATTCGAAATTTAAAACAATTATAAGGAAAAAATTAAATACCTGGAATTTATTTTAAAGAGAATATTCTATCGCAGTGTCTAACTTACAAATGCAGCCAATGGGAAAAGACAAGCTGTAAAAGGCAGTGATTGCGAATGGTCGTAAATAAACATAAAGATGATCTGATAGGAGGTACGCCTGGGTACAGAAGCAGTAGAGTTTATAGAGTTATCAAGAGGACACTGTGTGTCTGATATACTGCTTTTCCTGGGTCATTCAAAGGGCATAAAATGGGGGAAGAAAGCGTGCACACTCCTGCTCTTTCTTTACAGCCAGAATGTGAATATATACGACACGCAGCGTTCACCTGCTGTCCGAACTTCAACTGATCTAATTTACCACAGCAAATGTCTGTGAAACAAAAGTGATCTAGCATATCCTAGTTCAGATCTGCACAAATTTTCTAAAAATGTAGTAGCTACTTCAATATTTTAGGCGTCACCGTACAAAATTTAGTTGCCACAGCCAGCTGGCACCACTGCCCTCGATAAAATGCTCCGTGGACCTCAGTGTGCAGTAGCTAAACGATTCTGTCAGTTCCATGAAGTCTGTTTTTGTTTCTGAGTGCGGATCTCTCCTCTTAATTGGTTCTCTTAACATACGCCTTCCTTTAGACAGGTATCTAGTTCTGTACGATACGTGATACGTGATTATTCCACTCATTTCTTCACTTGTTCTTGTATGCGCTTGATACCATACTGTTGCCACACTTCCGTGAGTTTCACACATCACGCTCTCTTTTTCTCGACCTCCCTTCAGGTATTTCTGTGTGCCCGTAAAACATGGTTATTATATCTTCCAAGAAGAAGGGAAGTAATAAGTTCTGCAGGCAAAGTACTAAGAAAATTTAATGCATATATGACAGAGAAATCAATCGGAAAATGGGCAGCAAACAACTAAATCGTTCATGGTGCTGTACTAGCACGCATCTACTATTTTAATTAAATTACGGCTGCGACGGACTGAAGATAAAACCCAACCGAGGTATCTGAAATGCTTAAACATTTTGTTGGGAAAATCCTCCTGGAAGACAGACAAACATGAATACCGTACAGTAATTCGTAAAGAAATAAGGTAAATTTAACTGACTCCAGATCTCTGATTTTCACTGCATTATCACAACCTACCACCAACGTTTCTGGTGTGTTCGGGATTAATTTTACTTTCACTAACTTCTCAAAATTGGCTACTCATGTGGCCCTGGTAGTGGCCATTCATTGACCCTACTTTGTTGATGATCATGAAAGACAATCGGTCTGTTTCCTACGTTGCCATCTGCTACGACTCCCTTCACGTCAACTGCCTATCAGCATTTCTTAACGTCACATTGTTATTTATATATGTCTCGACTGAATAAAGATTCCTCCTCGCTTCAGATCGCAGACCATTTAATATAATTCTCACAGAGGCCATCCCGTTGTGTAGAAACAAAATTATGTAATGTAATATATTCCGTCTATACACAACTATATATATATATATATATAAGCATAGTGATATTTATTTATATACACACTCAGAACACAGAACACATTACAGCAACATATTTCGACCGTGAGACGGTCATCATCAGGCCAATAAAGAATATTTTTAAGGTACAAAAAAGTGAGCACTCAATGGGATCCCATTTCGTTTACAGTAAAAGTTAAAATAGTGTACGACGAACTCTTATTTGAAACTAAAACTTTAAAATAGAATGGAATTAAACTAATTCTCAGTCTAGTTGCTATGCATAGCAACTAGACTGAGAATTAGTTTACTTTAATTACCATTCTATTTTAAAGTTTTTAGTTTCAAATAAGAGTTCCTCATACGCTATTTTAACTAATTAATCAATTCTCTGTCCAGTTGCTATATATGGCAACTAGACTGAGAATTAGTTGCTATATATATATATATATATATATATATTACATTATGTAATTTAATATACGCAATCCAACGCCAATCAACTGTACCTGGATGCTCCACCTAAACTGCTCTCTTGCTTTGTCACTTCCGCCATCTCAATCAAGTTTCGTGCAGTAGTATTCTTGTTCCTACCAAAGAAAAGTCCTCTTTCCCTTATTATTGGAAGTTTTCTACAACTTCGAACAACTTTCTTTCCAAAAATAAAACTCTGACTCTTCTAATGACCACGCAAATCAAAACCGTCAGTTACATTTATTTATTTAAAGTTTTACAGTCAATCTCCCGGACAATTTAATCTCCATATCATAAAGGCGACATGGTTCTTCGAAACACTGATAACCACGTGCCATCTGACACGGCGTAATACTTCCCAGAACACTTCAATCTTCAGCAAGACCGCTGGGAGAAACTCGAATCTCGCAGAAATGATCTGTTGAAGTAGAACCAGCTTTTTATGTCAATACTAGGACCAACTGTTTATCTCGGCCTACATCGTACATTGAGAAGTTTTCCAATATTAAAACCCCTTAAAATTTAATTCCACATGCAACACTAGTTCCAACAAATAGAGCTCTCAGTTTGCTGCGTTTTCCACTTCGCGTATCTCTTATCTGCACAAAATACACTGATCCTGCTACTTTCCATTCAAGGTCAGTAGTTACAAAAACAGACATTACAGACACGTGTGTATTTGAAATAGTCTTCCATTTCTCGTGGGCTTGCATTACGCCGCCAAAAGATATATGTGGACAAGTACCAGTCAGGAGACACGCCGGCAAAGGCACTCATGCTGACAACATAACTTTGCTTTCTTCGAGACTAAGTTTTATCCCAACAGATTTTCTTTTTGTTCAACACTGACGACTGAGAGAAGGACGACAGGAAGGAAGGAACAAAGAAAGAAGGAAAGAAAGAAAGAAAGAGCGTAATCGGAAGTGTCTTGACTACAGAGTGAAGTAAGAAGATAGGCAAGGTACGACAATGAAACACTGAGGCGCATTCATGCAGCCATTGTTGCCGTGGAAAATCGATGTATTATTCGAGCGTGTTTGTAGCCTTAGGTACGCAGCATGCAACGGACATGAGCCATATTAACATCTGTGGCCTGTCCGGGTCTAAATACTTTTCTGCATCATCTCATAAACGCATGATTTTCGAGAAAAACGTTTCTGAACATAAAATGTGCGTTTTTATTTTTCTCTACAACTTTTGTCCAAAACACTTCTCATTCTACGAAGAACTGAGCGAGATATGATAAACAATGGATATTGGTCTTCATGTACAGTGCCCATTATTCTTGTCAGATTTTAATGAAGCTTGAATTTTCTTGACAGATTTACGAAAAATTAAAAAGTATCGTATTTCATGAAAATCCGTCCAGTGGGAGACGATGTGCTGCACGCGGGCGGACATGACGAAGGTAGAGTCCAGTTGAAATGTGATGGCACACGGTGACGAACGGGAGGGAAAGTGAAGGGGAAACTGGCGAATGGAGTGGGTAGCCAGTACTCTTCACACTACCTCGGAACATGATTTTTCCAGCATTACTACCGCTGATGCGCACATCTCGGTTGCCAGTAATCGACTGAACTGAGCCCCCCCCCCTGCCGATTTAAATGGACTCGTCCGTTTCGCCGAAAGACGAAATCTGGTTTCTGCGTGTGTGCCATCACGTTTCAAACGCAGTCAGTCTCTTTTCGCAGTTTTACTAACGCGCCTAAAATTGACGGTTCTGAATGTTTCCAGGCAGTGCCCACTCATCCTGTCACTAATCACAGGGTGTATTTGAGGACTGCCACTTATCTAAACCACACAAGAAACTTCGCTTCCTACCTCAAACACAATCCGCCACAATCAGGAGAGATTATTTCCCTAAACAAGATAAACGAAATGGTTAATGTTGTTCAGGGAATTCAAAGATTCACCCGACAAGTATTTTCTACACCGTGTAGCAAAATACAGGGCTTTACACGTTACATGTGGTACATTTAGCCTAGTTATCGCTGGGCTTTACCGACAGCATAAATAAAATTATATATATACATACATACGTACATACATACATACATATATATATTCCTGTTCCATTCATGCTAGAGGATATTTCAGTGTTATCCTAGCGAGCAAGAATCATGCCATAAAAGTTCACAGTAAGCGTGGAGGTATAGGTCCATGCATTTCGGACTTCTGGAATGAATGGGGTGAGTCAGCCTTCGCTTATTTCTTATGATACATCAAAAGGTGGTACACACAGATCAGTAGCAACAGGACAACTATGAATGGTAGTGGCAGTGCAGAAGCGTATTCTCATGGTCTACTTATTCCAGCACTTGACTCAAGAGGCAAAACTAAAAAGAAAAGAATGAGAAGAAACGATGTTAAATTCTCAATCCAGTTCTAACCCTTGGCCTCTCGATTACGAAACAGCACTACTAAACACAGCCAGTACCTCGACTTTCTCTGGCCCTCGCCAAAAGACAAACGAAATAAAAACACGATAAATCGAATGTGGCACAGCACACTTTAATTCCGCTACTTATTAAAAACTAACTTAAATATGATATGCTTAAAGTCCTTCGACAAGGAGATGATCCCTACTAGGAATGCGGCAGATGCACAGGCGCAGACGTTGTGGCGAATAAGACTTGCTACTAACCACCCCGGCAGCATTGCACAGTGCCATCGCTCACTACACGATGTGCAAAACGCTTGATGTTTTCAGTCTGTGTACTGCAGCAGAACCGCCTGTCGCGCCCACCAATAGCAGTCATTTACTCCCCCGCAACAAGGCAGACACGCCCACTTCCAAGCGGGGGATCATCTCTTTTGCCATCGACCAGCAGAACCTGTGATGGCGGGCTTTGAAATCGAGAGGCAAATAAATATATACACTGATGATGGAAGCAGCACATTCCTCTGCAGTCTGTACCTATTCAACAAGCTACAAGTCGTCACATCCCGGAAGGAAAATTCATGCCTCCACCCTCGCTGCAGGAAGGCGGATTTCTTATGATCAGCTGACACCCCACCAAGGAGATGTACCAACTGCCTATACATTTTCTCGTCAAACAAAATTTTATGGCGACGAGTTGAAGCACATGCCTACCACAAAGCGGTGCTTGAAACCAGTGTAACAAACTATTAGCATCCACACACAAAACTAAAACAGTAAGTTTCCCGTTATCCGAGATTCATAACAAAAAAAAAACCTCCATTGTAACTGTATCATCATCATCATCATCATCATCATCACCCAACAAATCATCGCATCTTAGAACGACAAGATAGCTCCCTTAATATGTACTGTAGGTCCTACACGCTACGCTCAGTTTGTACTAGCCTACATATGTTCAACCTGACTTTTGAGACAAGATATCAAAAGGTCGTCTGATAAACCACAATCGCATTCATGTTAACATTTAGAGGGTGTGTATGTTTAAATATCGGTCCACGGTATATTCTGTGACTCTCGTTTTCATTTCGTATGTCCTGAAACAAATATATAGCCTTTTAGTGCTCTGTTCAACACAATACATAAAACATACATTCGCCCAGACACTTCGCACTGAACTAGCTCCTAAAGCTACTGACATATCTGAGTGACAATGACCTCCACTTGTCCACATTTTCGCTCTGCAGAATGCGTAATCAAACCTAACTCCATCCCGCTCCATAGAATTACAACTCGCCTTATGCTACAGTAACAACCGGCAAGCGCATCCAGCTTTTACACAAATGCAAAAATGATGCAAAAAAAAAAAGGTCACAAGCAGAACGTCGAATAAACGAAAAAAAAAACATTATTACATCAAAATGTTCAGCGGCGAATGAAAAATAATATAAAATTATTTACTACGAACACTAAGACTCAAGACGGAACGCAAAAACACGACATTGCCCACAGACAGCCAGCTACATTTGATACTATCTCTTCATACAACTCAACGCCGTTTTGTTTCCCGGAATTCGTCCTAAAATGCCATTCCCGTCACAAATGAAAAAGAAATGAGGTCGACAGTCGAAAAAATATGAACCGTGAGCTATTGGGAGGAGGGAAGAAGCGGGGGGGGGGGGGGGAAAAAGGAACTCAGAAGTACCCAAAGAAGAGCAAGCAAAAAAAAAAAAAAGGAAAAGGGGGACAACGGAAAAAAAAAGGGGGGGGAGGGAAAAAAAAAAAGAACGGGGAGGTTTTGGGGGGGGGGAAAAGGGGGGGGGGGGGGGGGCGGACAAAGGAACTACGAAGTAACCAAAGAAG
>Ga0131853_10013930_pt1 | contig 14729 bp, 12 predicted proteins | sample TergutLab28metaG_FD_92764 | JGI IMG/M metagenome (GOLD analysis project Ga0131853, IMG submission 92764) | Labiotermes labralis P1 segment gut microbial communities from Petit-Saut dam, French Guiana - Lab288 P1 (version 2) (version 2) | ecosystem: Host-associated > Arthropoda: Insects >... | reverse complement strand
CGCGGCTGGAGGCGTTGGTGGGTCCGGGGTCGTATGTGGGGGAGGTGCGTGGTCGTGGTGCGATGTTGGCGATGGAGTTCGTCGAGCCCGGCACCATCACGCCGGCACCCGAGGCCGCCAAGCGGGTCGCTGCCTATGCCAACAGCCATGGCGTGTTGACCCTGACGTGTGGCACCTATGGAAACGTGATCCGGCTGCTGCCGCCGTTGGTCATCGGGGAGGACCTGCTACGCGACGCCCTCGACGTCCTCGAGGCCGGAGTGGCGGCGCTCTAAGCAGCGCCCGGCCTACTCCTTCACCCCTCCTGTCTGGGTGTTGATGATCCGCCGCTGGAAGATGAAGAAGACGATGATCACGGGGATCGTCATCGTTGCTGCCGCGGCGAGCTGGAAGGGATAGTCGGTCTTCTCGCCGCCGATCGAGTTGACCAGGGAGGCGACGCCCCTGGTCAGCGGGTACAGGCTCGGGCTCTGGGTGGAGATGACGAAGTGTCCCAGCTCGTTCCAGGATCCCTGGAACGACAGGATGATCAGCGTCATCACCGCAGGCCGCGCCATCGGCAACACGATCGACCAGAAGACCCGGAACGGCCCGGCGCCGTCGATGCGCGCCTGCTCCTCGATGCTGATCGGGATCGACTCGAAGAAGCCTCTCATGATGAAGATCCCGGTCGCATCGACCAGCAGCGGGATGATCATGCCGAAGTACGTGTCGTACATCCCGAGCTCCTTGATCACGAAGAACTTCGGGAGCAGCAGGACGACGTTCGGCACTGCCATCACGGCCACCAGGCAGGCGAAGACGACGTTGCGGCCACGGAACGGGATCCGTGCCAGCGCGTAGCCGGCCATGGAGTCGAAGATCACGCGCCCCAGCGTCACGAAGACCGTGACGATCACGGAGTTGAGGAACCACCGCGGGAAGTCGGCGGTGCCGCTGAACAGTCGTTGGTACGCCGCCGCCGTCGGATTCTGCGGGATCAGGCCCAAGGGGCTGGCCGTGGAGTCCGCGAGGGTCTTGAACGACGTCGAGATCGTGATCAGGAACGGGAAGATGTAGATGACCGCGAGCACCACCAGGATCAGGTAGAGCATCGGGGCCGTCAGCAATCGACCGGCTGTACGACGCCTCATAGCGCACTCGCCTCCCCGGCCGCGCCCGCACTCCTGGCCGCTCGGGCCGCCCTGCGCACCGCCCTCGGCTCACGCTCGCGCAGCACGAATCGTTGCAGCAGCGTGAAGATCACGATGATCGCGAACAGGACGAACGAGATCGCCGCGCCCTGCCCGTACCGCTGGCTGGTGAAGGAGGTCTGATAGGCGAGGTACGCCGGCGTGAGGGTGGTGTTCTCCGGGTTCCCCTGGGTGCCGGTGTAGATCTGGTCGAAGACCTGCCAGCACCCGATCAGACCCAGCGTGATGACGGTGACGATCGTCGGCCGCACCATCGGCACCGTGATGTGCCGGAAGCGCTGCCAGCTGCTCGCGCCGTCGACCATGCCGGCCTCGTAGAGCTCGTCGCCGATGCTCCGCAGCGCGGCGATGAAGAGGAGCATGAAGGTGCCGGAGGTCGTGAAGATCGCCATCAGGATGTAGGTGGACATCGCGACCGACGGCCCCGAGAGCCACTGCCACCACGAGATGCCGATGAACGAATGGGTGGCCAGCGGGCCCGCGTTGGTGTTGAGGCCCACCTTGTCGTAGATCAGCTCCAGCAGGCCCCGCGGGTCGTTGTACCAGTTCGGTCCGGTTCCGCCGAGCCTTCCGATCACGTCGTTGACCGCGCCGGAGGTGGAGAAGAGGTAGAGCCAGAGCACGGTGATGGCCACGGAGCTGGTGACCGAGGGGAAGTAGAACGTCGTCCGGAAGAAGCCGCGCCCCCGCAGCAGCCGCGCGCTGACCATCACGGCCAGCGCGAGCGAGAGGACCGTCTGCAGCGGCACCACCAGCAACACGTAGTAGAAGTTGTTGCGAAGCGAGGTGCCGAAGTTCATCTCCTGCAGGCTGCCGCCGCTGAACAGGGCCCGATAGTTGGTGGCTCCGGCGAACCCGGCATGCAGGGGACTGCCGTTGCCGTTCCAGTCCGAGACGCTCACCCAGATCGCCAGCAGGACCGGAAGGACGAGGAAGAGGCCGAGCACGATGAGGGCTGGACTGACGAACAGCCAGCCCTCCCGGCTCCGCTGCGCGGCTGCCATGGCAGCGCTATCCGATCGTCGCCTGCAGCTGCTGCTGCACCGTGTTGAGGATGGTCGTCGGGTCGCTGCTCTTCAGCTGCGGCAGCTGGTTGTCCAGCGCCTTGATGACGTCGGCCGCGCCCTGGTTCGACGGAAGGTTCTGGGCATAGTCGGCACCGGCGATGAACGGCTGGAACGTCGGGTTCTTCTTCGCCCATGCCTGGGCGGCAGACTTCACCGAGGGAAGTACGCCGAACGCGTCGGCGAACTTGGTCTGCTGCGCCGGGGTGGTCAGGTACTTGACCAGGCTGAGCGCGCCGGCCTGGTTGTGGCTGCCCGCTGCGATTCCCCAGCAGTTGGTGAAGGCGAGGGTGCCCTTCTTCCCCGTCGGGCCGGCGGGGAGCTCCGCCGCCATCCACTTGACCTTGGGGTAGTTCGTCTTCATCTCGCCGTCGATCCAGTTGCCCTCGATGGTCATCACCGCGTGACCGAGGCCGATCGCCTGGCCGCCGTCGCTGTCGCCGACGTCGGTGGTGAACTTCATGGAGCCGTCGTTGAGCATCTTCTGGACGAACTGCAGCGCCTGGACGTTCTGCGGGCTGTTCGCGGTGGCCTGTGTGCCGGCGGCGTTCTCCAGGCCGCCGCCGTTCTGGGCGAGGAAGACGCCGAGACGCTCGATCTGCGGGATCACCTCCAAGCCGACGACCTTGCCGCTGGTGAGCTTCTTCGCGACGGTGTCCAGCTGGTCCCAGGTCTTGGGGATGTCGGCATTGGTCATCCCGGCGGCGTCCCACAGCTGCTTGTTGATCACCAGCCCGAGGGTGGAGAAGTCCTTCGGCGCGCACTGCAGCTTGCCGTTGATCGTGAAGGCGGCGTTGAGGTTGGGATAGAAGTCGTTCTTGTTGGCCAACTGGTCCCCGTAGGCCAGGAGGTCGCCTGCGGAGGCGTAGCCGGCGAGGGTGCCGGTCGACTGGTAGAAGACGTCGGCCGGCTTGCCGCCTGCGAAGCCCTGCGCGAGCTGCTGGTCGATGTCGGTCGCCGGCAGCACGCTGCCCTGGCCGTTGTTCTGCTGCCCCCAGGCCGAGACCGCCGCCTTGACGGCGTTCGTCTCGGCGTCGCCGGACGACGCGATGAGCACCTGCAGCGAGCCGCCACCGCTGCTGCCGTTGGGGCTGCCGGTGCTGTTTGCGTTGGTGGATCCTGAACTGCCGCAGGCGGTGAGGGCCAGAGTGGCCGCCGTCGCCATGCCGAGAGCGCAAAGTGCGCGTGCGGACTTCATAGTGGTTCCTTCCGGTGGTGAGAGCGGCTGGTGCTGTCCCTGACGATGAGCTCAGGGGCGACCAGTACCTCGGACGCAGGAGCGTCACGATCGATGAGCACGGCCTGGACGGCCGCGATCAGCTGGCGAGCCACCTCGGCCAGAGGCTGGCGGAGGCTCGTCAAGGAGGGGGTGGTGAGGGCGGCCGACGGAGAGTCGTCGAAGCCGGTGACCGCGAGGTCGGGCCCGACCAGCACGCGTCGCTCATGCGCGGCCCGCAGTACGGCGAGCGCGAGCGTGTCGCTGGCGCACACGACGGCGGTGGGTGCCCCGCCACCCGCGAGCAGGTCGTGGGCCACCTCGAGCGCGGCCGTGAACGAGTCCGGCGCGACGACCTCGACGCCGGCCGGCGTGCTTCGGGAGGCGCAGGCATCGAGCCAGCCCTGGCGGCGGTCACGCCCCACATCGGAGCCGGCGGGCCACCCGAAGTAGGCGACTCCCGCGTGGCCCTGGTCGATCAGCAGCTCCGTGGCTGAGCGCAGACCGGTCCGGCCGTCGACATCGACGGACGGATGGTCGTGGTCCCCGTCCCACGAGCGGCCGAAGGTCGCGAAGGGCACCCCGAGCTCGGTCAGCTCCTTGACCCGGAGGTCGTCGCTGACGGATCCCGCCAGCACGATCGCGTCGAGCGCGGTAGTGCCCAGAAGCTCGCGATAGGCGGCGACCTCCTCCTCCGGCGTCCCGGCCTGGCACAGGATCAGGTGCGAGCCGACCTCGGCCGCGGAGGCGGCCAGGGCGTGCAGGAAGTCGTCGTGGATCGGCGCCGCACGGTCGGGGCCGACCGCCTCGGCCTTGACCGCGATCAGGTGCGAGCGCTGCGAGCGCAGGGCCCGGGCCGACCGGTTCGGCCGGTAGCCGAGCTCGCGGATGCCGTCCAGGATCTTGTCGCGGGTCGCGCCGGAGAGACGGCCAGGGTTGTGCAGGGCGTTGGAGACCGACTGCGCCGAGACTCCGACGTAGCGGGCCACGTCGGCCAGCGTCACCTGCCCGTGCGGAGCAGGGCCGCGAGCCGAGGACCGGGTCATGGCCGTCTCCTGTCTCTCAGGCGCTGACGCTGTTGAAAGGTCGTGGTTTAACGCTAAAGTGCGCGATGTGGTGGAAATTACACACGACGAGACGCAAGGGTCAAGCACCGGTCTACAACCGCTTCTGCATGAGTTCGCCTCCTGCGTCGTCGCCCCGGGCCTCCTGCTCAGCGATCGCGACGGCCATATCCGGCCCGGCGGCGTGAGCGGTTGGTTCCTGCGCGACGTCCGACTCCTCGACAGCCTCGAGCTGAGCGTCGAGGACTCCGCGCTCGAGAACGTCGGGGGCTGGTCGACCGGGAGTGATCGACAGCGGTTCGCCCACGTGGCCCGCGGCCTCGGCGACCGCAGCTCGGACCCGACCGTGCTGGTGGAGGTGGAACGGCAGCTCACGGCCGAGGCGATGGCCGAGCGCATCACCGTCTCGTCGGCCGCCCAGGATCCGGTCGAGGTCGTGCTGCGGCTCACCGCCGGGGTCGACCTCGTGTCGATGGACCTGGTCAAGCGCGGCGAGAGGTCAGACCGGCTCGCGGGCACGCGCGACGACGAGGGAGTCGTCTGGGAGCGTGCGGGCGCTCGCATCCGGCTGTCGGCGGATCCGGCTCCCTTCTACGCCGCTGTCGACGACTGGCAGTGGCGCATCCGCCTCGCGCGGGGCCAGTCCCAGACGATCACGGTGACCGCCACGGGCGAAGTCGATGGTGCGTTCGAACACGGCGGCTCGGCGGAGTGGGCCGGCTCCGACGGCGTCGCCTTCTCGGCGAGCGACCACCGCCTGACCGGCATCGTGGAGCAGTCGCTCGCCGACCTCGACGGCCTACTCCTCGACGACGACGGGGACGACTTCCTGGCCGCCGGCAGCCCGTGGTTCCTCACCCTGTTCGGGCGCGACTCGCTGTGGGCCGCACGGTTCATGCTGCCGCTGGCTCCCGACCTCGCGCTCTCCACCCTTCGCGTGCTCGCCCGGCGTCAAGGCACCCGGACCGATCCCGCCACCGCTGAGCAGCCCGGCAAGATCCTGCACGAGCTGCGCAACGACACGCTCGATCTCGGGGCCCAACAGCTTCCGCCCGTCTACTACGGCACCATCGATGCGACCCCGCTGTGGGTGCTCCTGCTCGCCGATGCAGTTGCGTGGGGCGCAGACCCGGCCGGCGTACGAGAGCTGCTGCCGGCGGCCAGGCGCTGCCTGGTCTGGCAGATGGAGGCGTCGCGCCGCTCCGGCTGGCTGCGCTACGTCGACGAGACCGGCACCGGTCTGGCCAACCAGGGGTGGAAGGACAGCCACGACTCCATCCAGTTCGCCGACGGCCGGCTCGCCGAGCCGCCGATCGCGCTGTGCGAGGTGCAGGCCTACGCCTACGAGGCCGCCGTACGCGGTGCGGCGCTGCTGGAGGAGTACGGCGAGGAGGCGGTCCCCGGCCTGCTCGAGTGGGCGGCGCAGCTCAAGGAGCGGTTCGGGCCGGCCTTCCTCGCGGACAGCTACCCGGCCATCGCGCTCGACCGCCACGGCGCGCGAGTCGATGCGATCACCTCCAACATCGGCCACCTGCTCGGCACGGGGATCCTCGACGCCGCTGCGGTCGATCAGGTGGCGGCGCTGCTGGGCTCCGCGGACCTCGACTCGGGCTTCGGGCTGCGGACCCTGTGGCGCGGGTCTCCGCGCTTCTCCCGCCTCTCCTACCACGGCGGCACGGTGTGGCCACACGACACCGCCGTCGCGATCCGGGGTCTTGCGGCCGAGGGGCACCTCGACGTCGCGGCCCACCTGACCGCCGGCCTGGTCCGGGCGGCACCGGTCTTCGGCTACCGGCTCCCCGAGTTGTACGGCGGCGACTCGGCCGAGGAAGCGCCGCGACCGCTGGCCTACCCGGCGGCATGTCGCCCGCAGGCGTGGTCGGCCGCGGCCGTGCCGGCGGCCCTGGTCGCCCTGGTCGGGGTCCGGCCCACGGCCGACGGGATCGCCACGCATGAGCGGACCGACCCGGCGCTGGGGGAGTGGCGGCTGGAGGGGGTCCGCGCACACGGTCGGCGGTGGTGGGTCGCCGTCGCCGCCGACGGCGCAGTCTCATCCGGGCCATGCGAGTGACCGTCTAGCCCTCAACACTCGCACCGGAAATGCGATCGGCCGGGCGTCCCACCAGGGACGCCCGGCCGACGGCGGTTCAGCAGGTCGCGCTGCCCTTGTCGGAGTACGACATGGCGTCAGCCGGGGCACCCGGCGGGGCGTAGGACGGCTCGAAGTCCCACGAGTACTTGCCGTTCTGGCCGAGGGTCATCTTCATGGCGCCGTACGCCGTGTCCTCGCCGGTGACGACGTGCTCGGAGGCCAGCGTCGCGGCCGGGTCGAGCGTGTCGAGGGCCTCGCCGCCGCTGCCGACGATGAACTCCGGGATGCCGTTCTTCGTGTCGACGTTGCCCGCGGGGTCCATCGGGGCGAACCGGGCGTAGTAGTGCTCGTGGCCGTTGAGGACGATGGCGTGGCCGTGGGCGTAGAGGAGCTTCCACCAGGCGTCACCGAGGCCGCCCTCGGGCGAGGGGGAGCTGGAGGCGGAGAACGTCGGCTGGTGCCAGTAGGCGATGGTGCAGCGCGACTTGTCCTGCGACAGGTCGTAGGAGAGCCAGTCGGTCTCGGCCTTCGCCAGGCCCTGGGTGGGGTCGCAGCTGGCGGCGGTGCCGCCGACGCCGTTGCCGCCGAAGACGGTCGAGCCGCACTCGGCGTTGAGCGAGATGATGTGCCAGTCGCCCAGGTTGTAGGAGTACCAACCCTGGTTCGCGTCGGTGTCGTCGCCGGCCTGGCCCTGGTCGCGCGGGTCGCCGGCGGCGTTGGTGCCGTTGAAGTAGGAGAAGTAGCCGGTGCCGTCCTGGGCTGCCTCGTTGTCGCCCTTCTTGGCGTAGCTGTAGTACTCGTGGTTGCCCGGAGCCGGCTTGATGATCCACTTCAGGGCGCCGTAGGTCTTGTCGAAGGACTGCTCGAAGTCGCTGAGCTTGCCGACCTGGTACTGCTCGTCGCCGAGGAGCGCGACGTCCTGGGGCTTCATGGCCTCGATCTGGTCGACCGTGGCGTAGGCGGCGCTCATGCCGCCGAGGCTCGGGCTGCCGCACTTGAGCGCGGCAGGGTTGCCGGCGTTCTGCGGGTCGTCGGGCTCACAGGCGGTGTCGCCGACGACCGCGAGGACGGCGTCGGGCGCCTGGGCGGCGTTGGCGACGCCGTTCGGCTGCGAGCCCGCGGTGCCGTAGGGCCAGCCCGGGAAGGCATCGGGGACGGCGGCGTGGACAGCCGCGCCGGTGGCGACGAGGGCGACCGCAGCGGTCGCGGCGATGGTGGTACGACGTGGCAAGCGCATCAAGACTCCGAACTCTCGGGCAGGGGGTGCCGGGGTGGCGGTCCTGGAATTTATGACCTGTCGGCGTGGTCGCCATCGCTACTCGGTGACCGCAAGGTGAACAGTTCCTGGCTAATGCGACGGCAGCCTGCTCACCGCCGGTACGCTCCGCGAGGGCGCTCAGCCTTCTCGGGGCCATTCCTCCGAAAGGGATCTGTTGTGAAGAGACGCTTCTCCACGATCGGCATCGTTGTCGGTACCGCCGCACTGGTTGCCTCGTCGCTCCTCGCCGCCGCCCCCGCGGCCCACGCCACCGGCACCGGTGGGACGCTCGTGATCAAGGTCGTCGACCAGTACGGTCGTCCGACCACCGGGATCATGGAGGTCGTCGACGCCGCGGGAACGCAGGCGACCTCGACCAACAACCCGACACCGATCGGCAGCACGGAGACGCTGGACGGCGTGCCGGCCGGCGGCTACGAGGTCCTGGGCGCCACGCCGTGGGCGGGCATCAGCTGCGCCGGCATATCGCCCTGCGACCTGGCAAGCTCGCCCAGCACGTACACGCCTGTCGTCACCGTCACCGACGGTGACACCAGTACGTACACGATGAAGGTCACGGTGCCCTCGATCACCGGTGGCACCAAGATCGGATCGCCGCTGACGATCAAGGTGCCCGCGGGCCTGTCGACGCTCGAGACCGACCTCGCGGCACAGGCTCCCGCCGGAACCAGCTACTCGTTCACGCAGCAGTGGCTGCGCGGCGCAACCGCCATCTCGGGCGCGACCAAGGCGGCGTACACGACCGTCACTCAGGACGGTGGCCAGCGGGTTGCGGCCCTCCTGACGCCCGCCCCGGCCATGGCAGCCCTGTTCGGGCCGACCGGCGTCCCGGTCTCGACGCTGACGACGAACAGCATCGCGGTGGCGCGGCCTGCGAAGCTGGGGACCAGGACCACGGTCAGCGTTCCGAAGCGGATCGCCCTCGGCGCCCGCGCCAGCATCACGGTGAGAGTCAGGTCTACCACCGGCACGCCGAAGGGCTACGTCACCGTCACGATCGGGCAGTTCAAGGCACGCAAGTCGTTGCTGGGCGGCGCCGCGTTCATCACGGTGCCCCGGCTGAAGGTCGGCAAGTACAAGGCCACCACCAGGTACGCCGGCACGACCGTCTACGCCGCCTCCACCGGCAACCCCGTCTACTTCACCGTGCACCGCTGACGAGACCCCACCCACCGCAACCGGCACCGCCCGGGCCGCTCGCGTCGAGCGGCTCGGGCGGCGCCGTGGTGCCCGTGCGCCTGCGACGCGGCGTACGCGTGGCCGTATTGATCACCCCTGGGGGTCTGGCCACCGGCGGAGCCCCGTCGTATCGTCACCATGACTAGACCAGCCTACGGATGTGCCGCCGGCTGCTCTTTTGCGTCCTGAACGTTCTGGGATGGCATCCCACGTGCCGAGATTCGCGCGAATAACGCCAAATCGGTACAAAAAAAGCTCCGCCGCCCATTGACCCGATCCGGTCACACAGGGTTACGTCCGAAGCGTCCATTTGGATTCCTCGGAAGGTGCCACAAATGCACATCTCCCCACGGTCCAGGCTCGCCGCCGCGGTCATCGCCGCATCAACGGGCCTGGCACTCAGCGTCACCGGAGTAGCGGCCCACGCCGCACCAAGCAAGCAGTCGAACAACGCGCGCCACGCGCTTCCCGGCAGCAAGCCGCACTGGCTCGACAAAGCCAAGGCAACGGGTACGGTCGCCGACTCGACCCAGCTCCACTTCGGTGTCCTGCTCGGCCTGCGCAACCAGGCCGGCGCCGACGCCAAGATCCAGCAGCTCAGCAGCCCGAGCAGCTCGTCGTACGGTCACTGGCTGACCACACAGGACTTCCGCAACCAGTTCGCCCCGACCACCGCCCAGGCGGCCGCGGTGCGGAGCTGGCTGACCCAGCAGGGTCTCACCGTCGACAGCACCATGCCCAGCAGGATGCTCGTCGAGGCGCACGGCTCGGCCGCGACGGTCGAGAAGGTCTTCGACACCCAGATGCGCACCTACCAGTTCCAGGGCCACAGCATCCACTCCAACTCCACCGCCCTCTCGCTGCCGGCCTCGACCTCGTCGTCGGTCAGCGGCGCGATCGAGGGCATCGTCGGCCTGGACCAGGCCGGGCTGCTCAAGAAGCCCGCGGACACACTTCCTGGCCCGCCCGCCGGATCTCGCTACGGCGTGCAGCCGTGCTCGGCGTACTTCGGCCAGAAGATCGCCACCGCCCAGCCGCCGGCAGACGGCTCCGCCCGGCCGTACGACGTGTGCGGCTACGGCCCGAAGCAGCTCCAGGGCGCGTACGGCGTCTCGCCCGAGCTTGCCAAGGGCGTCGACGGCAAGGGCATCACGGTGGCAATCACCGATGCCTACGCCGCCCCGACGATCCTGCAGGACGCCAACACCTACGCCCGCACCAACGGGCAACCGGCGTTCAAGAAGGGCCAGTTCACCCAGATCACGCCGGCACCTGACGGCTACGACCAGACCACGGCGTGCGGTGCTCAAGGCTGGTACGGCGAGGAGACCCTCGACGTCGAGGCCGTCCACTCGATGGCACCCGGCGCGAAGGTCGTCTACGTCGGCGGGGCCGACTGCGGCAGCGGCCTCGACAACGCATGGGCCCAGACGATCGACAACCACGTCGCCGATGTGCTCACGAACTCCTGGACCGACGGTGTCGACGACGTCGCCGACCTGGGCCAGTCCTACATCGACTTCTACCAGGAGTACGCCATCGAGGCGGCGCTGACGGGGATCACGGTCTCCTTCTCCAGCGGAGACAGCGGCGACCACACCGCGGGCGGCACCAAGCCGGCATCGAAGACGGCGGAGTTCCCCGCCGACGTGCCGTACGTGACCGGCGTCGGAGGCACGAGCCTCGAGGTCGGCAAGAACAACCAGTGGGCCGGCGAGTACGGCTGGCAGAGCGCCTACTCCGCGCTGACCGGCAACACGTGGGGCGCCCCGACGTACAGCTCCGGTGGGGGTGGTGGCGCGAGCCAGCTCTTCGCCCAGCCGTTCTACCAGCAGGGTGTCGTGCCCGACTCGATGTCGATGGTCAACGGAACCGCGATGCGGGTCGTCCCCGATATCGCGCTCGCCGGTGACCCGAACACCGGGATGCGGGTCGGCGAGACCCAGGTCTTCCCCGACGGCACCTACTACGACACCTACCGCATCGGCGGCACCAGCCTGGCCTCGCCGCTCTTCGCAGGTGTCGCAGCCATCGCAGGCAACGCCGCGCACCACCCGATCGGGTTCGCCAACCCGATGCTCTACTCGCTCATCGGTACCTCCGCGCTGCACGACGAGGTGGCGCCGACGCAGCCGGTCCTCCAGGTCCGGACCGACTACGCCAACCTGCTCGACCCGAGCGGCGGCTACCTGTACCGGCTCGAGACGATCGACACCCAGACCTCGACGCTGCACGACGTCCAGGGCTACGACGACGAGACCGGTGTCGGCTCGCCGGGGGCGACCTTCTTCTCCGCCATCGCCGGACATGGCCACAAAGGAGGCGGGCACAGCAACCGCTGAGCTGCCCCGCGATCACGGGTGATCGTGCCGTGATCCGAGCAGTTCATACCTGAATCGTCTGGCCGGGGCCGGTCTTGCGGCCCCGGCCAGACGATGCTCCGCCGCACCCAGCGTGTCATTGACAAGCCACCTGGGAACTGGCGTGCTGGACCTGGGCGCCGTACTCGCGAGGAGAAACCGTGGACATCACCGAACTGATCCTGTTCCAGCACCATGAGCAGCGCCGGCAGTTCGCGCTGCTCGACGAGGTTCCCGACGGCGACACCGACACACTTGCCGGGCTGTGGAAGCGACTCAGCGTGCTGCTGGAGGTCCACGCCGAGGCCGAGGAGCGGTACTTCTACCCGGAGCTGCTGCGGCTGGGGCACGGCGCGCCCGGCAAGGAGGACGGTCCCGAGGACGAGACCGAGGACGCGATCAAGGATCACAACGAGATCCGCGACGGCATCCGCAAGGCCGGGGACCACCCCGTCGGCAGCGACGGCTGGTGGGAGGGCGTCCGCGCGGCGCGCGCGGCCAACGACGATCACATGGGCGAGGAGGAACGCGAGGATCTCGCGGACTTCAAGCGCCACGCTGCCCTGCAGACCCGTCACGAGATCGCGCTGAGGTTCATCGCCTACGAGGCGCAGCACTGGGCCGGTATCACGCCGGTCGACAAGGATCCCGAGGAGTACGTCGCCGAGCACGGCGCCTGACGCCGCCGCGGCGCCGAGCCCGGCAGCCCGGCAGCCGGGCTGCTAGGCGCAGTCGCGGCAGATGTTCTTGCCGGGCGCGGCCTGCTGGGAGCGGTGGTGGATCAGGAAGCAGCGCTCGCAGGTGAATTCGTCGGCCTGACGCGGCTTGACCTCGATCGACAGCTCCAGGTTGGACAGGTCGGCGCCGGGGAGCTCGAAGGCCTCGGCGGCCTCGGCCTCGTCCTCGTCGACCTTGCCCGAGGACTTGTCGTCGCGGCGGTTCTTCAGGGCCTCGAGCGACTCGTCGGTCTCGTCCTCGTTGGCGTTGCGGGGGGCGTCGTAGTCAGTAGCCATGCTGTGGGTCTCCGGAGGTTCGTATGCGGGGGCGCGGGAATTCTGGCAACGCACGGGCGGAGCGTCTAATTCCGAACCACCTGGACCGCGACGGTTCCGGCGGGATGTCCCTGTGGCTTCGATAGCAGGCTCACCCGCGCGTACGCCGCAGGGCGGTGCCGGCGCGGTGCCGGCCGCCGGCCCTGGGCCGGCGCAGGATCTTGATCGGCCAGCGTGAGGCCTTGGCCTGCACCCTGAGCTCGGCGGCGACAGCGGCGGGGTCGCGCGGGTCGGCGGCGAATCCGGCCCGGTCGCGGTAGTGGGTCAACAGCGCGGCCAGTGCCACGAGGTCGCGTTCGCCGGTGCCTTCCAGGTCGAACCGGTTCCGGCCCACGGCGCGCGGCGTGAACCGTTCGCCATCCAGTCCGATGAAGGAGTCGTAGTGACCTTCGTGCAGCTCGGCGGCCCTGATGCGGGCGGCCGCCGACTCGGCGGAGGCGAAGAACCTGACGCCGTCCTCGGTGAAGACGAAGACGCCGGGACCGGTCATCGACGGGCCGATGCGAGGAGGAATGCAGCCATGGGGGATCTCCCGGGATGGTGATGCCGCGCCCTCTGCTCAGCGCTGTGATGTGCAGCATAGGTCCGCGCCCGTGGAGTGGCAACGACTCCAGGTCGGGGGCGCCGAGGACAAGGGCGGTCCGGCGGAAGGGCGATACCGTCTAGCTCACGCCCGCAGCCACCTGAGGACATCACATGACGCAGGTCCCCGACGGTCCGACCGAGTACGCCGAGGAGTTCGCGCGTCGTCTCGAGGCCGGTGGCGGCGTGCGTGCGGTCTACCAGCCGATCATCGAGCTGGCGACCGGCGCCACGGTCGGTTACGAGGCACTTGCCCGCGGCCCGGTGGGCACCGACCTGGAGCGGCCGGACCGTCTGTTCGCTGCGGCCGCGGTCGCCGGTCGGCTCACCGAGTTGGACTGGTCGTGTCGCACGGCCGCTCTGGCTGGTGCGGACGCTGGCGGGCTGCGGAGTCCCCAGTCGCTGTTCATCAACGTCGAGCCCGGTGCGCTCGGCGGCTTGCCCCCGGCCGCCTTCACCGAGCTGGCCGACCGGCTGAGCGGCAGGCTCCCCGTGGTCGTCGAGTTCACGGAGCGGGCGCTGGCCGTCGATCCGTCGCGGCTGCTCGCGGCCGCCGAGGCCGCCCGCAATCTCGGCTGGCGGGTCGCGGTCGATGACATCGGTGCCGACCGGGCGTCGCTGGCGCTGATGCCGTTCCTCGCTCCCGACGTACTCAAATTGGACCTGAGCCTGATCCAACAGCGCACGACGCTCCAGGTTGCCGAGGTCGTCAGCGCGGTCAATGCGCAGGCCGAGCGCACCGGTGCACTGGTCCTTGCCGAGGGGATCGAGACGGACGAGCATGCCCGGCTCGCCGTCGAGATGGGAGCCCGGCTCGGCCAGGGATGGCTGTACGGGCGTCCCGGACCGCTGCCGGAGCAGCGAGACACGATCGCGGACGAGGCCTCCGCGCTCGCACTGGGACGACCCGCGCCCCCGAGGCGCACGGAGACGCCGTACGAGCTCGTGGCCCACTCCCGGTCGGTGCAACGTGCGACCAAACCCTTGCTCATCGCAATGAGCAAGCACCTGGAGCGACAGGCGAGCGTCCTTGGAGGGCCGGCGGTCGTGGCGGCGACCTTCCAGCACGCGCGTCAGTTCACCCCCGCCACGGCCCGTCGGTACGCACGGCTCGCGGACTCGGCAGAGCTGGTCGTGGCACTCGGGGAGGCCATGCCTCACGTGCCGGCAACCGGTGTGAGCGGAGGGTCGCTCGACCCCCGTGACCCCGTCGTCGACGAGTGGGCGCTGGCCGTCGTGGGCCCGCATTTCGCGGGCGCCGTCATCGCCAAGGACCTCGGCGACGAGGGTGACGACAGTGGCCGGCGGTTCGATTACGTCGTGACCTACGACCGCGACCTGGTGGTGGCCGCCGCCTCGGCACTCTTGCGTCGAGTCGCCCCGAGGCGTTGACGGACCGCCGGTCCGATCTCCGGCCGTGGGCGCGCCGAGCCGTCAAGGTGGCGACGGATCCGAGGTTGACGGTGCGGTGGTCGGCGGATCGCCATTGCCTGTGCCGAGGTCGATCGTGCCGTCTCTGTTGCGGTGGTAGCGGTGTCCTTGGGGGCTGGTCCAGTGGTAGGTGCCGAGGGTGGGTTGGGTGTAGGTCCAGTCGCCGAAGGTCTTGACGCGGTGGTGGAGTCGGCAGAGCGGGGCCAGATTTTCGGTG
>Ga0131853_10013929_pt1 | contig 14730 bp, 8 predicted proteins | sample TergutLab28metaG_FD_92764 | JGI IMG/M metagenome (GOLD analysis project Ga0131853, IMG submission 92764) | Labiotermes labralis P1 segment gut microbial communities from Petit-Saut dam, French Guiana - Lab288 P1 (version 2) (version 2) | ecosystem: Host-associated > Arthropoda: Insects >... | reverse complement strand
GGAAGGCCAAGATTAAGATGGGATGATGACGTGAGAGATGATTTGAGGAAGATGGGAGTAAATAATTGGAAACAGAAGGCACAGGAAAGGAAACCATGGAGAGGAATAATTGAGCAAGCCAAATCTCACAAAGAGTTGTAGAGCTGAGGAAGAAGAAGAAGCACGTTGAGCTGATTGAAATTATTAATAAAACTATTATTGTTGCATCTAGTTGGCTGTTTATATTATTAAACCAACATCAGTCTAATCCTTATAAAAATGTAAAAATATAAACATGACCTCCTTATTTTATGTCAATCAAAACTTATGTGATATCTTACCCCGTACAAACATATTGTTGACCATATTTTTGGCCTTCACCGGGTTGTTGTGTTATTACGCTTCATTCCAATTATGTGTAGTTGAATCTTTAATGCTTTAATAACCAGTTCTTTCCCTTGTTGTCGAGTTATATAATATAAGGTAAAAGATAATGATGATATCACTGTAAAGGGACAATTATGCATAGACATAGCAGTCATAACACAACTATATTTGCAATTATACATAACGTATCAACCACATATTTGACCATTTCTGATTCGGCCATTATCAGGTTGGGTACAATTATCAGAGAAACTATGTACCATAATATAGTACGATACAATCATCAGTGTCAGTGTAAAAAGTGATCCCATTACAGGCCCGGTGTGGCCGAGAGGGTGGGTAGAGGTATAGCTCTATTCTTCCATGACCGCGGCACTAGAAGGGAGTGAGTGGTCAGCAGCACGCCTCGGCCGCACTTTACCCCCGGGAAAGACCCGGTACCCGTTGTACAGGAGGCTGGGTGGGGCCTAGGGTCGGTCTGGATGGGCGGAAAATCTCGTCCCCACCGAGATTAGATCCTGGACCGTCCAGTCCGTAGTCAGTCGCTATACCGACTGAGCTACCTGGCCCACTCAGTGTCAGTGTAATTATGTCATATAGTTTCTCTGATATTTGTATCCAACCTGATGATGGCCAAATCAGAAATGGCCGAAACATGCAGTTGATACGTTATATACAATTGCAGATATAGTTGTGTTATGACTGCTATGCCTATGCATAATTGTTCCTTTTTGTTTTAGTAAACACAGCGGGGATAATGCTCCTTAAGATTGATAATATCGTTACTTTTTTCACAGTGATGCGTTTTTCTTTTCATGGCTGGTTTCTGTAATATTCTTGTGTTCCTTTCGCGGTAGCTGGTGACGTAAATCGATATTCCGATTTGTAGGGATTATTTATCAAATGTTACTTTTACATGGTATATATTGCATACTTAATAAAAATCCAACTAGATGCAACAGTAAGCAGATATTTATTTACCGCAGAGTCACTTTACATGTTTCGGGTGTTACAGCACCCATCATCAGGAGTACTAAAAACTGTAACCGCAGCCTCCGGTACAGGTCATTATATCGGTACAGCTACTTCCCTCCAACATGGCCTGATCGGGACTGGTATGTGCAAGTCGTGTGTCATGATGATGGGTGCTGTGACACCCGAAACATGTAGAGTGACTTTGCAGTAAATAAATGTCTGCTTACTGTTGCATCTAGTTGGATTTTTATTAACATTGAATTATGATGCACGGAACCATGAGCTTAAAATTGAATACTTACTTACTCCATGGAGCAGAATCCTTCTTAAGCAGCTAACCAGCTTTCAGCTAGTCAAGAAATTCCCCGCGTTTAATGCACCCTAAGGTTCATTACCGTAATTCACAAGTGCCCGCAAACTGCCCCTATCCTAAGCCAGCTCGATCCAGTCTATACCCCCACATCGCACCTCCTGAAGATCCATCTTAATATTATCCTCCCATCTTTGCCTGGGTCTCCCCAGTGGTCTTTTTCCCTCAGGTTTCTCCACCAACGCCCTGTACACGCCTCTCTTATCCCCTGTACCCGCTACGTGCCCCTACCGTCTCATTCTTCTCTATTTTATCAACCGCACAATGGTGTGTATCTCATATGATATTTGATTCCTTGTTTGATATTTGGTGCCAAATAACGCGTTGAATAGAGAGTTTTAACATTATTCCTGCGATTATTTGTGAGTCAGCAGTCGGGAAAACTGTTAAATTTCGTAGACAATATTGTTTGATAATTCTAATATTTTGTTCTTTATACAAGACTGTATTTAGCTATATATTGAGCAACATTCTCCATCCTCAGAACTTGGATTAACATTGAACTGTGGAAGGAAGTTGCATGCTTGAAGCAACAGTAATTATAGTACAGACTTTTTCTTTCCTTTTGTATCTCTTTTAAAGTCAGCGAATGCAACACACAGCTTTTTATACGGGGAGAGAAGTTCAGCATCTGGACAGTTTTTATCAGGCTGTCGGAATGTTCCAGCAATAAATGTCTCCAGTCGGAAAAGACATGTTAACGACAGAGAACCGCAATAAAAATGTCATTGAACTTAGGATCTTTTGATTTCACATTTGGTTGGAAATGCGAAATTTATAGTGACAGAAAAGTGAAAGTATTAAAGTTGGCCTTTTGCATCCGTGTTGCTATGACTGGACCAGTTTATACCATATCCAAATCTGGTGTCCTTTCACGTCAACAATTGAAAGGATATTCAATTGAAAATAATAATAAAAAATGATGAGCAACAAATAATCAATCGGTGGCTTCTCTCATATCCCGCTCGTTGTGCTTTATCATGCCTCCGGTATATCGACCCCGAGTTTGTCATGAAGAGTTCTAATGATTGAATGCTCCGCACGAGGAACATTCCGAGGAATGAGTATGCTATCGAGAGTATGCTAGTACGTTCACTTTTATCAAACTGGAAAAAGAACATAATGAATGTCATGAATATTACACCTAAATCTTACTTCGGAACATGTGATTTTCCAAAAATGCTGCGTATGATTTTGAATACACGCCAGTCTTTTTCAACAGGCACAGCTTTGTGCGCCGTTTTAGGCCTGAAACGTTGGGATTTTTTCAGGTTGTCATCCTGAGTCTGTAATTCCCCTCAACGCAATGCAGTTTGTGTACAAAATGGATTATCAAACATGAATGTTGTTTAGTATGCCTACCTGGAAAACAGCGGCGTACTCTCTGAGCAGTTGCGTTGCTCGACAATATATTTTCTTTCACAGAACTCAAAGTTTCATCTCAGAAGGTGTTACACGTCAGTCTTTTCTCTTCAGGCAAACGCCATTTCCGTGTAAAGTTGCGCCTTTGTCACCACTTTGTAGTACATTTTCAGGTTCCCGTTGAAGAACACGACCACAGTTTATGGAGGGTAGGTGGATACTGTTTTACACAAGCAGTCGCGTACCGCCTTAAAGTGGATGGTCTTCCTGGGGGGTTGGATAAAAGGACCAAAACTTCCTCACTAATAGTTGCGTCGAGACTCGGACTTGGTAGGATCCCTTGAAAATTTTAAGTTTTTGAACAAATATTGATAAAGTAGTCAACAAGAACTCTGTTACAGGCATGGCAGGTAGTGTATGTATGGCAGCGTCTTTAACGTGTACAGATTTTAATAAGAAATCCTGAAATGAAGAGACCGATGGGATTCCTCTGCTTTCATGGGAGAATATTAATAAGAGTTTATTTTAAAGAAGAGTTGAATAAAGAGAGACCGACTTGATGTCACTTGATTTTTTATTTCATTAATGCTCAACATATTTCGGATGTTAATACATCCATCCTCAGGAGCTTGGACTTATTTGTTGAGTTATTTCATGGGCTGTATTGCTCTGGTTCGATGTGTGTTGGTGTGACGTTGTGGTTTGGCTGTGGTGGTGTGGTGTAGTATCCGGATACTTCATCCACCTGCCTATGGAGATGGAACTGATGGAGGGTTCCGAAACGTCGGCTATTAGAACTCAGACGCCGGGGAATTACCCAAAAGAAAACATATTATATGTTGAGCATTAAATAATGAAATAAAAAAGCAAGTGACATCAAGTTGGTCTCTCTTTATTCAACTATCAAGATGATGCACGGTCCAATAAGCATAAGATTTAAAGAAGAGATTTACGAATTTTGACTGATCTGCCTCAGAATAGTGTCCAATGGCCCTCAGCTGTGAATGCGGCTATAAAACCTTCAGGTTCCATTAAATTCCGGGGGGGGGGGGTTTGACTGGGCTCCCTTCCACGAACTGAGCGAATTTTACTGTGCATTAGTCTCAAGCATTGAATGCGGCTTTGTTTATGTCAACGTTTGTTGTGTCTAGAAGTGCCATGACAGTGGAAACGTGTGTACAGCACAGTCGGGCAGCACAGGTGTTACGGTGCTGCGAGCTTGATCATTTGCGTTCCTTCCGAGCTATTAGATGTGAGAACCATACCAGAAGTCGGAGGGCGCCGCAAACTAATTACCAGTATCGCGGAACTTCGTGCAGGGCAGTAAGAAACGCTTCTTGGAGGCTGCAGTCTGCTACCGCGTCTTTCCTGCCCCTCTTGTTTTCATGAGATTCTGTTCTTATTCGTTGAACGCATTTTTTACATTGCTTTAAAGCTACAAACCCATGAGGAAAATTGGTCTTACGTCAGCCATTAAAGGGTCACTGTAACGTTACGCAGTGATTAATGAAGAAGTTAACGCACGAAGGACGTCTGCAGTTGCACAGCTTGAGGTTCTGAGTTCGCAGATGTCGGTAGAAAGTTGCGCTACGGTTTTGAGTATGTAAGACGAAAGGCGAAATAAATCACGAACCGGCGAAGTGTAAATACTCTACTCTTTTTTTTTCTTTAACCTTGTATGCACTATGTGCACTGTTCCTAAACGCTTTTCCATTCTTAGTACCGTGCTAACCAACGACGTATACGCAGGACATCTCCGAGACACTGGTACGTGCCTACAGATATCGTTGTACTCCTTATGTTTTATAAATGTTTACATAATTGTATTTTAACTGTTTCAGTGTTACATTTTAGAGTTTCATATCGCTGTATCTCTACATCAGCCGTACAAGGAACAGTTTAAATCCCCCTTCTGCTACCTGGTTTGCAAGATGTCAGAATAAACTGTTTACAGCAATTTAAATTTCTTTGGGACAGTTTCTGGTATATACTCCCAGCTGGTGATCCCAGTGGCCGTGCGGTCTAAGGTGTGGGTCTACTGCCGCTCGCTTGTTTGGATTGCGAGTTCGAAACCCGCCGCGGGGTTGAATGTCTGTCTTTTGCGGTGTTGTGTGTTGTCGGGTGTTGTATTGACGTCGCCATGCTATTACGTTTCCAAGAACAGAAGTCCCAGCCGCCATATATCTTACAGCAGCGTAGCCGAACCCTGTGTTTCTTCGCAAGTAAGGAGGAAGGCGAGGAAAGTAGTTCACTTTAGGGCAAAATGTAATTAAGATCTTCAGCGTAGGAGCTGCGGGCTTTTGTTATCCAATCCACTAGGTCAGACAGTCAAGAGGAATTCAGACTTAAGCGCCATGAATTTGTAATGTATGAAGTGCAACCGAATTAAAATATTTCGTCCTTGTACACTCAATGTTCCCGCTACTACCAGTACATTGTTTGTGTGATACGCAGTCCAGCTTGTCTGCACTTTGTTCTCACACGGTTATTATGTATTTCTTATGAGCTACGGAATAAACAGCCGTTATTTACCTAAACTGCAATAGCCAGTCGGTTACGACGTATTTTCTGTGCCGTAAAGAACAGCTGTAAATATTATTTAGATGAATTTTACGGTTGAACGTTTCGAAATCATTGAACTTCACCTCAGTGATAATTGAAAGAACTAAAATATTTTAATCTACACGCATGCGCCGTATTATCGGCACACGGTAGGCAATATTTAACATAAATTAAAAATCAAATTTCTCGGTATGTAGTTAGTGGGTAATTTAGTTCCGGACATGCATTAGCCAGTCTTTAAAAATTTTTCTCTTATTTTCTTTTTGCCGGCAGTTGCAGAGTTTGCGAGATTTTAGGTTTTCACCTCGCTACATTGAAGGTGTTTCTTTTTCTGTGTATTTTATTCGCGTCAGTGGGTTTTAATGCTTGATTTTTCGAGACAACACAGTGGCCTCAAAACGTCTCGTACCGGTCACGCCACTGATGTTTCGCGATGTGTCAGAAGAACGAAGATCTCGCTAAGATATTTGTTGTGAAACAGTACGAACCGTCTGTGCAATGAGGTAAAGCGGCCGTAGAGTGAAAATGACCACTTGTTTGTTTGTTTGCTTATTCATTCATTCAGATAATCTATCTTACGACAGGCGAGTTGTCCACAGAGTGCGATCTAATGCTTCTTCTTTCAACTTTCAGTATTTTCATGTGTCATTAAAGTCATCAGTAGCTGCTTACATCTTCTTTCCCTTCCTTCCCTCATTTCTATCTTTCATTCAATAACGTGTTATACACGGCTGTTCCTACGCAATTATGTGATCAATACAGTTAACCTTCCTTATTTTTTCTTGTTTTCCTTGACTCTTCGTAATGCTTCTTAGTTTTTCACAAGATCGGTCCAACTGATCCTGTCCATCCTTCTCCATCGGTCCAACTGATCCTGTCCATCCTTCTCCATCGGTCCAACTGATCCTGTCCATCCTTCTCCATCGGTCCAACTGATCCTGTCCATCCTTCTCCATCGGTCCAACTGATGCTGTCCATCCTTCTCCATCGGTCCAACTGATGCTGTCCATCCTTCTCCAGTGCCTTATTTCAAAACTTACCGGATATTTCAGACCTGATTTATTTTGTATAGGAATATGTCACAATTACGATGTGTTAAATGGAATAACACTTTTACAAAATAGCCATATTATTTAAACTTATTTTACGCCTCTTGGTTCGCGTTCTGCGGCGCTTATTGTAAGCCCATGAAACATTCAAAGTCTCCTGCTTCATCCAGGCTTGTGTGCCACGTATAATAGCTCGTTATATTACACAATTTTAGCATTATGTTCACCACAGGGTATGTAGCCCCAAGGGGAATGCATGTAACATGCTTTGTGTAAGCTTCTTTCGTTTGGAAGACATAATGTACCTATAATTAACTTAAAACGGTGTGGAACTTAACGTCGCATGGAATAATTAAAAAAGCAATTTAGTTTATGGTACCTAGAGTTTAGAATTTTGTGTATAATATGTCGAAAAGTTTTTAACGAGTTCCGAAAATCTGTTAGTTTTCTGGCACTTATATTGCAGGATACCGAATTACGCATTGTATGTAAAGGAGCTAATGCCTTCTAATAATTTCCACAAAATTCTGTGTAAGGATGTGATAAGGTTTAGAATGAAACTGGTAAATTAAATTGGATGTTGTGTGTGACTTTGTGTTTCAACCAAAGATAAAGGCAAAAGTGGAAAGAAAAACATATTTGCAGCATTTTTAATCTCAGGTAAATGATTGACTGTTACTTAGGTATGTGCGTCACTATGCAGGTTTAATCTAACACTATTAGTGCGGCAGGTGACAACGGTATGGTTGTCCCTTCTTCAATTAAGCACTAGGCCATGAAGGCATTTGGGGGACTGGAGGTTTAGCTCCGTACATTCTTAACTCTGGAGCTACAGGAAGGTGGTGAAGTTTACGCCCCCGCCGCTATATCTGGAACACGCCGATGTTGCCCACTGATTAGGACGTCTATAACTGCTAATAATAACATATTCTGCGATGTGGCGTCGTGTAGTCTGGTAAAATATAGACAGATTAGGTTTCAGTTTCCATCCTCTACTTGCGAAGAAGAAGGGGAAGTTACTCCTAAGTTTCATACTTTCTAACAGACTACATGGCGTCTCATCACAGGATACAGTAGTATTCTTCAGGTATGTTGTGTGCTTATGGAGAGCACAAGTGGAGAGTTTCACGGGACTCTCACGGCATAAGGGACGCATTTATTTTTACGTGTGATTTTAATATCGGATACAACATACGTTGCCGAAACGTCTGAGATAAGTCATACTACAGAAAGGATTAATAGTGTTACTTTGAACATACTGTCATTTGACGCTGACTAAACGCACCTTACGGATGCACCATTTTACTGCGGTGAATATTACATGAGACGTTGCAAGTCGTAGCGTATTCCTGAGCGGTGATACATAATGCAATACGCGTGCAGTTCGCTGAGACGCCTTCTGGCTGAAGAGGGCTTAGCGGAATGGAGTTCCAGATCAATTGACTGTCTGTGTGGATATGGCGCCTCAACAATTTAAGACGCACTGAATCTCTCTCTCTCTCTCTCACTCTTACACACACACACACACACACACACACACACACTAGGATAGCCATCCTATCTTTCAAGATTACAGCAAGGTGTTCCAATCACAAAAGCTGCTGGCTACACTGCGCTGTAACACCGAGGGCGTTTTAGTGTATTGTGACACCAGCAAAGTCGAATAGAGCCTGGTTGTGTCTAGTCGACTGGAGTCGAGTGAAGCCGAGTGTCTGGTTTGCAGCATGCAAGTCAAATCGGACTCTACTGGGCGCTGTTCGATTAGTATTGCAGCTGCTGGACTCCAAAAATGTGAGGGCAGTGCGCTGAGAAAAATATTTCGATGCACGAAGGAGGAAAAACAGGAAGTTGCGGAAAACTGCGCAGGGTGGAGCTTCGTAATTTGTACATTTTAGGTAATGACAAATTGTGGGACTGAGGCGGGCTGGGAATTCATTAGAAAGGGGTATAAAATGTTTGTCGGGAACCTGAAGGAAGAGGCGGCTTTGAAGGAATAAGTGTTGATAGGGAGGTAATATGAATGTCCAACGAACACGATGGGAAAGTGTGGCTGGATTCAGCTTTTTGAAAGTAGAGTTCAGTGGACCGGCTGTTGTGAACATGATACTGAACTTTCGGGTTTCATAAAATGCTGATTTTTTTTTGTGGGAAGAGGGGGGGGGGGTGTTGCTGACCGGCTGCCAGATCCTCGTGACCAACTTTGTTCCGTTGTGTTAGTTCTTTTACTGATCGGCTCACCGGGCACGTCATCGTGCGGTTGTTTCCGTCAACTGTTTAGGACAGAGGTGGCCAAACAGTCGATCGCGGCCGCTTTCTGGTCTCTTATTAAAATTTATTTGGCGCTTCAGTATGATCAATAACTCTCCGTTTGACAGCAGTTTCCGGGTCAACCAACTTCTTGCGCAGAAGCCTGCTCCCAGATGAAGATAATTAAATCAAGATGCCAAAGCCGTCTGTCCGATGAACTTATAAAATAATGTCTTCACTTGTACCTAAGTAATTACGAACCCTCTGTCAGTAAGTTATCGCTAGATATGCAGTGTCATGCATCAGCTTCGCAGTGGAAAGTTTAATTGAAAAGTACCTTTTAGTTGTAGTAAATTGTTATAGTTTGAAAATATCAATTTTTCGGTTCGTTCGCCAAATTGGGGAAAGCGTCTGTTAGCTTTGTCATGTCTGTATGCATTTCTGTCCGTCCGTCCGTTTGCATGGAACATTTCAGCTTCCACTGGACGGATTTTCTTGAAATTCGATGTTTGGGTATTTCTTCGAAGGAACAGGAGGATTTGATTGGTTGGTGAAATGGGTATCTGCCTCGGATCTCGTATTATAGTCCAGTGAAATACATTAGAAGTAATCGTCGTTCGAATCAGGTAGTACAGGTTACTGTGGTTGTTAGTTGGTTATATCTGGGATGGCGATGTGTAAATTTTGTAGATGAGTACTTCGCATCGTCTGCTTTGAAAAGTAGTCTGGCAAGCGCTGTATGCGTACAGACAGCTGGTCTGAATTATGTCCACTGCTTCGGACACCGTGAAACCCACTGGATGGGTTGTAGTAAGTTTGCTTCGTCTCATTAACCTCGGTTAGCAATTACAGCATTAGCCGTTGCTGTTGGTCGCCATAGGAGGGAGTAAACCACCCTCTGACACTAGGATGGCGTAACTTAATTGTGCGAGCCGACAGACGTTTCACATAAAGGGGAACGCCACGACATCGCAGGCTGTCTCCAGATGTCAGCACCATGTCCACACGACTGTTCGGTTCCTATCAGCGCGTCATGGCCTGATGGAGGCCGATGTATTGCATTGTTCAGGCGGTATACACGTGCATTTCGCCGCTAGGCTGGCTTGCAGCAGTTTTGGTTTTGAAACATAGCACTGTGATACACAAGGCTACTGCGCCCCAAACCTCTGGTAATGAAATCGAAGCTTGCAACACATTACATGATAATCGGTGAATTAGGGTTGTGGGTTGACCGTCGTAGTTATCCTTCACTAAATGCTGTTTGGTGGGTTTAATTTCTACCCGTGTGTGACACGTGTAGAACTGACCTCCATTTCTCTTGAAACATAAATCGAGTTTTAGGGATTTTTCAAAAACAGTCTAATGATGTACAAAATTTATGTAATAAAATTATATAAGTAGAACTTTAATTTGAAATATTTTGCATTGGGGTGTTTATGTAACAGTTCAAGGGACTGCTGTGCAAAAGGTCAAGACACGTGCTTCACCCATATGTTGTGAAAAATTACGCCAGAGACGTGCATAATATTTTGGACTCCATTTCTTACCTCTCCGGAAATAACGAATCCTAAAGTTTAACAATTATTGATATACTATATGCAATTTATATAATAAAGGGAGAGTATAATGTTAAGCAGGCTGGTGCAGGTCAAGAATAACAGCCTGGGAGCACGGCTTCTCAGTGTCAAGAAATATGTGGTTAGTGCTTCCTTTCGTGGACGTGTTGAAATGAGCCGGCATTTCTTGCCCCTACTAACAGATGATTGGTTAGTTTAACTACAGTGAATTACTGTTATAACAAGGATTGAGCCCCGTTACTAACTTCGTTTATAATCTGTCCGGGTTTCAAATGCTTGATTTTGCAGCTGATTGAGTTAAGTGCGGGTTCGACAATAACAGCTGCCGTCTGCATGGAGAAATCTATTTAAATATGAATTAATTGATTTTTGTCAGCAATATGTAGTCATCAATGGTGGTGATGCATGTGAAGTCGGAACGAACGTAATTTGACTCTGCATAATGCGAATAGCTTTGAAATAATTGGTCATAAATTTTGGTGAATTACAAAATATAAATTAGATTTACATCACGATTTTTTTCCCCATGATCCTGTTACGTTAAAAATGCACAATTAAAAAAGGTAATTTGTTTGAAGCCCCAAAATTTCCCGCCCGGGTTGGAAAATAACTTCATGTGTATAATAAGAGGCTTATATTTTCATATTAATAGTTATTTAAAAGTCTTTTATTCGGATAATCGCAGAGAACGTGTTTGCAAATCACGTTGCTACAATGTAGGACCTGTTTCCCTTCTTTCAAAGGGCTAAAAAGCGGTTACATTTGAAGTTTTTACGACGGTCAATGTTAAGTTTGTAATGATGTAATGCTCTGTAGTCTTGTACGTGTTTACCAGAACTTCGAAAGAATATCTTCTTTCCATCCTTAGGACCCAAGAATGGGGACTAAGTTACACAGAAAGGCTGATAACCATGTGCCAGAGTAATCGGTGTCATATCTCGGAAGAACGGTTTTAGATGTTTCGAAAACCGACGTTTCGAAAGAAACGTCTGAACCCAGGGACGCAGTATTGTGTTCCAGGACACAGGAATCCTCAACCTCACTGCTGTGAAACGTCAAAACTAGCAAAAGCAGAGGCAGTTTTTATGGAGTGGGTTTGACACAAAGTAGGGTGAATTGTAAGGATTGAGTGATAATGAGAAAAGATGAAAAGGAGTGAATTATACAGTTTTACTACACGAGCGTTCTTACGACCTGGGATCAAGAGACACCTCGTCTGTCCGTCTGTGACACCAGCAGAAATCTTTGAAGTTATTCCTTAATAACTTTTCCCTTCCCTCTGTTTGTGTTTCTCCACAAGTGACGAAGATATCTATTTATTTATTATATAGTGGTATATTTTTTCAGACAGAGGCGCGTCGCACCTGCAGTCATGTACTTTATGAAAATATCCATCTTGCCCCATCAAAAACAAACACCCGGAGAAAAGACTGGTCCCTGTTTTCGGGTCAGAAATTATTTTTGGCCGGATTAGAAGCTTGAAGGACTGGGAAAGAACACGAAGAACTCAGAATAGCTGGTCTCCGAATTTGAACCAAGAAAATTTAAAATGCGAAGTAGGACTGAACACTAAATGACAAATTGTATATGTTTATACCCTGTATGTTACAGTATAGGTGAGTGTTATACTGTACGTATGACGGAAAGTAGACAGTTTCTAAGTAATTATAACGGCAAAGGTGGGCACTTTGTCTCGTAGTGGAATGTCTGGCGAGTAGAATTTGGTTTCTGTTTCTTGAACTAAGCCAGTGTTTGTTCACCCCTGTTTATAACGGTACACAGAAAACTGCAAGTCAGGAAATACGTTTCGATTTTTCGTGTGCGTGAAATCATACTACAATCTGTGTCGATTTTTGGCAAATGTTCACGCTGTACAAATGATTCTGCAGCAAAGTGCCTGCACTGTATCAACAGTGCTGGTAAGTAGTGCAGTTGCTGGTATCGGGCTATCTGCAACAGGCGGGCTGCTGTTGAGCAGTATATCGTTATTGCGCTGGTCAAAGAAATTCCTGCCATTTTGGAAAATCCGGGGGTTCAGTGTCGTGTTTAGGAAAGGCGCCCGTTACTTCTGGTAATGAGGGACGTACTGAAAATCTAAAGCTCGCTCATGCCCTATCGCCTTTGCCCCGCCGTACGATCTGTGGTGAGAAAAATGGCGCTGGGACAGGTTCTGGTTCTACCTGCGATTTATCTTGTCGGTTGTTATTTCAGCAATGCGCATGTTTAGTAACGTATGGCAGGAACAAACAATGGACCATTACATGTTGCAGTTCCGTAGAGGGAGTCTAATCCCACCGCACGAGAATAAATAAGATGATATATGTATATATATATGTAGGTTTTCACCCTTTTTATAGGCCACGCAGGCCCTTAGGGTGAGTAGAGGTATAGCTCTACTCTTTTCTAGGACCTTTCGGCACTAGATGGGATGGGGGTCAGCCCCACGCCCCGGCCGCCTCTACCCCCGGGAAAGACCCGGTACCCATTGTACAGGAGGCTGGGTGGGCCCCAGGGCCGGTCTGGACGGGCGGAAAATCTCGACCCCACCGGGATTCGATCCCGGGCCGTCCAGCCCGTAGACAGTCGCTATACCGACTGAGCTACCCGGCCCACATAACTCTTTTGAAAAGAAATAATTTTCCAAGTATTTCACACAACGTCACACATTTTAGTTTGTGTATTATACCAGTATGCGCAGAATACAAACGCTAACCGCACATGAACTAATACATACAGGAATTGTCTCTCGAAACATCCTAATAACAGCCGTTGCGCAATTTATCTGTCCTTTTGTGACTTCAGGTCGGACTGCATATTCGTATTATTACCTTAATTATCCGGCAAACAAGTCGCATATGTATGCAGCATCATATTATGGTTAGGTTGAAACTATTGATTTGGTCTCTATAGATCTGCCGTATTTCTTTTAAGCATCTCTTGAACGTCGAAAAGTTTAAAAACGGTTGTGAACAGTCGAGATGAATATTTTTTTTATAAGAACGGTGCGCTGCACACTTTTTGATCTCAGAAGGAATGAAGAAATTTTTGGAAGATGAAAGCAAATACATTTGACTAAAAACTAAGAAGATACAAATCAAATTGGCTACAACATGAGGATGCCACAACGAATGCGGAATTGTAAACCAGAGGGACTAAGACAACTTGCAAGGCCCTTGAAGAGACTGTGGGGCGGAATGCTAGGTAAACGTGTTTAAAAAAAGTGTTTTGCTTTTCTGCACGATGTTTTGGAAGCTCTTTTCAACCCAAGAAGAAAACGGAGAGCTGTCGTAAATTTTCATGAGTCTTGTGTCTGCCAGATTTAACCAAAATTGAATTTTCTTGACTGATTTTAGTAAAAATTCACAAGTACAAAATTCCACGAAAGTCCGTCCACTGGGAGCCATGTTTTTCCATACGAACAGACAGACAGACAGACGGCCGGTCGGACGGGCGTACTTTCGTGACGATACTGGCAGTCGCTTGGTGAAAGAGCCAGAAGGAATGTGTGCTTATCTTGATGTGAAATACGACGCTCCACACACGTGGATTTGTGAAGAACAGTTCGACCTCACTTGAGGCACCATCGCTGAACTGTACTGTGAACACTGAGGATGAACGTTTCGGCATTGTCTCAGGAAAGTTTGCCACAGAAATGTATCAACGTTCATAGGCCCACCCAGAATTTGTGTTTTGGAATGGGGGGGGGGCTTATTCCGCGACAGTATGTAATATGTGTTAGATTTTAAAAACTGCGGTATGGAAATTATGTCACAATCTCCGAGCCGAAGTGTAGTTAGGTTACAGGGAAAATTAGAACTAGCTGAAAAAGGAAAACATACCTTCCCACGTTTTATTATATTTTCCTGTTTTCCAATGTACTAACCAATCATCCGATTTCAATGACTGATTTAGGCGGAAATCACGTAAAATCTTCATGGCCCTGTGTCTACCAAGTCTGCGTCTTTTAAATTTTGGTTGGGGGGAAGGGGCGCAACCCGGCAAATTCCCCACTCCTTCCCCCTTGGGTGCGTCACTCTCATCGTTTTTCCCGCTAGTCTGTCAAATCCCAGTTCGGAATATATTTTATGTCTGGTCTACATTAACCTTTAGACGCCTAATGTCAACTATAGTGGTCGTACCGCACCGCTAACCTCTAAAGTTGCATTTTATATATTTACTCAACAAATATAGGTACTGAATATTTTAAACATGGTATATACTC
>Ga0131853_10013925_pt1 | contig 14734 bp, 13 predicted proteins | sample TergutLab28metaG_FD_92764 | JGI IMG/M metagenome (GOLD analysis project Ga0131853, IMG submission 92764) | Labiotermes labralis P1 segment gut microbial communities from Petit-Saut dam, French Guiana - Lab288 P1 (version 2) (version 2) | ecosystem: Host-associated > Arthropoda: Insects >... | reverse complement strand
TTTTTTTGTGTGTTGTCATTGGTTAATTGTGTTGTTCTATGTTGTTCTTGTGTGTAAATGTGTACTGCCACCGGGTGACAACCCAATTGCAGTTAATAAATATTATTATTATTATTATTATAATATTGTTTTCGGTAGTGATGAAATGTAATGATGATTAGTGTGTTTGGAACAGGATGTGTCTTAATATAACTTACAGTAATAACTGTTGCTCAGTATTGATTATTTCGTTGTCTAAGGCGTATGGTTACTATTTCGTTTCATAATATCGCCATTGGAATGCAGTATGATTCAGTGATTACTGATGTTCATGCTATGACAAAGTCGTATTTCATTTTTCATAAAACGTTTTGTGGGCTGAAGATGGGCCGATATCACGTAATATTAACTTGCGTGAACCGTATGTGTTGTGCACGTAATACGGTAATTTCCGCATTGTTTGTTTTTAGGCTATGTCTTAACTTGAAGTGATTTTGGATCTTCATGTCCTGGTCCCTACAAACACAAGAGCCTAATCCAATCCAGTCACATACTTCCTTACATTCAATTATATTCCCTGACCAGGCATTACCAGCAGAAACCAGCTCTTTTTCGAAGGAAGACTCCTTTCTTCTTTGCTCTGCAAATGAAAGTGATGTTGGTGGAAAACTCGGAAACATCAACCTTCAGAGTTCTTCCCCAAGACATAAAGCACGGCTTTCTCTAATAAAAGAACTTGGTTTGGATAAAGTGGCAAAACGGACTCCATAGAAAAAGAAATTGTATGACAGAATTCAGACCAAAGAGAGTGTGCTTTGTGAGTTTAGGAAGAGGTACATGAGAATGAATCTGAAGGAGGTTTGTCAGTTGGACAGTAGTTCTCTGATACATTCTCTTTCATGTTCTTTGAACGTAGATACTTCAAGATTTTTGGCAACAGCTGGAAGGCAGGAGGTGGAGCTTCAAAGAAGAGGTGATGTCTCTGTCCATCCTGAAACATGGCCCTATGCCTGTACCTTTCTCAGGTCACTCACTATTTCCCCTACCTTTGTGACAAACCTTACAGACCATTCTAAACACTGTTTTCTTTAGGATAGGCATAAATGTCCATGTGTTCGGTATACCCAAATGCACTCTACAGTCAATGTCTGATGAAGATTATGTGTGTTGTCTCATGTTTGATGTAACATCAATCAGAGAGAACTTGCATTACAATCAGAAGTTGGCTGTATTGAGGGCTTGAGGAGCTTGGAAGCCATGGCACGACAAGGTGTATTGCAAAACAAACCCCGGTCATTATGCTTCATGGTCTACATAAAAAGTGGTGGCAACAATTAGCTTGCTGTGTGATTCATGGAAGCACAAAGGGTGAGGCACTTGTTAATTTCTTGATGCCTGCCAAAGTGCAGTATTTGAAGTTGTAGCCACCACGTGTGATGTGGGTGGCAACAGTGTCAAGGCCTTGAAACATTTGGGCGTTTCTTAGAAGACACCTTTCTTCATGCTGTGATATTGTGTGTAACGTGCATTGTGGATGAATATTTTTGTAGAACGCACTTTATGTGCACTAAATGTATTCTTCACTTATAATCGTATTTCCAAGTGTTTCTGCACACCACATGTGCCATCATCAGGGAGTTTTTGTAGCTGTTATCATAACTGTGAAATGGTTTGTTGCATGATAGGTGACATAATTCACAATAAAACACTTGCAGACATTCTCTAAGATTTAGTTCAAACACATAAAAATTTAGAACATAAATTTTAAAACACTAGAAAAAGTGTTCTGTCTAGCACTATTTAGACTGTGGAAATGTGGCTTTATAATCCTCACCAGAGCTAGTGATTTCCCAGAGATATGCTCAAAGCCCAACCTGCGTTGCGTCCTTAGTGTTGTTGTGTTTGTGTTTCGTATTCTGAGTAGAAGCCTACTGAATGAAAGTGCCTAAATGTGTTGCAGACCCGATAACATGTGAGGAACGTATTTAGTGTGTGTAAAGTTTGTGCTATAAACTAACCCTTCCTCATGTTGCAGAACTGAGAAGTTGCAGCTGCATTTGATCCTCTCCATCTCCTTCAGTGTTCTTGCAGCCTTTCTCTAAAAGTGGTGTAACAATTGGGGGTGGTCTGGGATTACTGTGAGTGGCGAGTGACTTGCTGGTACTGCTGAGTGGGAGTACATTTTGATGTGTGTTTGAAGTGTGTATTGCCTGCTGCACAAAGTGACTGACAGACACATGAAGCTTCGTGCCCAGAGTGCAGTGAAAGTTAGCCTGCCTGCACAAGTTATGAGCAGGGCTGTGACAGCAACTTCTACACTGTCATCACACTAGGTAAGGACCATTGCACTGTGACCTTGAATGATGCACAGACTTATTACTGGAATAATTGAGCTTCATTTTATGTTGTCGTGGCTCATTTAATTATGAGTGTGACGTAGGGTACCTCACTTCTTGTACATTCTTCATTTTCTTAACATTGCCATATGTGCTGTTTTATGTAGATGTGCTCCTGGAATTTGTGTTTTGTATTGCAGTTTGTAGTGTTCTGTGTGTTGACTGATGTATAACACTGAGAGTGCTGTGAGTGTGCTGTGTTGCTGTTGGAAGTACCGTGAAGAAACTTTCATCATCAAAAATTAATTTTCCTTGTCATATTATTTTAGTAGAATTAAAATTCTTCATGGTCCTGACCCCAATATTTGCATTTGTATTTGTAACAGTTCATTTCCTCAGCTTCTGTGGGACACACAGTTTACACAGTTGGTGGAAAAAGTGTGTGATATTAAATAGTATTTCTAAAAAAAAGGTACTGCTCGTCTCTATATAAATCAGTTTTCCCAATGTGACATTTCCATCAATGTGCCAGTTCTGAGTATGCTTTGGTACAGGATTTGAGGTGCTCACATTGGTGAGAATTCATAATGCTGTCTGGTGGGTTAGGACACCATATAGTCTGGTACATGAATGTGAATGTTTTGGAGGAGCATTCTGGGTCTGTCTTCACAGGCCATCGGAAGCCGTATGTCCTGAATGAAACAGCAGTACTCACCAATCAGATTGCACAGTCCTGTACCCCGGAACACTAATTTTGAGTCTTAATATTCTGCACTTTCCATACATTGTATCACTGTTTGTTACAAACCAACTATGTACATGTATTAGGCAATAAATATACATTATTGTTTTATATTATTTTACGTATGCAGGTGTGGCGAACTCTACATGAGGAAGATTTACATCCTTATCATGATCACAGAGTACAAAATCTGGAACCTGGGGACCCTGCTCGACGTATGCATTTCTTCCACTGGATAACAGCACATCCCCAACTGTTAAGCGTCATTTTATTCACCAATGAGGCATCTTTTACACGGGACGGTACAAATAATTAACAAATTTGCACATGTGGTCCCATGATAATCCAAATGAAACAAATGTAACAAAGTTCCAAATGAGATTTTCAGTGAATGTGTGGTGTGGTTTGCTTGGTAACCAGTTGATCGGACCTTTCGCGTTTGACAACAATTGAACGGGAAACACGTATGAAGTCTTCCTGAGGAATGAGTTACCGGGTTTGTTGGAAGACATCCTTTAACGATAAGGCGCCAAATGTACTTCCAACATGATGGGGCTCCCCCACATTACGCACATTACCGAAAGAAACATAAGTTCGTGGAAAAGATGGATTCTTTTGAGTAATATTTCACACTAGTCTATAAAATGTACTTACAGTACTGTCATCGTATACGTTCGGGTATTACCGATTTGTTTCAGTACACGCACTATTTATTTTAGCAGACATGACAGTTCAGCCCTCGAAGTGATTCGTCACGGGATTCGGATTTCAATTACCCAGTAGGTTCTAGATACTAGTGGCTACCAAACGAAAGGCATTCCTAGAGCTCTCACAGCCTCCTGGTCAGTTGATGCCAAGGGTAAAAACACTGAAGGTTAAGTTAAAATCATCTCCATTCAGAGGAATTTAACAGAAGAGGTAACATACGGATAACGTAATAATGAGACCTGGTAGGATTTTTGCATCCTCAGACACTTCTTGGATGTTCGAACCATTTAATCCACTGTGATTACAATTTTTATTTGAAATTATGTTAGTATGTTAGTATTCCAATTAAAATGTTTTATGACTTTTTTAAGAACTAATTATGTCTGCGTTGATTTTATGTTAAGTTCACTGGTCACACATAACTTTAAAACTTCAACCCGTCAAAACATTCGTGATTTCTGCCTTACGAACGACATTTCATACAAAACATAGGCATATTCAGATCTACATACCAAATTTCATATTTACATTCTTCTTATTCTGCTTCTGCAATGGACTTTAGCCCCTTTCACACCATGGCCTCCCAGTTACAGGGGTTGCAAAGCAACGAAGCCTTCATAACGTGAACACGATAGCCTCACGCCCAAAAATCCAACCTGAGAAGTATTACTATACAAAGTTCATCCTAGAACAAGCCATGAAGACCCAGAAGGGAGTAAAAGTACAGCTCTACTCTTTCTTTAACCTCGGCGCTATTTTGAAATGGGTGGTGAGCGTCACCTCCCGGCCACTTTACACTTGGGAAGGAGACATGAAACCCATTTTAAAGTGAGTTGGATGTGACTCCTGGGCGGTTCTGGGTGGGTGCCGAATATATCGACCCCACCAGGATTCGATCCCTGTAGCCAGTAGTGAGTCGCTATGCCGACTACGCTATCGCACGGAGTATTCCTTAATATAAACAATAAATGTTGGATATTCATATTGCACTTCTTATTTTTCTTAATTGTGGATCATGTAATACGCTAAAAAAAATCGGTAAGTGCATAAAACCGTGACATTAAAACACGAACTTTATGTCACTGATTATTTCATCACGCCACAATATAGCTAAATGTGCTGTATGTGGTGCCATATGATTGGGTAATCATAATAGAGTATAAAGCAACTCGCTTTGAATATTACTACTGCATGTAATTTTGCCTTAACTATCCGTCATAAAAACGCATCTTAACCTCAAAACGTCACACAGTCGAAAGGAAGGATTGCTAAATATAATGACTCAATGATCGTAGTTTTATCTCAACTGGCCACCATGCAAATCGCATTTTGTTTGCACGATACTGCAGCACAACATCCATTGCCTGCTCAATTTTCCATAAATATCTCGTAAACGGAACAATTTTGGGAAACAGCTGCATTTGAGGGGACATGTGCTTTGATTTTATCCATAAAATTTATTTGAAACTTCTCTTATTCCACGAAAAATTCGACGACACCTTCTCGTAAAGGCACTAACGTTTGCTGTAGAGTATTCGATACTTTTTGTACGATTTTAAACAGCGCTGAATTTTCAGGACAGATTTTAAAGAAATTCTGCAGTATAAAACTTCACAAAAAACCGTCCTTGAGGAACCGAATTGTGCAATGCAGACGGCCGGAGGGACATGCCGACAGACATGACAAAATTAACAGTCGCTTGTCGAAAATTTGGGAACGAACCAAGAGTGCTGAAAAATTTTAACAGTACTCCTCCCATACGCTCCAAGGTTATGTAATTTTTCATGGAGACAAACTCGTCATTACCACAATTCCTTGCAGTACACTTACACTGTCTTGAGCTCAATCACCGAAAACATACCCAGCAGCAGAATGGAGCCCGAATATCCGTTCTCAGTTTTTCGTGCTTGCACACAATCGGTTCAAGCACCTTCTGGGATAGGAAGGATATATATTAAGGTATATTTATTAAATTGAACCGTGACCCTCACCCTGAAGTTCGTTTGAAAATTTGTGAGTGCATAGAATTAGGGACTCGGAGCACACTGAGCAAACATTGCATTCCGTGTTTATAAAATGCAAGAGAACACACACACACACACAGATATGTATATGATTGTTGTCACTGTCAGCAGTGCTGCAGGTGTGGAAGATCCGTGTAGCCAAAACATTAAACTGATGGTCTTTGGTAAATAACCAACTTGATGCAAAATTCTTTTTGTATATTTGCTTATTCCAATTCTCTGCATGTTTCGAGCAACCAAGTGCTCATCACCAGGTGAGTCAATTGTATCAATACGACCTCTGGTGTATGTCATTGTATGTAGGCGACCGTGTTGGTATGCAGGTTTGACCTGCATACCACACGGTGCATCAAGTTGCTTATTTACGCATGATTGTTAAGATGCACGGTCAACAAAACATAAAATTAAACTGATGGATTTATAAGTAGCAGGTTTTGGGTTCGCATCTCGTATTCTTTGTTTGTGTTTATATTTTTCAATATACTTTTTTGTTTTCACAACTCTTAATATTATATTATTAAGTTGTTTCTCATTTTCCTTCAGTCCCAATTTACCGCAAAACGTACTTGTAACGAAAGCTGGGAATATTACCTTTGTTTTGTTAGCTTCACTGGCTATAAAGGTATATTGTGTTTACACAGGTATGTAACACAGGCTGTTCCGTCAAACAGTACATTTTGTTTCTTTAAACGCTACACGATTCGATCGATGTTGATCATTATAGGGCGTTCTCTACAAATCTTCAAACCTGTGGTAATGTCTCCATTTGTGAGATCTCTTAAATATTGCAAAATATATTATAGTGAAATTGCTTTTCCAATTAATATTTCACGTAGCTGGTTCGTTATGTCAGTGGCTGTAATAATTTTAACATTTTTTAGGATGCCAGTTCCTGAAATAAAGGCTGAAAGTTGTAGGTTAAAAAGTTTTTCGTATTGTCCATTATGTTGGGTAGAACTGTTCATATTTTATTCAGATATACTCATATATATATATATGTGTGTGTGTGTGTGTGTAATAGTATCAGAGGCTTGAAAATAAGTGGGGTAACATATGGGAATTAATATGTGGGTATGTATATATATTAATTCCCATATGTTACCCCACTAATTTTCAAGCCTCTGATATTATAACTAACTTCACGGAGCAAAGGCATTCTGAGAATCTGACAGGTTCTCAGCTAGTCAAGAAATTCCCGGCATTTTATGGTACCCGAAGGTCCCTTACCACATTCACAAGTGCCTGTCACCTGTCCCTCTCCTGGACCAGATCAATCCATTTCATGCCCCCATCCCACGTCTTGAGGATCCACTTTAATATTATCCTCCCATCTATGCGTGGGTCTTCCAAGTGGTCTCCTTCCCTCAGGTCACCCCGTTAAAACCCTGTATGCAAGTCTCTTCTCCCCCATACTTGCTACATGCCCACCCATCTTTATTTCAACACCCATATAATGTTTAGTGAGCAGTACAGATCATTAAGCTCCTCATTATGCAGCTTCCTCCACTCCCCTGTTACCTTGTCCTTCCTAGGTCCAAATATTCTCCTCATCACCCTACTCTCAAACACCCTCAGCCTTCTTTCGTAACTCAATGTGAGAGACCAAATTCTCCACCTATACAAAACAACAAAATTATAGTTCTGTATAACTTTATTATTACTGTTTACTACTACGGCTTGAATGAACTTAAGATTTTTCCCAGTAGATGGAAGAAGCTTGCACCATTTACTCAAATTGTTTTTAATGGGTGATGAAAGATGGCAGTTCTGTTTTGGTTTGATTTGGTTGGCGCGTTTTCACAAGTAAATAAAAGATGGCAGCACTGTATTCCTTTTTTGTCTGTCATACCTGAAAGCTCAAATGGACCCATCAAGCGCGGTCTGTACAAGGCACAGGCAGGCAGGTGAGACAGCTGCTGTTGGTTGTGACGAGCAGTTGACGGTGTCTTGTAATTTGGTGTTGCTGCAGTGTGTGTTTTTGTAACTTGTGTGTGGCACATCGAACGTACCAACATGTTAAGTGAGTAACTGTTATGAACGGGATGTGTTACGGAATAAACTGCCTTGAGATATGGGATTATGTTTCAGTTCAGGTATAAACAATAACACCGGCCACGAACATAGACGTTCGTGACTTTCCGTTTGCGATGCAGTGAAGGTGGCCAAGTGTGCGTGTTGTGATGATGCATAGGGACAGGATGAAACCGAAGTACTCCCTGGAGGATTATATTTACGAGATGGAATCTCGTAGCATGGAGCCTTCGGTTGATCCCGAAGACCTGGATGTCTACGCTCAACTTCAGCAGAAAGAAAAGGATCTTATCCTGGCAGCAGAACTTGGGAAAGCTCTCCTCGAGAAAAACGAAGAACTTAGCCGGCAAAACGAGAAGATCGCTGAGGATTATTCACAGAAACTTGAAGTAAGTAACGAAGTACTGCTACAGCTGTTACAGACAGTAATGCACGGTAATTATTCGTGTTTTTACTGAAGTTTACTCTTCAAAGATTCCGCTTTAGAAGTGAGCTTTGCAAGTCTGTGGGCGCTCATGGCGTGCGTTCGTATAGAGGATAGTTTTGACACACTGTTGGACTAGCAAGGATTCCATACTGATAGTAATATGCTTATTCGTGTATTTGTTTTGAAATGCTGTTTTGTTCGAAGAGGTTTGTGTTAGGTCTAGACGTTCAATAGACCGCACTTCTGTGACAGTTCAGGTAGGCTGGATGCAATGCAGTGTATTTCCTTGTCTTGCACTGGAGCTATAAATACCCCTCTACAACAGCATCAAGATTACTTTGCCACCATCCTGCCAAGCTGTTCCTTGAACATTTCAATTTTCTGGCATATGAAACCATTAGGCCGCTACATAGGTGCCAGCGTTTCCTGGACAACCCTGACGTGTGCTCTGATAGAAATTTAGCGAGCATTTGGAGGAACAACACCTCTCGTACACAACAATTTTGCTGTGGAAGTGAAGGCAGTACGTTTCTCCGAAACGTCGGAAAATTTCTGCTAACTAATCGGTTTTACATGTCGGAAGGCGGTAGTCTTCATAGCCTTTAGCCAAAGTTTCGTATACATTCTGGAGCTGAGAGACATAATACAAGGTGCTCATTTTATCTGACAAATAACTTTTGTCATTTACTGTGCAACTCGACAGCTCGTGCGGGCGGACGGACGGTGAGTGATACGGTAACGGATCGGGCAGCAAGTGGCAGACGGTACTTGTCAAAGACGATAATGCAGTAAGCTGTAGCAAGAGACGAAAGGCATTTCTCACAGAATGTAATAATAAGATATTTGTGGGTGTGGTGGAGACAGTAATAAAACTGCAGTTACCGCAAAGTACGGGAAGTTGCTGGACTATCTGAATCACTGGATGTGTTTTGTTCCGTCGTAATGAATAATATTTTTGAGACGCATTATAGATAGCAAAACGGATCGCGAGCCCTGAAATGTCGATTGACGTATGAAACAAATTACACGAAATTGCTGACCGAGATTGATCAAAACGTCGCGGTTGGCTATCGAGGTTAAGAATGGCACATTGTACAGGCCTGCCAGCTTTATCAGACAAATTACAATTATCTTCAGATAGCTTGGTATAAGATAAAATTACTGATAGTATATGACCACCGAAGGATATATTGATTCAGGATGTCATTCATTGTGAACTTGTACATGTTTCGGTCTTAAAACGGGAATCGTCAGGAGATTGTTTTATACAGTGACGGTAATTACTTACCGTCAGTAAATACTTTAATTATTACTAGGAACCGTTGTAATGACGGTTGTTTTCTTCCATAAAAATCTGTTAAAGACAAACGTTAAACGTCGATATTGCTACTTAATATTTGTTTGGAACGTTACAGTTGACTGTCGTGTTATTTGTGTGCCCAGTGTGTACATTTAGGCTTGTGCATACTGTCATTTCTCACACGCTGGGTTTGTTTGTTTGTTTGTTTGTGTCCGACATTTTGTGACCTCACCGTCACTAACATGATCATGCTGTATGCACAGTGACTAGGTTCCGGGATGGACAACCGAGAACACGTTCGATTCCCGCGAGGTACACTAGAATTTTCATGTTTTCCAATTTGTCATGACCGGCTCGAGGTCTACCCAACCTCATGGGCAGTAGGAAATCTCCGAGGGGTAAAGCGGCCGAAGCGTGAAGCCGACCACTCACCATCTATTGCCAAGTAAGAATTCTTGGAGCTTTACCGTCCCTCCCCTGTGTGCCACGGAACAGCTTGCAGTGAAGTGCTGCTGTATTTATAGCTGGCTGTCTGCAGCAGTCAAAGCAGTGCGGCGATGTAACACGTATGTATATCAGTGCAGAGGGGCGGGCCGGGGGTTTGTAGTTCTTCTGGGAGGTCCACTGTGCAGTTTGGGCTGCACTGAGAGTGGGGCAAACTTAAAATATTTGGGAATGTAAAGACAAAGTCAAAGTTGCCCCTCTGCACGCGGGGGGGGGGGCGCATGGGGGGAGTACACGTATACCTCCACTTATTCTTAACCTCGGTCCGGGATGGAGGTGAGTGGTCAGTTTCCGGTGCCGGCAGGTGTACCCTCCGCCTCCGATCAAAGCTACTATACGATACGATACGATATCCAGCACGTAGGACGCTAGTTGGGCCCCAGAGACGGTCTGAACGTTTCGAAGGCGAAACAGGTTTGTTTTCTGTGCCAGGAGTTGACTGGCGGGTCGTCTGTTTAGTAGCAAGTACTGAGAAGGACAGTTGTGTCTGTATTGTTTGTTCCTGCCTTTCTATCATTTCTTCTTCGTCCCAGATGTCAAGAGGTTGTGCTGTCGCTCGGCCCCACGTGACGTTTCAGAATAGTTCACATTACTCTTTCTATTGGCTATTTTCCACCCACTGGTCACTATATGTAAAATGTAACTCACGTAAAATCCTCCGTTCTGCCCACACAGCTGTAGTTTTGTGTTTTGTGTGGATCTCAGAACAAACAGCGATTATTTCCCTATACAACATTAACTGGCTGGTTTTTATAACTGAGACGGAATGTGTTTACTGCGCGGTACGAAATGGGTATTTAAACAAAATTCATGATAATTTTGGTGCTTAAAATGTAAATGTAGATAGAATATTTAATTCAGAGAAAGGCCGACCATTACCAGCGAGTGTTATTTGTCGTATTCTTATGTATAGAATTCGTTGTCCGGGGAGTGAGTACCCAATAGAATTATAATTAGGCACACTCTGCACAGATGTAATGCAGGTGGCCATGAGGATCCAGGTCATGACGTGTGGCGGCCATGTGCTATAGTTCATGGCTACCTGCGACTCACGTTTGCCAGACAGCGTCCAATGCGGGCGATAAGACGTAAAGCGCTCTCCGTCATTTGCAGTCAATTGGGTTCTGGCCAGTGGGCCTGTAATGTTCCAGTCGAAGCTTCGGACAGTCCATTGTACTGTACGAAGACAGCGATGCAGGATGGGCGGACAGACAGAAACACCCTGATCTTGCCGACTGCCAGTACAGGTTGATTGCAGCTAAAGAAATATAATTTAATTTGTTTATATATATGTGTGTGGTGTGTGTGGGTGTGTGTGTGTGTGGTGTGGGTGTATATGAGTGTGTGTGTGGGTGTGTGAATGTGTGTTTGTGGGGGGGTGTGTGTGTGTGTGTACGCGGTGGCGCAGTCGGTTCAGGCACTGTGCTACAAGCCGGACGGTCGCGGGTTCGATTCCCGATGGTGTAATTGGAATTTTTCCTTGACAATCCTTCCGGCCGCTCTATGGCCCTGGGGTCGACTCAGCCTCTATCATAAATGAGTACTAGGAATATTTCCTGGGTGGTAAAGCTGACAACCTTACCACCTTCATGTGCCGATTGTCATCAAATCTGGGAGCCCCAGTCTCCTGGAACCCTCTGGACTTGTCCAGGCCTGCAATGGGATTGCTTTATATAATTTATTATTGTTATTACTCGGTGCCGATTGTTCCCTGTGCATTATGGTGCTCGATGTGACCCAGTCCACTTCGTCCCTGCAGCTGGGATGAAGCTGGCAATCAAATCCATGTAGAGCCACCCAGAATGCGTGGAGCTTTACTTTCACGCCTCTACCCTTCTTCGTGATAAGATGTTCAAGTGCAGTGACAGTTGGTACTTCAGCTCTGTTAGCCATTTTTATTTACACAATCACGCCCGGCGTGCCTTTGTACTGTGTACACCGCCAAGTTCCATATTTTGCTATAGGTCTAACCCAAATTGCTCTCAGACTTTATCCCTATGAAACAGAAATTTTCTGTCAGGGATACCAACTGTTGTTGTCTTTTGCGTGCTGTCACCAGGCACGAAACGACACAAGGGAAGTTCGCGTGCGCTGGCTTGTTTGTTGGAAAGAACTTTGTGTGTTGGACAGAACTTTGTGTGTTGGAAGGAACTTTGTGTGGGCGATTAAGTTGTAAATTTCAAAGCGTTGATAAACTTCAAAGGACTCATGAAGCTGTCCGACTGTCATCATCCTGCAGTCCGTACCGCGCAGTAAACACTTCGTTTCGGTTATAAAATCCAGTCAGCTTACAACCGCCAGCAGAACGACAAGCTGGCGGTTCTTTTGAACAGTGTTCGGCTGGCAGCCTGCACTGCAGGCTGTCTGCGGGGCCTGTGACAGAATTAGACCGGGGTCAAGGATCTTATAAACAAGCACCAGTGCAGTTCGTGTGTGCGCTGTAGTTTGTAATCCTGACTGCAGGAAACAGAAGGTAGCCATAGGAAGGGTGATCGTAACGTTGTGCCTAGCCGCAAGGGTACGAATGACTGGCGGCGGTGCGTGCTGCTGCCTCGCGACAGCAGCACTATTGACAGACAGGGCAGCAGGCATATACTGGGCCACAACGCTGCTGACAGACATTACAGCATTTGCTAGACCGCAGTGCTACTGACTGTCCTGACAGCAGATATTGGCAGGACCGCATCGCTGTTGATAGATATGGCAGTAGCTGTAACCAAGTGCGAAACGCTACTGACATATGACACCAACTATTTGCAGGTGCGCAATCCTACTGACAGATATGAGAGTGGTTATTAGCTGGACCGTAACGCTTACAGATATGGCAGTAGCTGTAACCAAGTGCTGAAACGCTACTGACATATGACACCGACTATTTGCAGATGCGCAACCCTACTGACAGATATGAGAGTGGTTATTAGCTGGACCGTAATGCTTACAGATATGACAGTAGCTGTAACCAAGTGCTGAAACGCTACTGACATATGACACCGACTATTTGCAGGTGCGCAACCCTACTGACAGATATGAGAGTGGTTATTAGCTGGACCGTAACGCTTACAGATATGACAGTAGCTGTTGGCAGTACCAGACAGTTACTGACAGCGCTAAAAACGATGTACAGTGCAATACAGCATTTCGATTCAACTTCTGCTCCGTACGGCAGGCCCTCAGTTTACGACGGCCCGACTGCCGAGCCCTGCCTTTGCGATCTTTATAAGAGCGAAACTGACCCCCTACAGTAACAACTGCAACTTCTGTTTAAACAAGCACATTCAGAAAGCGCCTACACGCAGCACCGTATGTGCAGTCCCCCCCCCCCCAAGTTATGACAGTTTATAACCCAGTAACCTGCCTATCCGTGGGCCGGGTAGCTCAGTCGGTATAGCGACTGGCTACGAGCTGGACGGTCCGGGGATCGAATCCCGGTCGGGGCGAGATTTTCCGCACCTGTCCAGACCGGCCCTGCGGCCCACCCAACCTCCCGTACAATGGGTACCGGGTCTTTCCCGGGGGTAAAGAGCGGCCGGGGCGTGACGCTGACCCCTCACCCCCTTCTAGTGCCGTGGTCAAGGAAAAGTACCTCTACTCCCCCTATGGGCCTTACGACCTGTACAGAGCCTCAGTGCCTGTACAAAGGTGCACTTTTACCTTGCCTATCCGAATTTCTTCAGCAAAACTCCCTCTCATAAAGTGCTGAAGGTGAAGGAGCTTCATGAGTGGGATGTTTTGTGATACATTTGTTGAAGAATTTTCACAAACTTCGCACTTCGTAAAAATAGTCTGTTTGTACTCAGAAAGTTTGCAAAAACATAAGCAATATTTGTGTTTTGCGTAATTTGTTGTTGTTTATATTCGTGATATTATTGAGTGGTATTTTTGTGGCATAAAACGCTTTTCTAAGAACAAAAAAATTCAACATGAAGCTTACTGGGCGCAGAATTAGAAGTAACAAGAGCTCGGTTTACCACCGTCGCACATGAATCAGTTGGACCGTAGATGGTGGGGGAAAGGGTTTCCTGTGTTCAGCTACGAAATAGACGTTTTTCTTCCTTCCTTTCTTTGTTTTGGCTGCAGCAGCCTGATTCAGACTTTGGTCCCCTCTGTTGTTACAGGCTTATAAATTTCTGTTCGGACACACAACAGGAACAAACTGAGAAGTGTGGGGGTGGGCAGGGTGTGAATACTTTTGCGGAAAAGAAGAAGGGTTGAGAAATTTTTAGGTTTCTGTGACCGTGCATCGTGAGCAAATTGTGAAGTGAGAGAGAAAACCAACAAGATGCAACAGTTAGATGTTTATTATCAACACTTTCTCATTATCAACACTTTCTCAACATGTTTCGGGCATAATTATGCCCATCTTCAGGAGAACAAGACGTGTGTTACTGCACGTGGTGTGCTGCGCTGGTACTGCTGGATGTGGTTGGTAGCGGTTGTAGGGCGCTGCGTTGTGGGGCGCTGCGTTGTAGGGTGCTGCGTTGTGGGGCGCTGCGTTGTAGGGTGCGAGCACTGTGAAGGTTCTGCTGGAACCGCCACCAACCACATCCAGCAGAACCAGCGCAGCACACCACGTGCAGTAACACACGTCTTGTTCTCCTGAAGATGGGCATAATTATGCCCGAAACATGTTGAGAAAGTGTTGATAATAAACATCTAACTGTTGCATCTTGTTGGTTTTCTCTC
>Ga0131853_10013924_pt1 | contig 14734 bp, 10 predicted proteins | sample TergutLab28metaG_FD_92764 | JGI IMG/M metagenome (GOLD analysis project Ga0131853, IMG submission 92764) | Labiotermes labralis P1 segment gut microbial communities from Petit-Saut dam, French Guiana - Lab288 P1 (version 2) (version 2) | ecosystem: Host-associated > Arthropoda: Insects >... | reverse complement strand
TTTCTCAAGTATTTGGCGAATGCAGAATATATGATCAATAGTCGACCTGTTGCGTCGAAAGCCACATTGATGATCCCCGATAATTTCCTTCGCATATGGAATTAACCTTGAGAGCAGAATGTTTGATAAAATTTTGTAAGAGGTTGGCAAAAGTGATATGCCCCTATAATTATTACAATCTGTTTTATCCCCCTTCTTATGAATAGGTAATATGATCGACTCCTTCCACTCTTCAGGCAATTTCTCCTTCTTCCAAATAGAAATAATAAGTTTATGAATCTCCAAGTAAATTGTTCTGCCTCCTGCTTTAATCAGTTCTGGCGGTATTTGATCACTACCTGGCGATTTGTGACTTTTTAGCTTGTCGATAGCCAACTCAACCTCAGAGGCACTTGGCTCAGGTACTAGTGGTTCTGCTGTGTGTATTTCTGCCTGCCCAACATCCTTAACCCCATGCCCATTGAATAGCTGGGAGAAATATTTCCTCCACCTAGCCACAATACTGTGGGATTCTGCAGCCAAGTCAACTTTCTCATCCTTTACTATATTACATCTAGGCTGGTACCCCTTCTTAACGACTACAATATCACAACGGTAAAAAAATTCAGATTTTTACACCACCTGTATTTTTAAGCCAATATTTTTCAATTTTCTAAGCATGCATTCTTGGCTGCATTCAAATCCTACAGCTTGTTTTTTTCTCACTTTACCAAAAATTCTTACGCGACGTGCGAAATTTCAGAGAGTTATTTATATCGGAACTAAGGCGAAGCAGCAAATTTTTATAAAGATAATCAAAGGGAGTCGCTGGTTCCTTGCGCTGATGATGCATGCTTTCTTGCTGAACGAAATGTCACACTGGTACTTGTATTTACAGAAGATTTCGTCTCACTAACAATTCTTTGCGCTGTTGAAACCCGATTTTACAGTCCACAGCCATCCACTCCCGAAACTTGGCGACGCTGTCAAGAGCTTGGTTCGAGCGTTTCTCGGTTTCTTTCCTCCTGAAAATGATTGTAAATATTTTACACCAAGTCTGTGGCTTATCTGCCCGGTACCCTGCCTTTATTTTTTTTTCCCCAAGTTTTACGATTCAAAAACAAAATTATCAGAACAAAAGGTGGAATCACATCTCCACGACACTGCACAACCATGTTACGAACTTCCGTGTACGACCAAGCGTTTCACCCAACTGGCGCATATTGGCCAACGAGCACATAATCCCATTCATGTTACCGAGCACGAGCACATTGCCTGCAGTGAATCTGCAGGCACCCGCCTTCGTTCCTGCGTCTGTTTAGTATGATTGCATGCGTGAGGCTACGCGGTGATTCAGTGGGTTGAGGCACTGCGCTACAAGCAGGAAGGTCACAATTTCGATTACCGTTGGGGTCAACGGAATTTTTCATTCCCGGAGTCACCCGGAACTACGGTTTCACGGAGTAACCCGTAATTCCGGAATCCCGGAGCCACATGGAACATCGGGTTCCCGGAGTCCCTTGGAACTCCGGGTTCCTGGAGTCACCCGGAACTCGGGGTTCTTGGAACCCCGGAACTCCGGTTTCCCGGAGTCAACCGGAATTCCGGGTTCCCGGAGTCACGTGGAACTCTGGGTTTCCGGAGTCACCCAGAACTACGGGGTCCCAGAGTCACCCGGAACAACGTGTTCCCGACATAACCCGGAACTACCGGTTCCCGGAGTCACCCGGAACTCCGGGCTCCCGGAGTCTCCCAGAAATCCGGATCTCCGGAATCACCTGGAACTCCGGGTTCCTTGAATCACCCGTAACTCCGGGTTCCCGGAGTCACCCGCAACTCCTTGTTCCGGCCGCACTATGGTCCTGTGGTCGTAACAGGTTCTAACAGAAATGAGTACCAGGGATATATCCTGCGGGTAATGGAAATCTGTGCGTAGGGCTGACAAACTTACCGCCTTAATGTGCCGATTGTCTTGAAATGTGGGAACCTTAACCTCCTGGAAACATCAGGGCCTGTCCAGGCTTGCACCGGGATTGCTTCACCTTCTTATAATTAAATATATGACAAATTTGGCCTTACTTTCCCATCAAAGTAGTCCCCTTCCTAGTTTATGTATCTGGCACAGTGACTTCTGTCCCACACCTGGAAGCACCTGACGAACTTCCATTCCACAATGCTGTCTAGAACAGCCTGCAGATGAGCTTGAATCTCCTTGAAGTCCTCGAATATTCGTCTCTTTAACTGTAGTTTTATCTTCGGGAACACGAGGACCTTAGATACGAATCTTCTATTCATTTGGCCTGATCATGCAAATTCTGACACACAACATGTCGGTTTTGTTTGTGGTCGACTTTCAGCAGATAAGGGCACATATTCTGCAGCAGTCCACCCCAATTTTAAATCTTCGATTAAATGTAACATGTGATAGGACTAGCGTGTTACCAACATAGTTAATCGTATGCCTTCTGTCCTCTTCGATCACCTGATACTTTCTCATCGTTTTCTTCAGTGCTACTTGTTCGGCGAACTGATCGTTTAAAACCCTCATCCGAATTTCGGCCACTAGTACAACGCGACTAGCAGTACCATTCAGGGTGTTGTGTTCTGCTCATGGTGTCAACACAAGGTGCTTTTTTTAATTAACTCATAAGTCTGAGACTCTGTTTCCTTAAGTTCAAAATGTCTATGCGAAATCTCTGTTCCTTAAGGCCTGCCATTTCCCTGGCACAAACCACTTGACACAAGCATAAAAAAAAGTCTGTTTCACAAAATTTCAACAGTCTGTTACAGTTGAAAGTCTCCACACAAATCCACAGCAAAGTAACTAACCAGCATGCATCGGCGCACAGCCGCATTTTAGCTTACCACACAGCCACCAACTTTTGACCACACCTTGAATATTACTTGCATTACTCATAAGCTACAAATATACATTACAAGAGACTTTAATACTTCTTAGTATTATTAACCGACACCTACCTAGCAGTGTGTCTTATAGAGCGTCGAATCGGTGGGCGTCTGTGAGTGATTTATGGAAGGAATAGAAGAGCATTCGAGGCTTAATTTAATTAATATCTCGGTGAATGGCCGCTTTGTGGCCTGATTTTTGAACTTTTAACCCTTTAAACGCCCAGTTAAATCCCATCTGCCAGTTCCTGGCACTGTTAGGAGCTCACCATATTCTCCACGTTAGCAGGATAAGGGTTAAACATAAGTTTGAAACAAGACACGAATCACAATATGCATTATCTAAAATTATTTAACCTTCTTCGTCATCCTGAGGGGTGCAGCTTCTGGCAAGAGTTGAGTTTACGACATTTGATATTGAGAATTCCCGTATTCTGGGTAGGTACGCCGTGTAGCGGAATTATTTATTCCCGACGTTTCGAAGGAACGAGAAAAAATAGCCTGTATTCAAGGCAACAGTTCAGAAAACTTGAATTTTCGATGTAACGGCTGTTATTGTAACGTTGTATTGACTTAATTATGACGGCCTCTCATGTTACTCACGCGCCATCCGATGGTCTTCGTTATATTTCTTGGTTCACGGCGAGTTATTACTTCATTACACTAACAACAGTCGTTCACTTATGACGGTGTTTTAAACATGTTTGATCATACACAGTTGTGACTGGAGAAAACAGACACAGAATTATGATTTAGTTGTTTAATGTCTCACTTATTACAACATTTTTCGTAAATGTTCGATAAACTGACAAACCATTTCCGTGACGATGCCTGTTTCTAATATAAACGTTACGTCTTCATTATTCTGTCATTCTGTCAACTTGGTGGCCCAGCGTAAATTTATTTAAAAAGAAAACTTGTACGAGCAGACAAACGCTGTCACGGTCAGACGATTGCCAATCTTGGAGAAGGCCGAAATTGCTGGAAGTTGACGATGTCTTGTAGTGAGCGGAAGGAACATTTCGCTTTGTTCCAAGTTAATCCGACCAATGAAAAAAAGCGTTTACTTTTGTTGTCGCCAGTTATTTCTGTATCGATAATTTTTGCGGAACCCTTTAATCGCCTGTCTTGTCCTATTCAACAATCAGTTCTTTTTTAGGAACCAGATTGCTCAGCAACGTGATAAAGGCACCCCACATTCAGCTTCGTTTTGTGAAGGAGCCTTGCATATGGACGTTGCTGGCTAAGAATTTGGTGGGAGATTCAGTTCGTCATTCTGATTGTCAGAAATAATTGCCATTCGAAACGCATAATTATACACCTCCTCGGTTCGTTGCTACATCAGAGATGAGGACGCCAATTTAAAAATAATCAAAAGGCCAAAGGAAGCAAGGGTCAGATTGGGAAGGTCACCGAAGCTGCCCTCAAACCAGGAGAATTAGGGTTTTTGCGACTCCTATGATTTACTTGTTAAAAAAAAAAGATAAACCAATAGCAATGGAGACAAAAAAGGTAAATGTATATATAAAGAAAAAAGGAAAATACACGTAAAGAGAGAAAACCCGTGCTTCAAAATAAGACTCTCTCGCTCAACATTGGCTCTAGGTAAAAGGCAAAGTAAAACCTAAACGTAATTTAAAATGATAACCACTGGGCAGACAAAATTTTCATTAATTTTTCCATCACGTCCAACCACGATGAGGAGTACACAAGGCTGTAGGTCGGATTTCAGGACCGGTTTACGTAAAAGCCTGACAAGAAGATCAAGGAACATAAATGGGAAGAAGACGTCTTCGGACCACAGGGGGAACAGAACTTGCCCAGAGTCCTGGGGCGTGTTTTCAAATGAAAGGTACCTCACTATCGTGACAAATGCTTTACGATCGGGTTTTGAGTTTTTCATATTACTGTTCTTGACATTTTCCATCTGCTGGGATATGACGTTGTGTTGCTGGGTGATTTATTTACCTGGTGACCCAGCATCGAATTCTCAGCTTTACTATCAGTTATGAGTTCATCTTTTTTAAATATTAGCAACATAATCCGCTTGTCTTACTCCTTAGAGAAAAGCACACCCCGTGACCATGAAAACTATGCTCGGTGCTAAACATCTGCACCTTTCCCGGCGCGTACCTCTCAGACAAAACACCACACCTCATAACCAATCTATTGAAGGTCCGTCACAATTTTCACGAGCTACTCTATGGTCTGTCATCGGTCGTTTATTAGGCGCGTTCGCAAAATTGCGAATAGCGTCTCGTAGCTTCATCATGTCTGTCCGTCTGTCCGCATGGAATAACTCGGCTAACACTGGATGGATTTTCATGAAATTTGATATTTGGGGATTTTTCGAAAATCTGTCGTGAAAAGTCAAGTTTTATTAATGTCGGACAAGAATAACGGGCACGTTACATGAAGACCAATATAAATTTTTTCATATCTCGCTCGTTTCTTCTTAGAATGAAAAATGTTTCTGACAAAAGTTGTAGAGAAAATCGAAACACACAAAATCGTGCCGTTTATGAGATAATGTGGAAAAACACTGTAGAGCGGGGCAGGCCACAAATGACAATATGGCGCATGCTCATTGTATGCTGAATACCTAAGGCTACAAATAATCATTGCTTTTCGTTGCAACAATTGTTGCAGGGACGCGCCTCATTGTTACATTATACGCACATTGCCTGTCTCGTTTACTCTGAGAGGATCAGCCATTAGGTTCATCTTGCATAGTGCTGCAGTCTGATTCTGCTATGCTGTATTACGCCGTCGATGCTAAACTGGTTCGTCTGCCTCTACGCGTACCTGACAGAGAACACTGTAACATTTCTAACCAAGACAACCGCGGTGTGACTGACTCACAACAGGGGTGTAATACACGCCGTACGTTTCAGGACTTGGTTCTAAAGACTTTAATTTGTTAAAAATTATAAATTTCTTGTTTGTTTTATTCTCTCGTGAAACATGGAGTCGGCGAGGCAGTTATTCTGCGAAGTGAAATGGGTCGTTTCATAATGTGCTTATTTCTCATTGCCGTCACATTCAGGCCCGCTGTGTTACGAGTGTGTCTGTTGTCTTGAAAGTGAACCCAAACGCAAATATTCATCTAGCGTCAGAATACAGAACACAATGGTGCTTTAATTTCACGTCCCTTATGTGTCCGCAGGGCGTGGTGCGTGAACGTCCTATTAAATTCTTCTTAGAAACCAGACGCCGTCTTAGGAACCTCTAGTTGTAGAAAATCTTTACAACGTAGAAAAAGGCAGGCAATGTACATATATCGTAATGTTGAGGCGCGTTCGTGCAACCATTGTTGCAGTGGAAAAGCAATAAGTGTTACAAATTCTGAGTGTGTATTTGTAGCCTTAGGTATCCAGTATGCAATGTGCATGCCCAACGTAGTCATCTGTGGCCTGCCCCGCTCTACAATATTTTTGCACATTATCTCACAAACGTCACACGATTTTCGAAAAAAAAAAAAGTTACCGAAATCAAAATGTGTGTTTTGATTTTCTCTACAACTTTTGTCAGAAACATTTCTCATTCTAAGAAGAAATGAGCGAGGTATGATAAAATGTGTTTTGGCCTTCAGGTAAAGTGTCCGTTATTCTTGTCCGATTTTAACGAAACTTAAAATTTCTCGACAGATTTTAGAAAAATCCTCAAATGTCAAATTTCATGAAAATCTGTCAGTGGGAGCCGAGTTATTCCATGAGGACGGACGGAAGGACAGACGGACAGACGGACAGAAGGACAAACGGATGGAAGGACAGGACGGACAGAAGGACAAACGGATGGAAGGACGGACGGACGGACGGATGGACAGACGGACAGAAGGACAGACGGACAGAAGGACAAACGGATGGAAGGACAGACGGACGGATGGACAGACGGACAAGCATGACGAAGCTAATAGTCCCTTTTCGCAGTTTTGCGAACGCGCTTAAGAAAGACGGAAAGTTGGCCGATCCTAGAAATTCTTTTCAAATATAATCTGATGGGGGAAAGAATTTTAGGCAGACCGCTGAAGGAACAGAAGGTCTACTGTAAGAGAATTAAGACTTTATGACACCACTTCAGTCTCCTTATAAATATACGAAGGTCAGTCGAACGTAAACCTTAAAAATTATTTCAAACTTTGAAAGCAAATTAACGTTAAAACTCTCTGAGTTTGGTTTCGGAACAGCAATGAGATGACGCAATGTATGAAAACTATGATGGTAGTGTTGAGAGGAGGAAGAGGGCTGGAGGTATCATACGGGTTTTAGAGAAATTGAAATATCCGGTGTTTGGACATTTCTGCACATCTGACGCGAGAGTTGGAGTCAGAGGGTCGGTGGTCATGCTAAGCATTCGTCACCTGGCCCTGCAACCATCTTTCCCATACCTTTATCGCTCTGTCGGTGATTTATTGCAACCATGGGCGGCTTTACCTTGGTCTCACTTACACCTCCAGCTGCCATCTGCGCGAGTTAACCTGGCGCCAACTCTATTCGTTTCGGTTCCTTCAGACACAGAGTATTTCAAACCAGGGAGGTTGTTTGACGAGATCTACAGATTTAAGTTCAAGAAAAATTTTCAGTAGGGAGTGGTTGTACGCTTATTTTAAAGTAAAATTTTATTGCGTTATCACCAGAAAAGAAAGCGTACTAGAGACATTCACACAAAAGACTGGATGCTCTTCGCTCTTCTGTAATGTTACGCCGCGTTGATTGGTAATTAGCTGCCGACGTTTCGGGATAGCTTATCGGTCACATATTCAAGGGTCAAGCAGTATAAGATCCCAGAAGAACAAAGACCTCATTTATACCGCGGAACAAGCCTGAAATCACGCAAAAGATCGGATATTTTCAGGCGGTGAGGATATACATTTATGTTTGTGGCTAGGGTACCGTATAATCGCACGTCACCATCGATTTGGCGGTACTTTTCTTTCGTATGTGGAATGCCCCGGGTTCAATTCTCGACTCATGTATATTTTTAAGTTTCTATTTTTTTGTTCAATTCCTACAGGTAAATATTAGTTTGTTACCACAATGAAACCAAGACCGCTTCCTTCCGCATGATTTTCAGGCAACTTTTCACTAATCATACTGACATTCGACTCTGTACAGTCTGAACTGGAGCCGGGATAGTACAGTCGGTGTTGTATGCAGGTACTGTACCAGGATGGACAGTCGTGGAGCCACCGTTTTATTTCCGGCATGGGCAAGAGATGTCACTGTTCATCAGAGCGTCCGTACTGGCTCTGGGCCCCAACCGGTCTTCTATTTACTGGTCACCAGAGAGTTCTTCCCCTGGGCGTAAAACGACTGGGGCGTGAAGCTGACCACTCGTTTTTGTCATGACCCGAGGGTGTATGAATGGACCTAACAGGCTATCTGCATTCATAGCGTGCTATGGAACAACTTTGCATTTTTGCCTTTATAGTCTCGACTTGGCGTGTGAAGTAACTTAACCTTTTAAAGCCTGCTGGTTATTTGATGCACCAACAGGTTTAACATTCAAGAATTGTACATTCTACTCACACTTTATGTGTTTTGTATTTATCTCAGAACAAACAGAGACTTCTGCTCCATATAACATAAACTGATTGGTTTTTATAACGGAGATGAAAAGTGTTTACTGCGCGGTACGTACTGGGTCTTTAGCTGAAGCAGTCTGCGCTTCGTATTTAAAGGGTTAATCCGAAATATGAGACTCTATACAGTGTAGTCTGTTTTGCCCTGAGGATCAACGAGGTATGCCTTATATGTGTGCGAAGCCTGGTCACTAAACATGGTGTTCTAACTTCAGATCACAGTAAGAATTTATCACAACCCGTTGGTCACAACAGATTTTGGTAGGTAGGATAACACGTTGGCGCCATTAAGAACAACGTTTATCTGAAAAATTGTTCGATAGGTTACAGTAAGTTTTTAAAGAGGTAAATATGAATATAATTTTGAAGCCCGTGCGCTGTGTACACATGTAACACACCAAGCTGTGTGTGTCTGCGTACATTTAACACCAAGCTGTGTGTGTCTGCGTACATTTAACACCAAGCTGTGTGTGTCTGCGTACATTTAACACCAACTCTAATGATAAAGAATGCATTTGTTAAACGTAGGGCAGGACCTACACATAATCATTATTCTTGATAAAGGTGACGGTTTAATTAATCAGTTAAGCGCCATGCTATGAAAAGAAATGGGGCAGTGGAGGTGCGGCTGCATGCATTCTTAACCTCGGCACTTGGTGTAGCATCGATTTCGTAACTTTTCTCACGTTTGTGTTTTCTTTTGTCTGGACTATTTCTGAAAAAACAGGCACCAGAACGATAAGTTCGTATATCGTGTGAGCTTCTTTCCGTTGTGAAGTTCATTATCATTCTTATGTTTCGTTTCTTCCTATCTGCAAATTTGATTGCATTCATTTTTTTGTCTTTTCACTTCCATTTCTTATAGAAGAGAGAAGAAACTTTCTTGGCAACTTAATGGCTGAAGGAGCCGATGTTTTTTTTATAGCCACTTTGCGTTTTAGGAGAGAATGCCAGCAAACTAACTATTAAAGAAGACAGAAAGATAATACCACTTCTACACCATTTATTCCACGTTGATTTGATTAATTTTCTGCGAGCCACTGCCCGATATGCAATTACGTGAGCTACCACTTCAGTTGACCTGATGGAAACCCGCCCCCTCTCTCATATTTTCGAAAAGAAAGAAAAAACATTTATATAAAAGCATAAAGTGGCTGGAAAATGGAAAAGAATAGTGGATATAGCTACAGCAGAAGGCCTGAGGGGGAGGGAGGCAAGTCTTACAGGGGCGGAAGGGCAAGTGAGTGGTAGAGTGTTCCAGCGCCCAATTTCCAAATTCAATTTTCGAGCGAAAACCTCTTTGTGTCTTTTCTCTTCTACTTCATTTCTATCTCCGCTTGTTTTTCCTCCTCTCCTCACCTGCTCTTTCAGTTTCTTATTTCTTCCGTTTCCGCATAAGGAAAGATTCCGCAAATCTAGTTTTTTTCTCCCTTCCATTCACCATTCTTCTGCTCTTTACTTTTGTTTTCTCTTCCTTTGCTGTTATATTAAAGCGGACGAGGAAAGAACTTCCACATTTGACTTCCTTCACTTCTCATGACATTACAGGCTAAAGATGGTTTGTCGCTGTCCTTGACCTGTTAAATTTTGTCTACGTTTTGAAATTATAGCGCCTGGCTAGCTAATTAATATATTCGTCTGCTTAAGTAAGGACTAAGCCGGGAAGACGTATGGGAGAGTGTCGTGTACCTCCTTGTGCTCTCAACCGTTATTGGATGTCGGTGAGTGCCTGTACCACTTTTTTCAAGGTGAAAAGTCTAATGGTATTTGTCGGATATGGGCCTAGTTTCCTCCAGAACCGATCTGATTGCTGTGTAGAGGAGAAAATGTTTTCATTTGTCGGTAATGTGACTCGTTTACTCGATCATCCACCAAGTAGCCAATCAGTATAGGAACTGCAAAAAGGCCGGCTTCTCTGGACGCTACATTAATTGTTTTATTTATTGGTAGCGGAGATTGTATAACAACCCGTATGCCGCATAATAGACCAGACAGCTCATCACTGCTTGCACTCGGGTCTGCAGTTTTGCAAGATGCTAAGTCAACTGCGCCACACGTCACGTTCTTACGTCTTCTTGCCGTGAGATGTACCTTAATTTTATCTTCCCATCTCCTTGTTGGTCGTTCTTTCCACCGAAGTTCCATCTTTAATATCTGTCACTTATTTCATTTAAATATCTTCTGTAATTTCACTTCATTCTTACAGATCTAGAAATTCCTCGATGTTTAGTGCCGTCCACTTTTTAATCCCATATAGGTATGAACTAAGTAGTCTATATATAAATGGACACGGAAAATACAATGCTTTTAAAGCATAAGTTAAAAAGTATGTTACTTTACTGCACTTGTTTCTAGTTCTATAGATCTGCTACTAGATAACACGCTCAATAGCGAGCTAGCGAGCTCCGTGTAGCAGATATCCTAAAAGACATGAATTTTACAGACATAACATAACAAAAAGGTATGAAAAATACAGTCCCACAATGTTTCTTGTATACGTGGTATATCACCATAAAAACAAAATTCTTAATTATTGAGATATGTAACTTCTTGACGCCCTTTTTCATTATTAAGCACTCTCAGCCATAAGGAACCGTTTTATGCAGTTTGTTGTACTCCATGATGATGGGCGAATAAGACCCGAAACATGTAGGAGTTAGTGGTTTTTCTAATGCTATTGTAACTCTTGTAGATTTTTGTGAATTTGTTGGCTCAAATTACAGTAAACGTTTGTATCTCGGAACTGCATTAATATTGAAGAGCCGGCAAAAGTACCAGTGTAGTTACACAAAGCAATGTCGCAGCGTTTGACACTATGCTGTCCTGATGCGATGTTAAACAGGCCGGAATACATTAGCAAACCAACAAAGAGTATAGGCTGTTCCAGAAATTATGTAATTGTTTGCGTTGGGGGTGTACTGACATTAAAAAATGTTACCGATAAGATTGCCCTTGCGTATATATAATTACATTGTACTATATTGCTATGGAGTTGCCTGAGGCACTGAGGTACAAGCTGGTAACATAACATTTTGCTTCTTAAGCCTGTTTTCGTTTTCTTGTGTTGTCGTTTACCGAAGATATCGTACGGGAAATGCTTTAATTTCAATAATTACATACAGTGACAAGGTGACAAAGTGTACGGAACTCACTGAAAATATCCGTCATATTTGTGTCATGAAGCACAACTCCTAGTATTGTACTAGGAAGTGTTAGATTTATTCTCGAAATTACATTTCTAACCTGCACACTATATAATACATACATGAATCGAACAGCGAAACATTTTTTTTTGCGAAAAGCTGGCACGAGATAAAAGTTCTTTCAATCAAAAGTTTATACAAAATTTATGTTTATAAATAATTTTTTCTCTTGGATTAAAAATATGAACAGACGCGAAAACAATGACGATAACTACGTTTCTCACTTTGATGTAGGGATGTACTGTCTTTTGGGACGTGGCTCCGCATACTGTGGTAAATGTCTGCGAGACTAAACCGCGTCTCATCCAAGATTACAGCGATTTTCTGAATTAAATTAATTGTTTGCCAAACGGAGGCAATAACGCACCAATGATTGATAGAGGCACCATACGGCATAGGCGTGTGCTGTCTCTATCCAAGTGGTGAGATCGGGTTGGGTTGCGCAGCCTATTTCTCGGATTATACAAATAGATCGATGATTTGTTCCGAGTGGATTGTCCATCATCTCTTCTTTGGCAACAACAAACATTACAAGATACAAAAAGACAAAATAAATAAAAAGGAAGTAAGTAATACTGTAACGGTGTTGTTTAAAGCGCAGAATAAAGACGAACTCAGTGTTTGCTTTCCTCTTGTATACACCAGTCTTTGGGTTGTCCCTAGTGTTTGTGTGTATAGTATATTTTAGATGGTAGAGAAAAGTCTTTCTTATTTATCTCATATACCAATTGAAGCAAAAAGGCTCTGCTGGACATGAAGGATGCTGGATGTAGGAAAGCCGTTCATTTAAACCAAAGTGGCCTGTCTAGTGGGGTCCGTGGGGTTGGCAGTTTTTGTAACAATAACACAGACTATGACATTAGTGACAGATGAAATAAAAAGGCGATACTAGTGTAAAATGAAGATTACGGAACCAGGAACTGATTCCTTGTAGCATAAGCAGCAACATATTTGCGGTGTAGAGTGACAGATCAACAGAGTTTGTCTGACTGTAGCGTAATTTCATTACACATTTCTACGGTATTTTGAATCTCACATATTTCTTTGTTTATCTCTCTCCCTCTCTACATTCGGACTCTGCCTGCATTATTTCGTGCGGTTAGTCAAAGACGAAATTGGATGTCGGTAATAGAAAAGCTGATGGTGGAGAATGGAAAGACAAGAAAGGACTCACCAAAAATGCAGGAGCTTCCCTAAATATTTGGTTAGAAGTTGTGAAATAGAAGAGGGGTTGGTTCCCTTTGCGCTTGACATGTCTGGCTCTCTTGTTCGGGGTTGGAATTCCGGGTATTTTTATTGGTTGCTTGCGAAGTTTCCGTTTGTCTTGGTCCAGCTAGTCGTTCCACTCTGTGATGATGTTTGAACGGTTTTGACGCTCAATATAGTTTTTTCCCCTACTGTCTGCAGGCGGATATTTCCCGTTTTTAAACATAACTGATACACAAGAAATTGTGAGAAATATGTCTAAATACAGACATTTATGCTTGTATTATGTTGCATACAGCAGCGCAAATTTGGAGCGGAGTAATTTTGTACATAGCATTTAGAAGCATGAATTTAATCGTGGGTTTGGAAAATGTAACGTCTCAAAATGTAGCTGGCTCCATAGCGTTTATTATGATTACTACACACAGTTCGTCAGCCAGATCCTTCAGCTAGACACTCACAAAATATGAAATAATATGCAACTGCATGCCCTTCTGAGTAAGACCTATTTATTGCCACCACCGAACCACACGATTCACTCCAATCCAGTTCCATAAACGACGAATCATGTCAGCCGATAACCCTTTAAAACGTATTGGATACTTCATGTGTCACCAGGTTAATCAATAAAGAATTGTACGTTGTGCCAACACATTGTTTTGGTCTGCTTTGTATGGTTCTTAGAACAAATGGCGATTATATCCTTATACAACATGGACTGGTTTTATAACCCAGTTTTTATTTTATCCTGCTTCATTTCTCGTTAAAATATATGGTGAAATAAAATGGCTTCTTACGTTGTATACTAACACAGCTATCATATTATCATTGCTTTGCTCTCCCATAGCACTACATCCATTCATCACAATTTTCTGAAAAAGGGTCGCAATGTTTAATGTGGCACTATTCAGAGAGGTTATCGTTTTCTTCACTTTCTTACTCAGCTCACTCTCAGCCATATACTTTCTGTGGGGCTTGAACATTTTTCCGAATGTGGGATTGACTAGTTTTATTTCTACATTTGTCTTCCCCATTAATGAAATGCATTCATTATCATAATGTGACGAGAACCTTGAATAATGCCTGTTCAGAAGCTGAGGTCTAAGGGCTTGGAATAAATACCATCGTATGAATAATTTTTTGTCAAAACATTTTGAAACCTGCAAAGTCTTAGAGCAAGCATGGCCATGAGACAGCAAGAGGCAGAATCCTGTCACTCTATGTATCAGAAAACAAAACAGATCGTGAAGTTTGCCCCTCATTAATCTAGATTCGGTCAATGTGACGACGTACCGTTTGGAAAACTGTCTGTGTATGTTGAGTGATATATCTTGCCTACGAAGATGACCGTGTGTAGGCGCGTTCACAAAATGGTGAAAAGCGACTAATAGTTTCTTCACGTTTGTCTGTCCTTCCGTCTTTCCGTCCGTCCGCATGGAAGAACTCGGCTTCCATTGGATGGATTTTCCTGAAATTTGATATTTAATTTTTTTTCGAAAATCTGTTGAGAAAATTCAAGTTTTATTAAAATCTGGCAAGAATTACGGGTACTTTACATGAAGACCTATATACGTTTTTGATCATACGTCACTCATTTCTTCTTGGAATGAGAAATGTTTCAGACAGAAGTTGTAGAGAAAACGGAAACATACGTTTTATAATTCATAACGGTTTTTGTTTCGAAAATCGTGCCTTTTATGAGATAATGTGAAAGAATATTGTAGAGCCGGTTAGGCCTTACTTACTTACTTACTTACTCCATGGTGCAGAGTCCTTCTTGAGAAGCTAACTGGTTTGCAGCTAGTCAAGAAATTCCCCGCATTTCATGGAACCCGAAGGTTCATTACCGTACTCACAA
>Ga0131853_10013923_pt1 | contig 14735 bp, 8 predicted proteins | sample TergutLab28metaG_FD_92764 | JGI IMG/M metagenome (GOLD analysis project Ga0131853, IMG submission 92764) | Labiotermes labralis P1 segment gut microbial communities from Petit-Saut dam, French Guiana - Lab288 P1 (version 2) (version 2) | ecosystem: Host-associated > Arthropoda: Insects >... | reverse complement strand
TGTATACGGTGTGGCATGTTGACAAATATAAAATTACATTTAAATTATTTATCAATCACTGGACTAATGAAATCTTGTAGCATATTGTAGTTTCCTCAGGCCAACATCTGGGTCTGAGTTTTTTCAACACATTCACGAATATTTTTCTCCTCAGAATATTTCCACTATAAAACATCTATTCATGAAAATTGCTTAGAAAACTAAAATGGCAAATTCCAGGAGAACCTCTTGTGGCCTGGTATAATTGATGCCAGGGCCCGGTACTGGGCCGCGGTCCGGCGGTTTGGCAAACACTGGTCTATACAATGTTTCTGTAACAGTCCAGGCTTCGCATTCTAGTCTCTCCCCTCTACCTTCAGCGCGAATGATTCATACCCTCTCCCACCCAAACAAAGTACAGCCCGGCCGGTGAACGCTAATTGTCTTTATTCTTGCACTGTTCATATAATTGACAGAGAATAGATGACGCACTTCGGAAAGTTCGGAAGTGAGAGTACAGAAAACAAGACAGTGAATGTCGGTGGCGTATCGAGGGGGTGTGGGTGGGGTTCAAATCCCCCCTCCCCCGAAATTCCGAAGGCCCTCCAAAATCGTGCCAAACTCAACCCCATAGTGAAAACTGTTAAAAATTGCTGAATTTAGGACGCCAACACCCCAAGATGTTTGGAAAAAAAAAGGCAGTAAAATTCCAGAACTACCGCCGGTTCGCAATTGTTTTACATTTGCAATGACAAATAAATTTGTTGTCATCATAAATAGTCTTAAAGTACCAGAAATTAAGAAAATCTAACTATATGAAATGAAATTACTTGCACCAAATTACAGTTGCCTCCAGAACCCCTGACTAGGGGGCTACCGCCCCCAGGTCCCCTTTTTCTCTGTCCTCTGTTCTCAACTGAATTTGTTGAACCCCCCCCCCCTCCACTCCCTGAACAATATTCCTGGGTACGCCATTGGGCAATGTGTAACGTCACATTGAAGCGCGTTCGTTCAACCATGTTTGCAGCGGAAAAGCAATGACCGTTTCTCATTTCGATTGTGTTTGGAACTTGGTTATCCAGCACTCTAAATTGCATGCGCCCTATTATATGGCCATCTTTGCCGCGTTCGACTCTACCCTAACCACTTTATATCATAAACGACATGGTTTTCGCACAAAAACAGTTACTGGACACAAAATGTGTGTTTTGATTTTCTCTACAACTTTTGTCCTAAGAAGAACTGAGCGAGAAATTATCAGGAATGCACATCGGTCTTCGCGTAAAGTAAGTTAATGTTGTCAGATTTTCATGAAACTTGAATTTTCTCAACGATTTTCGAAAAAAAAAACACTCATCAAATTTCATGAAAATCCGTCCAGTGGGAGCCTAGTTCCATGCGCACGGACATGACGAAGCTAACAGTCGCTTTTCACAATTTTGCGAACGCGTGTAGTAAACTGATGTTTAGTATTTGCAAATTAGCTTCGAGATGCCTAATTTCAGGCTTCCGTCAGGGTGTAAAAGACGTCTGGGTTCTTCTGGGATGTTACGCAGAGTTTATTGATGGTTCACGGTTCGGGACAACCTATCGGTCCCGTCATGAAGGTTCAAACAGTCAAAGACGGTGTGTCCGAAACGTCAGCATGTCAATCTGCGGTACGCAACATCGCAAATGAGTGAAAATCTATAGTTTCAATTCACATTAAGCACCCAATGCGAACCGTTGCTGGAATGGGAATATCGCAAAAAACCGAAGAGTACCTGTACTGTAAGTCTGTGCGAGGTTTGAGACGGTGACGCCGTATAGTCTTGTTCCGCTGTTGCCTGCTCCCTCCAGCATCAAGGTGACAGAATATCCGGAAGATGGGGCAACACAATCCTCCGACAAGTACGAGCATATCTGGCAGACAACATGGCGTTACACCCCTGACAATGGTCTCGATGCGTTGAAACTGCTTGTTTCAAACTGACGTAGATCACACTGATAACACAAAATACTGTGACGTAATAAGGAACTGGTGAGATTTCCAGAAACTGCGCCCCTTTTGCACGCATCTTTTCGTTGTAACTATGCATTCAGTGCCGAAAGAGGAACAGTTCAGACATAAACAATTCTTTCAACAAAGCTTACGTACGTTAAAAGAGACGCAAACAGAACGTCTGTTGTTATCTGACAACCTATGCTGCGTTGAGCTGGTCACCGATACCTTGAAACAGACACATGCCGTGCTTGGAAGGAGCGTGAGCTGATTTTAAGCTGATCAGCACAGGCACAAACCGACTCTGTTAAACGTTTGTTGCAGTTATTGTAAGTTCTTGTAAGGCTGCAGCTGTAGAAGGGATCGACCGGTGACTGGTAAGTAAGCCGAAGAGGCTTGACGCCATAGTGGCAATAATTAGAAAACTAACAGTGTGCGAAATTCAGTAATTATTACATCACAACGACCAACTACGTCTGTGTAGTTTAACCTGTATATGAATTCATGTGTGTATAAAATATTATTTGTAAAATTTAAGGGTACATCTAAAGGTCTCTTTACATGGAATTTCCCCCACGCAATATAAAACCATACTTAGAAACCCAACGTCTTGGGGGTTAAAATGCAATCATATTATTGGTGGTGTGAGGTGTTGGTATTTTGATAAAAATGTGTAATGTAAATACAATCCGTTTGATTGTAGAAGGGGCTCCCACGAGCCGGCCTTAACTAAAATCGGACGTGCAACACGATTTGATTATAAATATGAAGCTACTGGACAAGGATATATTGCTGTCGTACAGAAAATGTCGCCCAATATGACTCCTTTGCCCACTTAAAATACATTTCTAGTCAATAACCAAAATGGTATTCCCCGCAGAGGGTTCCGACAACCCCAAACAGTGCCTTAGTTCATTACATTTATTTAAATACTTAAATACAAGATAGAAGTTTAGATACAGACCTGTATTAGTGTCTAAAAGAACGGAAATATATCCATAACGCCCACAGCATTTCGTCAATCGAAACGTACTGTGATAGCTCTAATATGGCAGTTGTTTTCTTGGGTGTATTCATCTGTCGGCGTGGAGTTGATGACAGCAGCTTGGTCTACTGAAGGCTAATATGCAGGTATTTGTTACAATGACGCAGAAATACGAGGGGGGAAAAAAGCCGTGTCTGAGGCTAAAAGCAGGTATCTCTTGAACACAAGCCAGTTCAGAATCAAACTGCGTCATTCGACAGCAGAATACGAAAGGGAGCGGACATAATCTTCAGTTCGTAACTATGGCGTTGTTATATAGAAACTTCTAGCGATGGAGGATCTCTCTCTCAATACATGTTTGGATAATACATTACGTAACTTCAGTGCTTCACTTGTGTTATAAATTTAGTATGATTTTAGTAATATTGCGTATTTATGGAATGACACTACCGGGGTGCTGATAAGTCCTTAGCCCGACCGGGAAGGAAACAAGCTAATGTTTCTGTCAGAATGGCGTGAATTTCCATCGGCGCCTTGCCTTGCAGGAAAAAAAAAAATTAACAGCTCGCATCTCGACGTTGTTGAAATTGCGCGCGTCCCTGACATCCTTCCGAGCTTGTTTCCTTCCTGGCCGGGCTAAGGACTTAACAGCACCCCGGTAATATGCATAAATATTTTGCCATTTATATTTGACAAAGTTTATAGCACGCTGTCATTGTCTTCAGCACCTGTAGCTCCCTGAAGATGGCTGCAGTTTGTAGTCGAAACACGTAGAAGCAGTAAAACCAGTTGGGCAATAGTTGGGAATAAACTTGTGTGTTTTTATCTTGTTTATGTCCGTGCAATGACGTCACTATTTCACATAAAAATCCGGCTAATACACACGTTTGTTATTAAAGCCACTTTATAAACAATATGTCGCTCCAACATGTTGAGCCTTCAAAGCGCCATCTTGTGGGTACGACAAATACATTTCAATATCAAGGTAAAAAAAAAACCAAACTTTACGTCACGGAACCCATTTTGTTGACCTTGCTCCGGAACTGTATCTGTCGTTCTCCGCAGTAGATGGCTCTGTAAGTGCTGAAACACGTTGCAGTGATACGGTGTTAATATATTGGCGTTACTAAATGTGTTCATTAGTCTGGTTTTATGTGAAGCCAGTACGCACTGCGTGTGAAGTTTATAATACAGATATTTAGATTGCAGTTTTACATAATGTAATTTTCCTGCGGAACTCCCGGGATACACGGGCGCTGCTTGAAGGGAATCGGTATCGCAGTGTACTGCCAAAAGAATGGAAACCCATTGCGATAGGAAAGTTTAGAAACCGTTCATAAGTTTAGGGCCGTAACATGTCAAAATCGTTAAAAACTACATCACTTCAGGATCTTTAATATACGCGTGTAGTGTGCGGAACACGTAACTTGATACCCGAGCAGCTTAACGCTGCTTACAGCTGTATTCAGCACGGTCCGGTCACTGCTTGGTTCGGGTCGGCACGGCCATGCAATGCTATACCTGTTCCAAAAACATCCACTTTGTTGTGGGGGCGGGGGGGGGGGGTAGAAGTACATTGTCTATCGCAATGGAATTGCTTCTGTTGAGGTTAAAATTTGGTGTTTTGTTAGAATTTCCTTTTTTGTTAAAAATTCAGTTGCTTCAAAGAAACTGCACAGTCCTGCGGGTTACGAGACAATGTTTTTGTAACGTAGAGAAAAAGTTTTGAGCTGCGCGCGCTGTGTTTCCACCCCATGACCATCTTGCCTCTTCATCCCAGTATTGGCCTATGTATACAAACCGCCACACGAAGGTCTGCCAGACTTCAGGAGTTTACCGTACATTCTCGAATCTAATCCTCAACCTTTTTACAGTTTCAGAGGGCTAAAAAATCAGATGCGGATTAGATACGCGGTCGTGAGCTGGATTTTGGAAAAATGATAGGAGCCGCTGTACGTGCCGTAAGAACAATACAATAATTTATTATTTGTATTATATAATATTTACGATTTATTATTCATCAGACTCGCCGTCATCACTCATAACTGCATCGTTATCCGTCACCCGGTCACTATCATCTTTATCTTCACCATCGTCCTCCCACAGAATGTCATCTTCGGATCCGTCCAAAGCATTGCTTATGCAACACTTCTTGAAAGGTCTGACGATAATGCTCTCCGGGATGGCTTTCCGTGCAGCCGACACCAACCGCGCGACTTCTGACGGCGGTTGAAGGAAAGGTGCGGATTGGAACCGCGAACTAAACTTCTTTTTTTATTCAAGAAATCGGCAAAAACTAGTGCGGATTAGATTCGGGTGTGGATTAGATTCGAGAATATACGGTATTTCGCTGATTTAGTAAAAAAAAAATCGGTTTATCTTATTTCATACGTAGCAATTTCATCTTATTTCAATAGTTAGTTTTCCTAGTTGCTCAGCTGTCAAGGATTTGTACAGCCAAACCCCTTCGTGATAGCTCTACAATATTCTGTTTCATATTTTCAAAAAGAAGTCATGTCAAATTATAAACGTGGCTACAACGCGAAGGTGCACCGCTCAAGTTGAGTGGGCACTGAGGCTATAACGGATGTCATTGAATTGGTCGCGGCCATGTTTCAATTTCAACTTTGCACACCCACTTTATAAAGTCTCTGCATTACACAGACTACGGTTTATACAGGGTCGTTATTTTATCTGACAACTATCGATTGCCACTTCCTGTCGGCTCGTTTATCGTATTAACGTAACCTACTCAGCCGACAGCCCAAACATGCGGTGGATTAACTGCGGCAAGTGACAAGCGTATAATTTTCAGATAAATTACACATTACATTTCATTCAGTAATAACCACTGGACCGCTGGCAGTATTCGCACTTGGTGGGCATGGGAAGTCGAAGTTTTTTTTTTTGGGGGGAGGGAGGGAGGGGGTTGTTGTTCAAATGATGGTCTTCTGGGTTTTTACACAGTGCAGTGTGCTTTGTTTGTTCAGAAATTTCAGGAAATGTACTTCCCCATCTCCAGGGTGACTGAATTGGTTCAAGTAGATGATGGACAGATAATAGTAATAAACATGTCGGTTACGTAAGAAGTTTTGAGGGAATCTGGTCAGTAACAGCTACGAAGGGTGAAGATATTTTCATAAACTTGCTTTCTGTGGTATTAGTTATCAAGGCGTAATAAAATCGGTCAGCAGGTAATAAATTAAGAATAAACGCTTCTAGTTTCGAATATTTTTACTGTTACGTATTAGCTGGAAAATAAATGTATCATTCAGTTTGCAGAATTTACCCATTTTCTCCTAAATGTTAGTTCAGCCATATTTTATATATCTGGCTGTTGCGTGCTCGCCCCATTTATATCACTTAGTGCAGGCTTGAATTTCGTATTCTGATACGGCACGACGAGAAAAATAATGTAAAATTTACCTCTTGTGTTTCGCCTTGAATGGGGTGGGTTCATGTGTTAAGGAGCCATTTTGATTTCCCTGATGTACAGTATATGCAGTGTCCATTTTTATTCACATATTTTGAAACACGTAAAACCAACGGTAAAGGTATCCGCGTTAAAATGTTTTACAAGTCTTCTCTACAACTTCTATTAGAGAATTTTTTTGCTCGGGAAATGTGTGGGTTAAGTTGGATATACCCATACAAATACACATATTTGTAGATGTAAAGCGTCCATGGTTTTAATGACAATTTCAATAGCCGGAAATATTTCTTAAAATTCTAAAATATTGACAATACGTTCCGAGGCATTGCGAATTGCTTAACTCGCTCAGCCTATAGACAGGCGGAAAGACAGAACTATTTAGCAGGCACTTACAGAAACGCGTCATATTTGTGCCTCCACAATGGCCACCAGATGCTGTACAAACTTCGTCAGTAGCAATTCGATTTGTTTGGCTCTTTTTTATGTGTCCTGTGAGGTTTCCATACTGGTTTGTCACGTGATGACTTATGGGTTTTGATTGGATATTCATACTGACTGTCGTTTTATAGCGAGCTACTTGTAAAACATAAACTCAAAGATAGACAGGTGGACGAGATGATTGGATCAGTGGAAAACAATTCTGCATGTGGAGTTCGTGTGTATCCTCTTCTTTACCCACTCAACAAAAGTCTAGCAGAAGAAGTGGAGAGATTATTTTCTAGATGGTCCTTCTCTTACACGACAGCTGATTGTGAAACAACCGAAGGTAAGCACTTTATACTACATTGAATTCACTCGTATCGTTTGTCAGATTTCAAAGTGTGCCGGCTGGAGGTTAGAGTTACCAAAGGAAAGGTTGCTGATAACACCATATTGTCGCCCATCCAGCAACAACATGGAGGCAGAGAGAGACGATAAAGTTTTAATTTCGTCGGTTAGCTTACGTAGGCATAATCATGGACACGTCTTTGTGTTCATAAATCTTCCTTCATGTAATACGGACTGGACTTGGCAGACTGAGTGTGGATTTAATATAAAGTATTATCATATTCAAGATATGAAGCAGAGTACATTTAAATACCGTCTTAGTCACAGAATGTGTTAAGCTATACAAAGTAACGAACTAAATTACGGAATGGAGCGGAGTCTCTTCAGAAGCTAACAACTACAGAGGGTCAAAGAAATCCCCACCGTTATATAGGCCCTAAATCATTGCCGTATTCACAACAGCTCAGCACTGGTCCATTTTCTCAGCCAGATGAAGCCAATCCAATCCGGTCTCTTAAAGATCCGGTTCAATATCTTCCCATGTACATCTAGGTCTTCCAGGTGGTCCCTTTCCTTAATGTTCCCGCCGCAAAACCAAATGACACAGCGCCACATCCCAGAAAACTCGAATCTTCCGAGATGTTATACATTTACGTAGGTCTATAACGGGCGAGGAAAGAGGGAATAAATTATTTTTAACTGCTGTAAAAATTAACCCCTATCCTGCTAACGTGGAGAATATGGTGAACTTATAATGCTAGCAGACGGCAGATGGGATTGAACTCGGCGTTTCAAGTGTTAAGGGTTGGTTGGTTATACCTTAAGGAACAGAAATGCCGTGATTAGGCCTACTTGCTGTGGCAAACCTAAGTTTGTGTTATGAATAAAACTGCTTCCATACTTTATGGGCGAAACGAATGTCACCCAAATATCTGCTGAGAACATTTGAAAACATGCGAAGCGTTCAGGCTTGTGTCGTGTGGTCACTCAACACTATGGGGGAGGAGGCTATAATGGGCCCTAAGTTTAATGTACAGACATATTGAACGCAGTGCAAATTCTCTGAAATTAATTTTGAATTCTCACATTTAGTACACACCCGTCAATAGCTAAACTGACTGACGAATGCATGTTTTCTCACTTTAAGAAATTAAAAATATTGTCCTATTGTATGTCAGCCGGACAAACTATCTCCTGTCACAGCTCATATTAATACAGATAGTTACAGAATATCCTTAAGATCTTTCCCTTTCCTTCTACATGAATTCACTTTGATATTATACTTTCTCACATTTTGACTCTCTATACCTAATGATTATTTTTTTTATTAACTTCACTTTAATAATATCACCACTTGTTTAAATTCCTAACCCTTTAGTTTACGAACCATCTTTCACGATTAAAGTTAGACTGAACCATGCAATTTTTGAATTCGTACATAATTTTCATTTAACTCTTTCTTGTGGAAAAACGTAAATTTATGTACAGTGAACCTTGGGTTATACGATGTAATGTGTGTGTGTGTGTGTGTACGTGGGCGGGGGGAGTTGAGTCGGAAGAGTGAACATGTGTGTTTTTCAGGGTCCGCTTCCTAGGCTACAGCTTAGTCTATACGAATTTAGGAGGCCAAATAACCAAACCTAGACAATGTTCTATGACAAAACTACATATGTAGTATAAATTAGATATAGAATAAGTTGGACTTAAAACATACTTTGAGGCCAAAATATTTATCTGGAACTTACCGCCACATGTGAAACTTTGGCCTATGTCCTGTAGGCCTAACTAGGCCTAGACCTAGTGTAATCGCTTTGTAAATGTTATGTAGGCCACGTTACTAACCTCCAAATACACCCGAACGAGTTAACGAAATACTGAATTAAAGTTTATACACAGAAATAACGCGGAATTGCTGGGCAATAGTTGTTCTAGAGGTTCGGATGGGTGGGTGGGTTAACTGAAAGGCGAATCAGCGAGGGTTTACCGTGTCTGTGTCATGGTGACCACTACAGTCTGCGCCAAATGTTCTGGTTGAAGTCAACTTTCTGAGGCTCCCAAAAGCGACTTGAAAGTCTTCTACACACACAGCCGATACAGGGCAGCCATCTTGCAGAACACTCGAGAACATGCGGCCGTTGCTTGTCCTGCAGAGTCGCAAGCTAGTCAAGTAGGAACGACTCCACAGCTTCAAACAAGCGTACCCTGCACTTATTACATTTCCAAGGAACTCCCTTCCCTGACACTGGAATTTACTGTCATGTAACTGGCGGAAATTACAGCTAAATATGTGCGCTCTAACTACGAATATTAGGAAATCTGCATTCGTTACAATCATCACGTAAAGTGTTTGTTAGTTTTCTCACATTTTAACCAAAACTGAATTTGGTCGGCGGACATATTTAAACACCCCAATAATAATTTTAATGAAAATCCGCCCAGACGGCGTCCAAGTGTTGCGGGGTCTTTATCGGTAATGTGATATTTTTCTTTGTACCAGTGGCGTACCCAGGAATTTTGTTCCAAGGGGGGGGGGGGTTCAACAAATTCATTTGACGACAGAGAGAACGGGGACCTGGGGGCGGTAGCCCCACAGTCAGGGGTCCTGGAGGCAGCTGTAATTTGGTACAAGAAATTTCATTTCATATAGTAAAATTTTCTTAATTTTTGGTACTTGAAGACTATTTATGATGACAACCAATTTATTTGTCATTGCTAATGTAAAACAATTGCGAACCGGCGGTAGATTTAGAATTTTACTGCGTTTTTTCCGAACACCTTGGGGGTGTTGGCGTCCTAAATTCAGCAATTTTTAACAGTTTTCACAATCGGGTTGAGTTTGGCACGATTTTGGAGGGCCTTCGTTATTTCGGGGGGGGGGGGGGGAACCCCCAAACCCCCCCCGGGACCCCCCTGCTTTGTACCATGCTCAGCTGTTGTCAAAAGTTCGGCGGTATTACTATAGCAGACACGTGGACTTGTCACAATGAATGGGGAGAATGTATGGGACCAAAATGTAATATAAGCAGGTTTACCAGTAATGAGAAACAGAGTTCGAGTTGACGATTCCGTGTGATTCAAAATAGATTAACAGACCCGTGCAACAGAATCAGTCTTTGAGAATTCAGTAGTCACTTGGGAAGCTTTTTGTCTTTGTCGAACCAGATGACTCAAAACCGTGTTCACATGAGCTCGTCACTGGTGCCCACCCTAAGCTAAATGAATTCAGTCCACATCCAGCCATCCATTTTTTTTGGTTTCATTTTAATATTATCTTTTCATCTATGTATATTCAAAATGGCATTTCCCCATCGATAGTTGGTATACCTTTCTTGTGTTTGTTACGTAACTGGCCCATCCTACCCTCATGTCGCTAATCATATCGCAGTACGCAGCGCAGAACACATCAAATTTGTCACTACACAACTGTCTCCAGACCCTGTTAACTTCCTCTTGTCTGAGGCTGACAGGCTCTCCTCGGCAACCTGTTCTTCCCTTGATGTGTGAGATTCAAGCCTTATGCCCACAAAAGACAAAAGGCAAAAATCAGTTTTGCACATTTTAGTATCTGCGGTTTTAGACATCAGACACAAAGGCAAAAGTCTGTGACCTGAACATCTAGTCCTGAAGTCACTCTGCTCATATTTTTTCCATGATTTTTTTTTGTGATTTGTTGTTGCCAAATGCCTGAACTTCTTGAGATTTTTTGTTTAAAAGAGGATGTACTAGGCACCTCTATTTTTTTTTAACGTATTTCTGTTCTGCATTACAATGACAGCATGAATATGTGCTGTGTTTTTCCCTTGCAGATTATTCTAAACATCTGGTGTTATTTATTGAGCTGTTAATCAACAGTTATGCCTGTGCAGTTCCTGATTTCCACGTTACCTTTTTTCAGACGATGTGATGACAGAATTCCGTTTGAACGGACAGGACTCGGAATATTGCCCTGAATTTTTTCCAACCAACACACGCTTCGCAGAATCTAATGGCATGCTTGATTTCGCTGCTGGATGTGCATCTGCCGCTACTGTGACACGTTCCAGGAAACGAGCAAAAAAACAGATTCAAGAATGTGCATTTTGTAAAAACAACGGAGAACAGGAAAGTTATTACAAACGGCACATACTGAAAGATTCGGAGGGGCGAATCGTCTGCCCCGTTCTACGAGCGTACACTTGTCCCATCTGCAACGCCAAAGGGGATAAAGCTCACACTATCAAATACTGTCCACTGAACAGTAATCCTGATCCGATTGCCCAAATAACCACTTTGAAATCTCTACGCACTTCCACAGGCCACAGACGAAACAAGAGTATTTCTTTGATTGGCCCAGAGATTCACGTCTTTCATAATTAGACAATGAGAGTTCATAGGTTTTTTCGTGTTCCTCTTCACATTAATTTCATTTTTTGTATTGTTTTATGCTTGGATTTATACCTTTTATTCACTGAATATGTCTCAAGTGAGGATGTTTCTTTTACTAGTTCAATGGTTGCGTTAACTAAATATTAAAAGCAGATATTTTTAATTTATATTTTGAGTTCATTACTCTTTTACAAGATCACTGGTCACTGCCATTTATTAATAATGAAACTCGAATAACCGCTGCTTGGCAACTACTCAAAATTCACGAGAACAAAAAATTCGCAGTCAGTGTACTACCATTCGTTGATATAAATTTTGGCAGAATATGAATTTGCCATCTCTTTTATGAGACTGTATTATTAGTCACTCATTACTGCAGTGCGTTCTGCCATCAGTATATGTGACAGATCTCGTCTTACGTGAAACATAATTCATAAAACTAAATATACTCTCATCATTCAGTTTATAGTATAAAATTTGAGGCAGTTCAACATGTATTCATTAAGTCTTTTAGATTTGTATAATTGGGTATTCATTACATTTGTCTGTCTTTTTATGCGAATGGGAAAAACAGATTTGGCTGTTCATGAAATTCTTTGTGGGAATTGTGAATTTAGGTAATATTTTCCATTCATAACACAATTAATGTTTACATTTATAAGGAAGTTGTTTACAGTATTATTTTTTTGCTCTAAGACACATGATTGGGACCAAGTACTTGGAAGAGTAATTCACTACTGAGCTATACAGATAGAAATTAAGTTGGCATTTCCTAATACATATATGTACCGAGTAACCAGATTAGCATATTTAATGATTTTTCATAAATGGTTAATTATTTAATCTACAATGGTGATATCCATGAGTACAAATCAATTTGTATTGTGATAATTATTTTAAATAAGAATTTGATTGCATTGTGATATCAGTCTGATGACTGTACTAATTATAATTACTGCGCAATTCCTGTGCCAAGTACAAATTTAGGTTTATTTTGCTTGCTAAATTATTTGTGTTGACCTAGCATGGAACACGTTTTTAAGTTCCCCCCCTTTCTTTTGTGTTGCTGACGTAGAATTTTCACAGTTGGTTGCAAATGTGTAAGATTTTGAAGTGTCGGAGGATACTTTTAGATAGCGGACAAGTTCCTTTAGTATGAGTGTGTGTGAGTTCGTTACTAAAAAAAACATGTTAATTTACGCATTTCAGTTCTCATAGAAATATGTTAATCTTCACTCAAGTGTTGTGTAATATATTGGTCCTTTATGTGTAGGGCAGCCTGATTTCTGAGGAATTGGAAAAAAAATTAATGGTGATCGCCCAATAGCCAGCAAAGTAAAAAAATAAAGACATGCTAGTAGAATTCAGCATCTCACAGTGCACTATATTGTCTGTGACCTGATATAATACTCATACAAGGACCGATCAGAAGACTGAATACATTCCTCAAGCAGATTTTTCTTCCCACCTTGCAATAATTTGTGATACGTTGAATAAGAGACAGTGGCACATCCAAATGGAAGGTTACATTACAGAAGCAATGCTGCTTTAAAGACGAAGGTTCCTTCTGTGTCACTGACGAGTGATTATAAGACTTTATTTTACAGTGACACTACTCACACCAAATCTCTACTTCTGACCTTCGATTTGGGGTGCCGCTGTTAACACAGTACATGTAAAACAATTCTGTGTTTAGTATAGATTGGCTAATGTATGATATATAGACATACTGTAAATAAAACTGACCTAACTCACAGCTGGAGTTGCATCCTACTGCAGGACAGCAGCAACTTTGTGCCTGTATCCAAGCACAACACCAGGTGCAGGCATGGTCTTCACTTCCTGGCCACCCTCAACACATCCATAATACAGCATAATTGTGGTGGCACAGTCGGTTGAGGCACTGCGCTACAAGCCAGAAGGTTGCGGGTTTGATTTCCGATGGCATCCTTGGAATTTTTCATTGAAGTAATCCTTCCGGCCGCACTATGGCCCTGGGGTTGAATCAGCCTCTAACAGAAATGAGTACCAGGAACCAGGAATATTTCTTTGGGGGGAGGAGGAGGCGGCCGGTACGTAGGACTGACAAACTTACCACCCTTCATGTGCTGATCGTCTTGAAATCTGGGAGCCTCAACCTCCTGGAACCCTCAGGGACTGTCCAGGCCTGTCATGGGATTGCTTTAAATTGGAGTATGGGAATGTGTATATTTACTGTTCACAACTGTTCAAACAACTCGAGACTTTTAGTGATCAGATTATCAAGAACATCTGTCAATTCCATTTCTTTATTGCACAAATCACTCACTCCCATCTGAGACACTGTAGACTAGGTTAAGTTTGTATGTTAAGTAGCAGTCTTTGAAAATCTTTCACCACATGATGTAGAGAAACAACATCTTTCAATGAATTAAAATATTTTTTGGCACAAAATGGAATGTCATTAAGTGTCCCACAAAATGTCTGCCAAACATCAGGTGGTTATGTACTGCCTTATTCTGAGTGAAAAGTATGAAATGAATCGACATCCTCAAACTTTCACACGTTACCACCCACCCTAGAACAGTGCCGCACCATGTGGGGTTTCCCAAAAATCTGCACCACTCCATTGTACGCAACTTTTTTAACACTGTTCTTTTAGTGAACATGTGCTCCAGTCTTATTAATGTCCTTAGGCATGCCTAACAGCAGAATGGTGCCTGAATTTCCTACAGGATGAAGTATCACTTCTTCTGGAAGACAATGTCCTCCCCCCACCACTAATCATGCCAAATTAGGCAGTGACTGAAACATGAGACTGTGCCTCATTTTAGTTGACAAGTCAAATGGTGCTGGAATGTGTGTTACAGAAAAAAACTGGTCAAGGAGATACACATGAATGACCACTATCCTTTAGACCTTATACCCTTTGGTTTCCACTTGTGGGGATACATGAAGGATTTGGTGTATCGGACGACACTTCATGGATGGTACTGCTCTCATGCGGAACAATTATGGTGTGCAGACATGAACTGGCTTGAAACTGAATGGTACACATCAGCTGCTGGCTTATGCCGATGATGTTAATATACTGGGATGAGGTATACATACTGTAAAGGAAAATGCAGAAGCTTTAGTAGCTGCTACTAGGGAGATTGGACTGGAAGTAAGTGCTGATAAAACTAAATACATGGTCATGTCTCGAGATCAGAATGCAGGACGAATTCAGACTGTGAGGAATGATA
>Ga0131853_10013922_pt1 | contig 14735 bp, 8 predicted proteins | sample TergutLab28metaG_FD_92764 | JGI IMG/M metagenome (GOLD analysis project Ga0131853, IMG submission 92764) | Labiotermes labralis P1 segment gut microbial communities from Petit-Saut dam, French Guiana - Lab288 P1 (version 2) (version 2) | ecosystem: Host-associated > Arthropoda: Insects >... | reverse complement strand
GGGGGGTTTTGTTTTTTTGTTTTTTGTGTTGTGTGTGGTGTTTTTTTTTTTTTTTATTTGCTATTTTTGGTGGGGGGGGGGGGGGGGGACGCCTTTGTCGTACATTCCCAAAGATCATTCTGTTGACATGTTTCTCTACCGACTTGCCATACATTTCGTAGTAAAAATAGACAAATTTTTAAAAGATCTGGTACAAGATCTGTATAAACCGTAAATGAGCCCCAAGGCCAGATAATGTCCGTAAGAACGTAGCTATACTCGTATGTAGAACACCAGTACCCCAAATCGGAGTGCATTTTATTTTCACTCCAGTTTTCTAAAGAAACGTTGGTCACTCAGCAGACAAGTTTGTTCAGTGTACCAACTTAGAACACGCCAAAACTGTCGTTAGTTCCGAGCGAGATAGTTCGTGCGTGTCACGGAAACAGCGCCACAAGCAAATTAAACTCCCCGGAAGATGGCAGCAGCAGCCATTTTCGTCACACTGTGTGGTACTGTACCAACTGTAAGCCCACGCGGCCACACGTCTACAGAAATACATTTTCGTTTGAAACTGCGAGGGGCTGTCAGAGTGCGTCCTTCTGCCTGTGTGATGACGTCATAGTTTACCTAACACTCGGTGTGTGGCGGGGGGGTGGGGGAGTGTCACCCGCAGTGAAGATGGTGGGAGTACACTGAAGAGTGACTGGGTGGATACAGTTGGCAGTTCGGGGCTCAGCATTTCTCATTGGGAATGCGCAGACAAGCGGTAAGGTTTAGTTGCAGATTTTGCAGTTCTCAAAAGGCCGTTTCAGCTGAAAATCGATTTTTGAATACAAGGCTTCTTATTTTGTGTGACATCTACGGTGTCGTCACTTCGCGAAGCCTCAGCGCGGTGCGTGTGGGACGATCGACCGAGTGGGCTACGTGAATACGATAATCGGACCGACAGGAAGTGGCAGCCGATAGTAGTCATATAAAATAATGATCCTGTATAATTACACTAGGCGATAAGTAGCCTGGCTTCGATAGCTGGCGGGGACAGGACTTTGTTCTTCTCCATCGACACCAATTTGGACGGGACCGGACTGGAACGTGAAGGTGACCAGTCAGCTGCAGCTAATGCTGAGATTAAGATTGCGTGGAGCCATACCACCATTGTGCAACGGGTCTTCAGGAACCCTTTGCCTTTACCTCACATTTTCTTAACGTTTGCAATTTTATTTAGTGCTTATTTAACGACGCTGTCAGTATCTTAAGATGTATAATGTCGAATTGCGAGGTGGTCACTTCATAGTGAATTGGACAGGGTGTGGATGTGTCTAGATGGCTGAGTAAAACAGCGGAGAAAGTCAGGCCAGCTGGTATCTTGGCTAGGATTTGAACCTTGAACCTCTTGAATATGAAGCGGGACTACCAACTGCTCATCCGCGACTGAACTGGTGTGTCAGTGCGTGTACTGTCGTGTTACTGCAGTGTTACTGTCAACCAGATGCACCGTAAGGAGCTTAATGATCTGAGCTGCACACCAACCGTTATGGGGGGGGGTCCACATGAAGCAGGACGGAAATAAAAAATGTTTCCGAAGTTCTTAGAACGGGAAATGCAATAAATTCAGTTTTGCGTCTTCTGCGTTAACAAGCTCACATACATTTAAGTGAATTTTAAATGTTGGTCACGACAGTGTATTACAATAAACAGTGCAGTAATATCGTTCATCTTGTTTTTTGTAAGAACGTTTCGGTGACTGTGTTGGTTTCCATCGTCAGGTCTGTAATCAGGCACAACGTTGTGAAGGTTAGTGACCAGTCTTTTACTCCGGGCATCCTATGGCCATGCCCAGTGGGCCCCCGAAACAGATTGCATGTTGTGATGATGGTAAGATTTTTCTGTACCTGCCAGGTGTCGAACCCAGGAGTCCAGCCCATTTCCAGTCGCTCTCCTATCTCAGTTATTATTCGTACAAGCAAATGAAGTTACGCTTCTCCGTTTAGCTTACTTTCCGTCTTTTAAACGGAATGGAAATGTGCTGATAAGGTCACTGCGCGCTTCAACGTGCCCGCTTTGCCACTTCGTTGTCTGGATTGTGTAACCGAGTTTTAGGACACTGAGTATGAACTTTTAGTGTTGTATGCTGATATGTCAGGGAAAGTAAGGTGAAGAGAGAGAACCAATTGTTGCAACTAATTCGATGTTTATTATCAAACTTTCTGTCTCAACATGTTTCGGGCATCATTATACCCATCATCAGGAGAATAAGACCGTGTCCTACTGCATGCGGTGTTCTGTCTGGGTGTGTAGGCTGTGGTTGGCTGTGGTCTTGTGGAGCTGCGTCGTGATGCGGCTTCACAAGACCACAGCCTACACACCCAGTGCAGAACACCGCATGCAGTAGGACACGGTCTTATTCTCCTGATGATGGGCATAATGATGCCCGAAACATGTTGAGACAAAAAGTTTGATAATAAACATCGAATTAGTTCCATCTTGTTAGTTCTCTATCTTCACATTATGTTCACGATGCAGGGTCACAAGAACCTAAAAGTCTGGGAAAGTGTGCACATTTGGTTACGGTGACTCTCATATGTATGTAATATACGAAATGAGAACATGGCACCTGTGCGAAGAAAATTTCTTTACGGAGCTAGACATGTGGCATTTGTAAACACACACACACACACACACATATATATATATATATATATATATATATATATATATATATATACACTCTATTCAGAGAGAAATTAGTAGCAGTTTGCAGTCAGACAATGCTTGCTATCATTCGGTGCAGAATCTTTTGTCTTCCAGTTTGTTATCCAAAACATAAATATTAAGATTCACAGAACTATAATTCTGCCTGTGTACTGTAAGGGGTGTGAAACTTGGTCGCTCATATTGAGGAAGGAACATAGGCTGAGGGTGTTTGAGAATAGGGTGTTGAGAATATTTGGGACTAAGAGGGACAACGTAACAGGGGAGTGGAGTAAATTACATACTGAGAAGCTTAATGAGCTCTACTTCTCACCCAATATTGTTCGGGTGATAAAATGGAGACGAATGAGATGGGAGGCGCAGGTAGCACGTATGGTGGGGAAACCTGAGAGAAGAGACCACTTGGGAGACCCAGACGTAGACGGGGGTTTAATATTAAGATGGATCTTTAGGAAGTGGCATGTGGGGGTATGGACTAGATCGAGCTGGCTGAGGATAGGGACAGGTTGCGGACGCTTGTGAGTGCGGTAATGAGCCTTCGGGTTTCATAAAATGCGGGGAATTTCTTGACTAGCTGAAAACCCGTTAGCTTCTCAAGAAGGACTGTGCACCATGGAGTGTGTGTGTGTGTTTTTTTTAATTTATTTATTGCCATTCAGCATGCTCCACTACAAAGTAATACTACGTGTTTTACAGTTAAATATTCACAATACAGTTACATATATTTACACTTACGTACAATTTCTTCCATTTTGTATAGTTACGGCAGGTTTACGGTCGGTTTTCTAATCCAATAGCTGTTGCTTTTTTTTTTCTTCTATCTACTGAATTATTAACTAATGAACTTATTAGCTAAATAAACTAACTGAGGTACAATATGTATATATTCAATAAATGGCTTATAATGCGCTAAAATCTGTTGATCTTACAAACTTCGTGAACGTCTTGATGTGTTTTCTTGTGAGTTGTTCAAACGGAGGGGGCCAGGTGTCACATGCTTGGCCTGTGGCATTTCGTAGAATCCTACTCACATTTTCTAGTTGTGTGCAGCTCAAAATTATGTGGTTAATTGTCTGTTCTTCTTTTAGTCCACAAAGGCACCTTGAATTGGGAATAATCTTGAATCTATGGAGGTAAGATCCGGTTAAACCGTGACCCGTTACCATAGCCGCAAATTCAGCAGAGATAGGTAGCATGGTCTTCACTCTCTCTTTTATGTGTGGGAAGAATAATTTACTTATTGCTCCTTTTGCAGAGTTTGTCCACTGCTGCTGCCATTTTGTTATTTCTTTCTCCTTCCTTCCGTAATTATAGTCTGTCTTGGTATTTTATCGCACACTAATTCTCCTATGTCATCCGTTGCCGCCTTCTTGGCCAGACGGTCTGCCATTTCATTTCCTTGTATTCCTACGTGTGCCTTTACCCAGTCAAAAAGCATTGTCCATTGTTGGTCCTCCGGCCTCTTTATTTCCTTCCTTATATTCACTATCAGTTTGTAGTGTTTGTTTCTATTCTGCAGTGTGTCCATTGTCACTTTGCTGTCTGTGTTAACCACTACTATCTTTTCTGCATCTTCTGCTAACTGTAGATTTTGAATTTGTTCCAGTGCCCTTAGGATTGCTACCTGTTCTGCCTGATTATTGGAGCATCTCTCATGTAGTTTGTACTTAGACTGATGAAGACCTATGTCATCCTTAATTATGACTGCAGCAGCTCCGACCTTTCCTCCAATTTTGCTGCCTTCCGTGAATATATTTATTACATTGTGTGGTATCTCTGTATGTGCCCTAATAAGAGGTGTTCCCGCAGGGTTGGGCCAATATCTCACTTCCAGAGGCGCATCATACTCGATGTTGTTATGAGTTGCCTTATAAGTTCTACCGTTTCTTCTACAGCAAGCCGGATTGGGCGAACTCCTGCCAGTACACATGATGCTTCATATGACAGTGTTCTGAATGCCTTGGCTATTTTGATATTCATCATTCTTTGCACTCACTGATATTTCCTCAAGTTGTTTTGTTTTGTTAAGGCTTTCTCCCACACCGGTGCCCCATATGTCAGTATTGGTTCTATGGCACCATTGTAGATAACTTTCGGTGCTCGATGCCCCAAACCCCATTTGAATTTAGCTGATTTTGCTAACTTGTTTATAATAGGAGTACATTTCCCTGTAATGTAGTCTACATGTCTATCGAAACTAAATCTGCTGTCAAAATAAATTCCTAATTGTTTTAGTTCGGATACTTGCTCCAGGCGTTTGTTGTTTAGATAAATGTTTAATGTCCTATTATCTCCTGATATTTTCGTTGTCACCAATAAGATGTTAGACTTATTTTCATTAAAATGCATGTTGTTCTCCCTGGCCCCGTTCTCCGTTTTTTCAAGTCCTGGTTGTCATAGTTCTCTGCGTCCAGGACGCTTTTCCCTAGATTTAGTACCAGTAGGTCGTCCGCGAAGGCAATTATCCTGGTGCGATGAGAGAAGTCCAGATTAAGCAGCGAGTTGTAAAGTATATTCCAAAACCCTGGACCACTACAAGAAACTTGGGGGCACCCCATAGTCACGTGTTTCTCAATGTTCAACGTATTCCCGCGTAGCGATGCCGTTCTATGGCTAAAATAACTTCTGGACAGGTTGAAGAGGTTCCTCGGGCATTTTAGTTCTTTTAGATTATGCAGAATGCTTGGCCACCATGCCGCGTCAAATGCTTCTCGGACGTCCAGGCTAACTACTGCCGTACAGTTCTTTTGTTTCAAGTTTTCTTCAATGATCCCCTTGACTGTCAACGCTGCGTCCAAAGTTCCTCTCTGAGTTTTGAAGCCATACTGATTACTGTTCAAACCAGCACTTGTATGCATGGCCGTAGTCATGACGCAAGGCACAGAGAATAGAAAAGTCGATCGCGGCAGGACGGCGCACGATCTTGAGGACGTCTTTGAAACCAGTTTAAATACCCCGCTAGAGGTAACTGAAAAAAGCGGAAACTCAGAAAAGACTTGAGAGACGACATAATGATATCTGTCAGCTCGCTGAGAGGTTCAATACAATAATGGCTGACCTGCACGAAAAGACGAAAACTGAAAACCTAGAATGTCAGATGAAAAAAGCTTGTGATATCAAACCGGAGGCGACATCTCATATCGAGAAGAAAAGGTGTGTGTGTGTGTGTGGTGTGTGTTGTGTGTGTATGTGTTTGTGTGTTGTGTATATGTGTGTGGTGTGTGTGTGTGTGTGTGTGTTTGTGTGTTGTGTGTGTGATGTGTGTGTGTGAGTGTGTGTGTGTGTGGGGTGGTTTGTGTGTGTATGTGTGTGTGGTGTGTGTGTGTGTGTGGTGTGTGTAGGGGGGTGTATGTGTGTGTGTATGTGGGGTGTGTGTGTGTGTGTGTGTGTGGTGTGTGTAGGGGGGGTGTGTGTGTGTGTGTGTGTGTGTGTGTGAAATTGCAGCAATACTGCACAGCGGTTCACACAGTCAAATCCATATCTTTTAAGTACTAAACTCTTCGCGAAGACATACTAATCACAATAATAATGAGTAATAAATTTGTTGGACTGTAAATTTGTGCATCATAAAAATACACTCAGCGGATCTGATTTGCTTTAAGAAGAGCTAACATAGCTCAGTTAGTGTAGTGTCCAACGATCGGTCTGTAGGACCTTACATCATTTCTCAGATGAACACGAAAATTCTCTTCGCTGTGAAGCACGCTTGGGCTTCTGTCCAGAGGGCACCATGCGCTCTTGCCGTAGGGTAAAGTGGCCGGTATGTGAAGCTGTATACTCACCCCAGTCTGGAGAAAATTTAGAATACCTCCATTCCCCTGTGCGTCTTCATGGCATGGTGTTTAATTAGACCTTAGTAATTAAGTCGTAGTTTTTAAATATCGTGTTTTAAGGTCTTTGCATTCTGCCTGTGAAGTCGTTGTGGTCTTTTGAATTCAGCTGCGTGGACCCATTGAATGGCACAGCTGTACCAGCCTTACTCTATCCACTCCAAGTGTTCATGTGTTTGACGTAGCATCATGGAATCTACTTATTGTGTGTCTTCCAAAACCTGATGTACACAGATCATCAACATCAAATCCCTTTACTCCTTGTGTAGCTTAGGGCATCCATGAAGAGCTTCCAGGCATTGCGGTCTCCAGCTATCCCCTTGACCTCGTTCCATGATCTTCTTGTGCTTCTTATTCTCATTTTCCATTTCATGTCAAAGAGGTCACCTCTTATATCAGGCCGTTCACTCTTCATTTCTGTTTCTTTAATAATAGTGTTTAAGGTATGCAGGTTATTAGCCTACAGCACCTGATCTCAGTGATGGGGCTGCCATCTAAGCCTCTGAGTAGGCTGATTTTCTGTCAGGGTTTCTTCCCCTAGCCTTTGAAGGCCCCCCTTCTCCACAAGACAGTAGTGCTGGTTTTGGTCCACCCTGGGTAATTTATTCCCCCAGTACTCACCATATCTGGTGAACCTTCCCCTATCCGCCACCAGGGGAGGCGCTCGATGGGAGACCAGCAACTCCACACGAGATGTACCCAGATAATTCTTCACGAATTGTGTCAAAACGGCAGCCTTCTGTCAACCAAGTACTCGTCCTTGAATGAATAACACATTTGTGCTGACATACAGTTTGTGTTCCAGGATCCATGTATGATCAGTGTCAGATATATTGAGACACTCGGGCTTAGGGTTTACAAATAATCTTCATTTATGGAAGCGTGGTCCTTGAGATCCCTGTATGGTCCCCTCGGTACTTAATTTGTTAGGCATTCCATACGAAGTAAAATAAAGAACGCCCTATGTTGATACCAAGCCCATCCGTCCGCCTGTCCTTTGTGACATAGTGACTGTCAGATTTTCATGAAATTCGGTATAAAAGTTATTTGCATATAGTTGTCGAGCAGGCGTGACTTTCATGAAAATTGGCAAAGTGTACGTAATAGCGTGAGAGAACTTCCACCCTAATTTCCACATTTCTTGAGACCGATTTCGGTGAGGTTCTGTATCTGGGATCTTCACGTATTACCAACGAGCCATTGTAAGTTTTCTTCTAACTGTGACAGTCATACTTAGGGGCATAAATGAATTTCTGTCCTTAGTTGCCACATTTATTATCCCATATGTGTGAAGGTTGGTATAAGAGACCTTCACATAATGCTGTTGAGCGTTTTGTGAATTTCATGGAAATTGGTGCAGGGGAGGCCGTACTTTTCTTATGGACATGAATTAAATTGCCTTTACGCGTGCTCCGTGCGGCCGTATGGCATTATGAAAGTAAAAAAAGCCTTGGTAAACTTTGTGTACTGCATCACGCCCCACAACAGAAGCTGCATTCGTGCCAGAGATATGTTCACATTCACTCAAATGCCACAAGTTTACCTTCTGTGCAGTCACCCAATCATTACAGTACTCTGCCTTCAGTTTGCATTCTATACTGGCCCCTTTCTAGCTTCATTGCATTACGAAGAAACGCGTATGAAATTTCATTCGACGTACTCGAAGGGATGACGCCATATTGAAATACCTACGCATAATGGCGGACAATGTTATACTGTGTCTCAGAGAAGTGGGGTGAGCTGGTGTGGCTACATTCAAATGGCTGAGGACCAGAAACACTGTTGGGGCCCTTCTGAACATTGTAATGAAATTTTGAGTTGCATATAAAGGTGGGAGATTTGTGTAATATCTGAGTGACGCTTCGCTTCTTGAGCGCGAATGTTTTGCACGTAGTTATTTCGTTAATTGGTTTAATTTACATGTATTAAATATAAGGTAGGTGCACCTAACTTACGGTCTTAACTTTTTTAAAAATTTCTTACTTTTGTGAAACATGAAGGTGCCTTAGTATATTCCCAAGTTTGCAGCACTTGAACGCTGTCCCAGGCTCGTTGTTTAAGTCTGTCCACACTCAGGCGCCAATTTCTTCAAGATCTATTTTTATGTTGTAGTGACATCTATACGTTGGTCTTCCAACTAAATCTGTCTCTTACATTTGCTGACAAAAAATTTTCTATGCACCTCTCATTTCCCCATTACGTGTCCTTCAAAGTCTCTTCCAACTCCTCACGCCACCACCACCACCACCACCTCTGCTACTACTGCTGCTGCTGCTCCTGCTGCTAGCAATTGTCTTACTCTTCCATGAAACAACCTGAGTCTTTTCCATCTTCCCACATTCTTTCCCCTTTCAATTACTTGTCAGCTCTTTGCTCTCATCTGTTAGCTGATTGCACTATCACATTTTCCCTGTACTCATCTGGATGTCCCACACACCCCACCTTTCCTGGTTTAATAACCCCAGAGAATGTCAGGTACACTGCAGCAGATCGTGGACCTCCTCGTTGTATAATGTATTCCTATTACTGGCATATTTTGTAGCATTCTGTTGTGTTTTCTCTTCAGCTCCATTTCCCTACAACTTCATTCAGCATCTTTCATGCAACATAGAGCTATTGGTGGTGGTACTTACAGTGCTTTGTGGTTTTATCTTTTTTTGTAAGTAATAAAGGCAAAGTATGTATATAAAATCTATACATATATTTGTACATACAAATACAGCCCTAGAGGCTTAAAGTCTTCTGAAATGTGACACTGTGTAGTTGGTGAGTAGTTCCTGCAATATTGAGGCTTTTGGTGCCTGCATCTTCAGGATCAAGCCGTGTGAAAGTTGGATGGTGTCACAATGCAAAGGACTTTAATCTTCGGCAGTGCTGCTGTGAGAAGCTCAAGTCTTGCGAAGCATAGCCATCTCTTAATATTCTCTGCTTTCCACTTACTGTGCCCCAACATTTCATTACAGCCATTCCACCATTAATGCCTCAGATTCTTAACCTCCTAACGCATTCTATTTGTGATGCCACATGTGTGAGCTATGGACAAAATTAACTTCTGCTTTAAGATAACTTTCTTTTGGCATATGATGTTCTGGTGTCCAGCAGATAAATAGAAGCTTTCAGAGGAACACAAAGATCGAAGAAGTCGATCACTTAGAGACGTTGGTGATTGCCTGCCAAAAGACACGGCTTCATATCCCAGAATCCTGCAACTTAATTTTTATGTCTGTTGTATTTTCATCTGTATTTAAATTCTGATGGTCCGTGTATGAGGTTCAGTCACTTGTACACAAAAACCTGGTAGTCTGACCTGTAAGAGATTCAAATAGATTTTGGTGAATTTGCTGACTGCAGTTTAAGTTTCAGGCCCCACTTTATGTCCCACTTCATGACATTTCTGTTGGTGTTTTTTATAGAACAGCTAATGAACATCTGGATGAATCTGTTAGCCTACAAGAAATTATTATCAGAAGCTACAAAGCTTTTTGTTGTGACAGGTGCAGGGTGTTCCTCAGTCTGTCCATAAATGTGTTGAAGTCATGCCAGTGGTGTCATGTTGGTACCTACGAACAAATTTAGGTGGCAATATGAGAGACGCAAATACAAGTAACATACCACCTCCAAAAAACTTTACTCTGCTGACAACGATTGTAGGCAGATTAAAACTGTTGTAGTTATGAATTCCACATATGCTGAACGTTTTCTTGCGCAGTTCTTCAGCGGGATCTAACACTTCTGCAGCAGTGCTACTCACACAAGACTTCTTGCATCATGTTAACATGCAAACATCCAGATAGAAGCAGCTTCTGAGATGTGAGGATTGTACATGTATATAAGCCATAGCATCCAATTTCCTTCTTATTTATTTATTTCCTGTCTTAAATGGAAAACATTAATGTTCTTTATTCACTTTTTTTTACTTCATTGTAAATAATTATGCTTTTATCAAGTTTATTAACATCCTGTGCTCACATTCTGCTCCTTAACACACAACAGCAGACAATATTGTATATAACAGTTGTGTTTCAGATATTCATGTCTTACTGTCATATTACATGTACTGGAAGGGTCAACTTTGTGTTTTCAGCAGGCTGCTACTAGATATGGTATAGTGTTAATTTTGCGTAATTCTGTCAGTGTGGTACAGTAGCTTGCACAGTGCTAATTCAAGGTCTCTCTCCCATAATAGTTTCCTGCATTTAAAATGTGCTGCAAAAATATTCATATTTCTTGATGTAACTGTCGCTCAAAGCTGTGCTGTCTGTTGTATTCAGAGTCATTAAATGAACATGAAGAAACAGTAAGTAGTAACATACATATAGTATCAAGATCACATTGTGTTTGTTATATATGGGAATCGAGCTGAACAAGAAATGCAAGATCGCGAATGTCACGTTTCAGCAGTCTGTGTATTCTGCAGTAGTCTCGTGGCATGGACTGTAGGCACATCAGTGTCTGCATGCCCAAAAAATGTGCTATGCTTTTCTATTAATAATACACTGTATTTACATATTTTGTTAGAAGAAAGCACATTTTGACACTAACCCAGGATTTTGAGATGCCATGTACAGTCCTGTACTTTGTTCAGATGACTCGCTGTAAGAATCTTTTGCACAGCATCAGTTACAAACATTTCTGGCTGGAGTGTTGCTGTGTCTTGACTCACATGACGCAGGAGTTTAGTTGTATCAGTGCTCCAACTTCTAGACTCATTATGGACAGACAGAGAATGTTTTGATTTTGGAATTGTAATATATGAAGGGCTTGATTTGTTTCCATTGCAGAGATAGGGAAGTCTGGCCCATATACCACCCCTCAACCCCTATATAACAATCGGTTTGTCCCCTCTCACTATCCTGCTGACCCTGCTACAACCAAAGACATGCAAGGAGATGATTTCTCAGATGAGAAATTGCGCGAAAATACCAACTGTACCATCACCATTTATACCAACGAGAAAACTCGAGCGATCGGCTTCGTTTCGGAATGGCTAAATGCATATGAATTCCTTTCACGTAAGTAGATGGGTAGTAGTGTAACACAGAGATTCCGTTGGTGCTATCACAGTGACGGCTCCTCACTGAATTGAGTACCGTGCAGGAAAGGTTCGGCGACAGAGGCATAAAAGCAAGTCAGTAAGTCACACAGTTTTTATGAGGTGAATTACCGTTGCGTCATGTTACAGTGGCAACTCTGTACATGCAGTGTTGTGCTGCAGTGAGTACCACTCTAAGGGGACATCACATTCAAATCTTAGCCATGGTCATGTACAACCAGCTGATGTTTTTGTTCCTTTACTTATACCAAACAAAAATAGAGTACCATGTAATAATAATAATAATTATTATTATTATTATTATCATTATTATTATTATTATCTTGTGCTGTGGACTCTGCAAGTGAAGGCACTGATGTTCTTTGAAACATCAGGAACTACCCAAGCAGCCACACAGTGTCACATCCCATAAGACTTGGAAGCTTCAGCAGCACTGTTGTGAGAATATCATATTACACAGGTGGTTTGTCACTTGTCAAAGATGATCATTAAAGCTGCCTTCTTCTAGACTGTGGGACCATACACTCTGATAGTTGCCAGCCTTTTGTGTACCACCTCATTCTTGCATCCTGAAGATGGAGGCATTATGTTTATCTGAAACATTGTCCCCCATTTCATAACCCAGCAGACCACAGTGCGGATCTCACTTCTATATAAATCTCACATTTGTATGTACCATGGACAGAATAATTATTAATAATGTTACTGTCTTACAGTTTTGTTCAGGTATGAAGTACAGTTGTTTAGTTAGTAACAATCTATGAGAGCTACTAACAGTTTCTTTATTTTGTAATTTTCATTGTGAAGTTCTTAGAATCGTGGTCACTTTTAAACAACCCTATCCAGCCCCAATGTAAAAGTCACCTACCATTTCTGAATGAATATTATTTATCACATAATTTAATGACATTTAGTCAACTGCAGCAGCTTATTTAACCTTAAATGATATGATGATCACATTCACTGGCTTTGAAAGAGTATGGAAGGCAGTTGTCAAGAGGCCATTATGACAGCCACCTGCAGGTACCTAGTAAAACCATGAACTATTTCAGTCTTCATAACTAGTATCCCAGGTGTGGTTCAAGCCAGGCACATGCTGAATACATGTCACAGGCTTTCGGAAAGAGGAGATGAGTGTGTGTCATAATCCACACGTGCTGTATTTCTGCAGGGTCGTAATGATATAGACCATTTGCTAGTTCTTGGCCAGCAAAGAAATTAAATGAGCTTGAGTGCGGACCAACTGTACAAGAGGTGTCAACAGCAGGGCGTATGTTTTGTTTTGTCTGCCAGATTGATGTCACCATTGCTGATTCAAGTGACCCACACCCATCATTCTGCTGTAAAATTCCCCCAGCCAGAATCCAACAAATATTTTCTATGTATTTTTTATAATGCTATGCCTCCATCTTCAAGGTAAAAGTGAGACTATGGAGGAAAAGGTAATGTGTTCTGGACAGAATGTAGCACAGGAACATGTCAGAACACTCGTGTCTTTAAGATTACAGGCTTCTGGGATGTGACTCTGCCAGATTGTATTAGTTTGCTGTTATCTCTGAGATGTCTTTGCTCATTTAGCAGGGCTGTCTTCTGGGTTAAGAGTTAGTGTGAAGCCATGCAGTCTTGAAGATACTCACTGACATTTCATGGAAATCAGCTGCCTGTGTGTTGAGGTCTGCAGGTGCTTAGTTCTTGTACCCTGAAGATGGAAGCAGCAAGTTCCTGTGAAGCTTTAATGGCTACAAGACTGCGTGGTATCACACCCCAAAACATAGTATTCCTAATAGTGAAGTAAGTATCAGTCACAAAACCACAACTATGGTAGTATGGATTTATGATGGTATTTAATAGCAAAAATAACTTCATGTTTCGGCCAATAGCGGCCATCTTCAGGTTATTACAATTTTGCTGAAAGAGTATCATATATATGCCTATATTGCGAGGTGATGCTGAGATCTCATCATCGTTACACGTTAAAATCAGTTTATTTAGTGTGAAGTCTAATGGTCAATGACTAGTAGGATGTAAACTGATTGTAACGCGTAACGATGATGAGATCTCAGCATCACCTCGCAATATAGGCATATATATGATACTCTTTGAACAAAATTGTAATAACCTGAAGATTGCCACTATTGGCCGAAACATGTAGTTATATTTTGTTATTAAATACCATCATAAATCCATACTACCATATTTGTGGTTTCGTGACTGATATTTACCTCATTATTAGTCTTTTCTACACACAACAGGGATGACACACCTCAGAATAGTATTCCTGATAGTGTCACAAATTGACTCCTAACCAGATATATAAAGTTGTCATCATGCTTAAATACAACACTATGAATGTGTATGGAAGTGGAGTCAGAGCTCCACATATCATTCATCTCAGCTGTAGGTGAAGGTGAGTGATTACCTTCACAGTTCAGTACTGGTTGGGCACCAGATTGCAGGACACACTGAAACTTACAGACTTACTTGTGTGCTCTTAGAGCCTTTCCTACACAACTGTTTTGTAATGGAATTGTGCAAATCATTATGATCATTTCTGCTGATAAAAAGTGTTGTTGAAAATGAGCATCATTTGTATTGGTTGAACACAAGTTATGAGTCATATAAATTATTTGGAGTCAGATGAAGGTAACAATGCATTTATGATGTCAAATATTTCATGTAGCCAGTTTGGTACAATGTGTGTGTGACGGAAAACTCTGCTTGGTGACAGCAAATTGTTACTTATTATCACAAATTGCTGTCATCAAGTTTCTTTTGACTAGTTGTTGTCAAAATCTGTAATGACAGAACAGAACATGTTCATGTGATACTAGAAATTCCTGGCATACATCTTGCAAAAATAAATACTTGTGATATATTTTGATGTTCAGGTGACCATGCGTCATGATAAATTCTTATAATAAAACCAACTAGATGCACTAAACTAAAAACTAAACTCCGTGGCCTTAGTCCGCACGCGAACTATACCGACAGAGCGGCCGCCGCCGGTCGGCGAAGTTAGTGCCAACTTTTGCGGTTAGAGGGGTGTCATGTGGTCAGCGCAACGGGTCCCCACAGCCGTTAATCTCTGTTTTCTAGACCTGGAGCCGCTACTTTTTTCATTCAAGTAGCTCCTCAATTGACCTCACGAGGCTGAGTGG
>Ga0131853_10013919_pt1 | contig 14736 bp, 8 predicted proteins | sample TergutLab28metaG_FD_92764 | JGI IMG/M metagenome (GOLD analysis project Ga0131853, IMG submission 92764) | Labiotermes labralis P1 segment gut microbial communities from Petit-Saut dam, French Guiana - Lab288 P1 (version 2) (version 2) | ecosystem: Host-associated > Arthropoda: Insects >... | reverse complement strand
TCGCCTCTTTAAAATATTTTATAATTAATACATTATTTTTTTTGGTAACATAAATGAGTATGTGGGTAAAAAGGGGTATTTGTTTGGGGGGGGGGGGGGTTCAACAAATTCAACTGAGGACAGAGAGAACGGGGATCTGGGGGCGGTAGCCCCCTAGTCAGGGGTTCTGGAGGCAGCTGTAATTTCGTACAAGAATTTTCATTTCATATAGTAAAATCTTCTTAATTTTTGGTACTTTAAGACTATTTATGACGACAATTTATTTGTCATTGCTAATGTAAAACAATTGCGAACCTAGGTAGTTTTAGAATTTTAATGCCTTTTTTCCAAACATCTTGGGGTGTTGGCGTCCTCAATTCAGCAATTTTTAACAGTTTTTACAATCTGGTTGAGTTTGGAACGATTTTGGAGGGCCTTCGGAATTTCGGGTACACCACTGCATTAGGACACTTTACGCGAGGAAGGGTGTGAGGATTCGTGGTTATTTTTCGAAGCCAAAAGGGGTCCGCAAGCAAAACTGTTTGGGAAACAGTGGTACAGAAGAATTAACGTACCTCTTTTTGACTCGGAGGCTCAGTCGAAACTAGTGCCTTCCAAATATAAACCAAGTGTTCTTAAGCACCCAACTGCGAAATTCGGTCGACATTAGACTTAGTTCGCCGTTAGACAGTGACAGCACAGTACTGCCAACATAGGCTTACTTCTTTTCTCACAGTGCAATAAGAAAACCAGTTAAGAGAAGAACTGTCCTCTCTGCAGCATCGTGTCAGATTACAGATACCGAATGCAACAAGACTATTAACACGCAGAGAAATAAATTGTAAGCTCACCGACGATTAAAACGCATAAGGCAACTGAATCTGCACTTTTAGACGCTTTCGTAAAATTGCGAAAAGTGGCTGTTAGCCTCGTCAAGTCTGACTGTTCGTACGTCCGCCCGCAAGGACCTCGGCTCCCAATCGACGGATTTTCATGAGATTTGATATTTGAGTATTTTTAGAAAAGCTGTTCAGAAAATTCAGGTTTCATTAAAGCGATCAAGAATAACGGTTACGTTACATGAAGACATACGTTCATTTATAATAACGTCTCCATGAATTCTTCTTAGAATGAGAAATGTTTCAGCCAAATTTGTACATAAAATCAAAACAGACATTTTATATTCAACATCCCCCCCCCCCCGAAAATTGTGCCATTTATGGGATGATGTGTAAAAACTTGGTACAGCTGGCCAGGCCACAGATGACAATATAATGCTGCATAAAACAGAAGCGCTTTACAGGTCTTATAACAGGTAACAACACAGATTCACATACATAATATGCTTATTGCTTCATAACTGACTATTCCGTCTGCCCACTAAAATATTTTATGGGGGGAAAAAAAACTGAAAATCTACGCAATAGCTTGTAAGCCATTATGATCTGTTTAGCAAAACTGTACGTCTACACAAAACCATGATCAAACGAATACATTTTTCAATGCAACGTTATGTCACATGTGAAAATACAGTAAATTAGTTACAATGTAATTTCTTTCAAACACTAGTATGTACAGTATTCATTGCTGCTGGTGACAAATTTACTATACAAACCTTGCAGCACTCAATATTTTTATATAGTTGACAGTGACATGTGACTCAACAACAACAACAACAACAACAACAACAACACACTGAATGCCTTGTGTTTCCACTGCAAAATGGTTACGCGAACGCGTCACGATGTCACGTACATAGCGTTATCTTGTTGCATTATAATACTTTTCCGTCATTCGAATATCATTTTAATTGTAAGAAATTTAGGGTTACAGGGCGGTAGACAGAACCGCAAAATTACATTTCCGTCCCATTTATCACAGCTGGGAAGCTGTTCCAATTCCCGTCCAGTACCACGGCCGCAACAGCGATACTGAAGACACATGAGAAAATGAGGCGACTCCTAACACACCAAGGTCCAGTAATTACATCTCACACACCCTCTCCTGTCTCACAAGTCTATGAAGCTATTTGCCTATATAATTAGTACTTTATTATAAAGTAATTCGTGCTGTTGTCTAGGTTTATCCGGCCTTCACGTATGCCATATGTGCCGACGACCTCACGACATACAGTAGTTTCCAAAAGAATTGCCACTCCTGTCCCTCTCCTGTATCTTCACAATACATATTTCTGCTGGTTAGTTCAAAAAGATCTAATCCTCGGGTTAAGACAGCGAAATGATTTCGAAGAGCGCTGAATCGGATATATTTTTGGCAAAACACATCACGACGTGCATTTACATATTTGAATACAGAACTGTCGGATTTAGATATAATGCAGGGACATATGCCGGAACATGAACAAGTCCGAAATATTATTGTCGTGGCTGCCAAAAAAAAACACAATGTACAAGCTTCTTTTCCCAAAGATGACATTTTGTGTCCCTCATGCTTTCTACATATCCCTCCCATCTCATCCTTCAGTAACCACCCTAAAATGCGGCTCCGTCTCAGTGATCATGATACACACGCATGCGTATCTTGTGGGTGGACGAGGCAGGAGGCACGCGACCGGCACGCGAGCTGGGATCAACTCAAGAAGAACACCAAGAAATAAAACGATAAGGAAAGAAAGAAGAGGGGCTTTTGTAAGATTTCGAATCCGTCTTAAGGATAAAAGATCTGAGACTAAGGACAGACGGGGGTGAGGTATAAAAGTTGACAGGGCTAACTAGAAAAGCTATTGTACAACACCCCATGTCCCGTTCTCGCCCTTCTCAGTCTAGCGTCACCCTTCTGCCCCTCTCTCCTATCACCCCCGCGCCTACAATTATGAACCGCAATAGCGCAATAGCCACGAGTCATCTCACTCCATTTTGCTTATTTACGAAACAACGACCCAAGTAACATACGAGAGACTCTTAACGTCTTCAGAATTCCTCAGCTACAGTGAGCACTTTTGTCGCTGTACCGAGCACTGCAGAACGTGCAGCATCATCGGCCGCTATACAGCAATGACAACTGACGGGTCCTTGGTTATTTAAAGAATTTTTTCACATTCTGGCGTTGTAGCTGGTTAACGGGCAGATCGTGAATGACATGCATACGAACCTGTAAGGTGACGGTGGTATTCGAAGTACTAAAAGGAAATGCATGATGATGATGATAATAATAATAATAATACATATGGGAATTCAGATTAGTAATCACGCATAGCGTAAAAAAGCCAGACAAGTGTAAACTTACCCCTGTGAAACTATACTGCAACATTAAACAAAATTAAAAAGACACACTCACGACTAACATAACTTTTTTTTTAATGTTTTGCTGACCGTGCATCTCAGTATATTTATCTTAGTAATTAACCAGCCTGATGCACAAAATTTTTGTTTTATTTTATTTTATTTCATGCCTCTACATGTTTCGAACACATGTGCTCATCATCAGGAGGTCAAGATTGTATTACACAGCCTCTGGTATCATCACACCTGTAGGTGGCCGTCCCGTGCACAGGTTGAGAGAGGAGTTCTCTCTCAACCTGTGATAACTGTATATTTTTTCGTTCATTTAACTACAGTTCCTCGAATACAAGGACGGCACGGCACAAAACAGGAAAATGCCTTATTATTGGCCAAGATGAGGATGCGGAAGGTAGGTCCATGGGACACTCCCAGTATTTAGGCAGACAGAGCCTCGAATGTACCTCAAAGAATTGAGAGACCACATGAACACTCTAAGAACAACTTGTGACTCTGCCCAAATTGGTACTGGGAACCTCCACAGTACAGCGACTCTTAAAAGTCTACGGCAATACCAACCTGCTCGATCTAAATATCCCACCAGAATCTCATTCCAAGTGTTTTAGAATACTACTGGTTCTTTTTTTTTTTTTTAATGAGCGAAGAGAGGGTTACACGTATCTCACATTCCTGACACGCAGTGACTCTGTTTTATAAGACGACCTAACACTCTAGTACTCCGAGTCCTTCATGACATGACACTGTTTATGCACGCCTGGTGATGGGCGAACGGTTGAATGTTCGATACATCCATTTGCATGATGCAGCATATGCACGTGGATTCAGATGATATACGGTACATAAAAACAAGCAGTGTACAGTTGTCACAGTATTACCACACTTGAATTCATTGTTACTTACGACACTGTTACACGTAATGACAGGGGTGAGCTATATAATATAAAAATAAGCCAGGTGTGCATTCAAAAAAGATCTCGTAGAGGAGGGTCATGCAAACCTGAACATTCCCTCTCCCACTCTTGAAACTGGTATCAAGAAGCATTGTGTTCCCGTATCGGTGAGTGCAGGGACATGGGATGGGGCATACCGAATGAAAGAAAATTTCCTGCGACCAAGAGGGAGTCTGCAATCTGAAGAATAGTGCGCAAGGGGATGGAAGAAGAACGTTCACTGGGAAATAAGACAGTGAGGTAGGGGGTAATAGATAGATATACAGAATATTAAATCGAAAGGTGGGAACAAGAGGGGGAGACAGTATTTGCTTCAAGGAATGAAAAGGAAAAGACCAGGAGGGACGACTTAGAAAAGACGGTAAAAACTTAAACTCAACTGTAGATAGGGCAAACCGGGGGTCAACAAATGACCTGCCCTCTCCCCACTGCAAAACTTGCTTCGCAGCTACGGAAGTCGTCTATATATAGTAATCTTTTAAAATAAATGTTTAGGTTATTCTTATTTGTGAGTAGATTTCGTTTGATATGGGGACGCAGATAGTCGTCGAGACGTCCAGACCAGCAAAAGTTAACATAAGAACAAATCCCGTCTGCTTCGCTGTAAGTTAAAGAATCTGTGTTTTCGCCCACGTTCAAAGTGTCAGAATGTAACACAGAGATGTATGCATGGTTTGGTGGGAAAACCACGCAGGTAAGAGGCCACTTGAATGTTACTAGGCGTATACTAAGGTAAAGGTAAAAGCTAACGTCTTCCCTGTCCACGCCCTAAAAGATAAAGACAGGGAGCAGAGGTGTAACTCCACTCATTCTTAACCTTGGTACTAGACGGATATCAGTGGTTAACTTCACGCACCGGCCGGTTTATCCCCGGGAAAGAACCCCAGTGGCCATTAAACAGGAGGAAAGGTGAGCCCCAGTACCATCTCGACGTTTGGAAAAGAAAAAAATCTCTTGCCTCTACCCAGATTAGAACTCCGTACCGACCACCCGTAGCCTAGTCACTGTACCCACCACGCTACCCCACTTCCTAGGCAATAATACAAACCATATTATATAAATCTTACATAGATTGCAGGGCGTGGACAAGATTCGTCTGTCTCTCAGTGTACGGACCGGCGACGGACTCTTGTGAAAACGATAATGAACCTTCGGTTGCACAAAATGTTGGATAATTTTAAAATGTAGTTTAGTTGATCAGAAGGTTTTCTGGTGCATGGAGTTACTCGGTTTGGTTGGTTGGCTAATTAATGTACATATGTACATTTTGCGTTCTGGTAAAAACTGGAACACTCTTTTCATATACGAACGTAAGAACTGTGATGGACGTAAAACAGCAAGCGAAGGTTTTCGTAATACACACAAAAACACAGCACGGGATCCTTTGTCTACGGCATGTGTACCTGGAAAGATATCGTAAACTGGAAATTTTTCCCAGAAATTATTTTATAAAGAAAGTTTACGTTTCTGTCAAGTTTTAAACACTCATAACACAGACAGGCAAGAAATGCGGCATTTGATTACATAAACGGAGACAGACACAATAGTAACCATTCTAACTGCTACAACATGTCACCCGCAGGATGGACAGTCTTAAGCCCACAGCATGCCAATACACACGTCTATCAATGTCTTTTGTTTGCTATTAATTTGACTAAGAACACATCGCATCCAATGACAGGACTACTAAATAACAAACTCTAAAGGGCGCGGAAAGAACGGACCGTAGCCTGACTTGGTAGCACGAAAAATAACGAAAGGCTACGATCAGTCTCACGCCGTAAGATACGAGCCCAGAAGGTCCGAATACGAAGCAGATGTGCCACCTAAATGTCGACTTCGACGTTCAGTTTGCCAGTATTACAAACAGGGCGTCCACCATAGCAGAATGGGTCGAAACCCCAACCAAATTCGCCTGTAATTTAAAAGCAAATGTAAAAATGTCACTGGTATCAAAATGTTTCGTCATAAAGGATAATGGAGGGAGAGCGACATAAACCCACAAACTCCGGCTGAATTAGTCCTCGAGAGAGGGCCCCCAGGTATAGTAGCAGCAATCTTCGAGCTTTATGGCACCTGGGTGAAGGCGAACGATATGTTGGAGGATGAAAACAGGCAGATATAGGCAGACCTGCAAGCGGACAAATGGTTGCTGTGTAAGGGTCGATCACCGCCCGGACATTTACTAACTCATTCAATAAATCAACCAATCAAACACAGACGTCCATCCGGTAGCTTTCACATTACCGTCTGAGATGACGACATTAAATACCACAAACGCGCCAAGGCCGTACAGACCGCCACTAACGCCTTTCACTCCCTTTACGTTCTAAACTTACGGCGACACTACAACGTCTCCTTAAGGTGAAAGTAGTATCGGCCGTAATTATTCCGCCAGACACTACGCTGCAATACGTGTCTGTGTAATCGAGGAGACAAAGCATGACCCTCACGAGTGCGTAGAAGTCTGTGTTGCGTATGCCGGTCGGAACCTTGAGGTTAGTTACCACCTGCTCAGTGCTTTGAAGGACCACATCTACGGGGAGACGGCAACGCGTGTCCGTCTAGGACATTAAAGAGCTTCCTTCTCCATTGATGACAATCTCACATGCAAAATGCCACTATGCAGAACACACGGACAGGCGTATTTCTGTACAGTCATACGCAGTACACTCATTAGACCAACCATACGTATCCATTTGTTGTGTGTGTGTGTGTGTGTGTGTGTGGGGCGGGGGGGGGGGTGTGTGCGCGTGCGTGCGTTTGATTTATAACAAATGATAGGCTGATTAGAGAAATATTTGGGGCACCAACCTGTACGTTCCTTGGAGTGACTGGGAGGAACTACGAAATACCTCGGGATAGTCGGTCACAGGGTCAAGATTCTATCTCGGACCCTCCTGAATATGCAGTATTACCCGAAGAGCTGCAATGTTCAGTGACAGCTATTGAGAATGAACATTACACACGAAGGACCTTCTAACTATCCATGGAGCAAAGTCCTTCTTGAGGAGATAATAGTTCCTCAGCTAGTCAAGAAACTCTCCGCATTTTATGGAACCCAAAGGATCATTACTGTGTTCAAAACAGCCTGTCACTTTTCCCAATGATGAGCCAGATCAATCCAGTAAAAACCCCCATCCTATTTCTTGCATATTCATTTCACGCTTCCCCCCCCCCCCCCATCTACGACTAGTCCTTCCAACTGGCCTGCTTCCCGACCAAAACCCTGTATACACTTCTCCTGTCCTCCACACGTGCCACATGTCCTGGCCATCTCATTCTGGCTAGCTGTATCACCCGACCAATATGTGTTAAAGAGCAAAGATCATAAAGCTGCACATTATACAATTTCCCGCAGTCCCCTTTTACCTCTTCCTTCTTAGGCCCAAATACCTTCCTCAAAACCCCAATTTCAAAAACTCTCAGCCTATGTTCCTCCCTCAACATGACAGACCAAGTTTCACACTCATATAAAACAAAAGCAAAAATAACAATTTACTAAGGAGCGTCATAAGAGTAGTGTGCAATCAGAACATTCAGTCAAGGCCCACGTATCTTCCTCAAAACACTATTCTCAGACACCCTCAGCCTCCGTTCCTCCCTAAATTTGTGAGACCTGGTTTCACACCCACACAAGAGAACAGGAAAAATTATAGGTTACCAAGAAACTTCATAAAAATATTTCATAATCTGAACCTGAAATCACTAGTGCGATTAGATCAAAGACATGATGAATAAGACACGGAGAACGAATGGTTCAGATGAGAACTGAGCATAAAATTTTGGTCGGAAACCCTCTGGATAAAACAAGAACCTTTATCTGACATGCTGCATCACTCAACTCGCGTGACGACTGATAACACAGCAATAGCCGTTCTTTCAATCTGCCTTGAGTGAGGGGTCTACGCATTTTACTTCAATTCAGGGCAGTTAAGATCAAGTTATTACTCCCCATATTTAACAAAGGTGTTGGATGTTTCGACCCAATGCTCAACTTTTTTTTGCTTCGCAGTAAAAAGGCCTGTTACAGCACAGATATAAACTTCACCTTTACCTATGAATTTACTAAGTATGTTCAGTACAAAACCTATCAGAATCTTGCAAAGATCTGATATGGGTACAACTTCGTCCTACAGCGTTATCATTTCCTGTTACTTTGCTGGCATATATGGAATGCATTTTACACCACAGAAATAGTCTTTAAGTGCATCATCCCCGTTGTGTTATAAGCAATTAGGCAGGGGGTGGGATACGTCAAAGCACAACTGTCTTGTATCTTATTTATTATGCTGACTACATGTTTCGGCCACTGTGGGCCATCTTATGATCACAGTATAGGTGCATATTCTAAACTTGCAACGAGATCTCGTTGTCGGTTGGATTTATACATATTGAGCTAAAAGTACCTCTTCTAAGTAGAGTATAAGAATGGATATATGTGTGTGTGTGTGTGTGTGTATATATATATATATATATATATAAATAATTAATACCTAGTATTACAAATGGTGCATTAAGCTAAATTGTACTATATAAGTAGCACGCCCTATATCAGGCGTCAACCAACAACGATCTCTCGTTGAAAGTTTAGAATATGCACCTATACTGTGATCATACTCCGTATAGTTTTCCTCTATATACATTTTTGTGACCTGAAGATGGCCCACAGTGGCCGAAACATGTCGTCGTCACCATAATAAATAGGATACAAGACAGCTGTGTTTTGACGTACCCCAACCCCCTCCCTACCCACAGAAATAATTTTACGTTACCTCTAATTTTAATAAGAATATAACGGTACAAAAATTATCAAAATGATCCTAACTCAACGTCACAGGAGGACGTAACTTCCATGTAAAGCGTTGTGCTGAATGTGATGAACGCACAATACAGCACACACATAACTTCACATTTAACTATAATTTTTGTCTTATCAAAACCTGCTGTCCCAGGACAGTTTAAATCCTACACCACTTCCTGACAACAGAAATCATTTGAAAGAGACAGAATCACGCGTTTTGTGGTCGCGCGTCGTTAACACCGCAGACAGTGTGTCTAAGACACTGACACAGGAACAAAAACAAGCACATTGCTTCATCTCACAGTGTTTTATTTGTTCTAGCGACCGCCACCTGTCTACCCAAGAGATTTTGTAACTTTTGCCTTAAGACTTGTGTACTTGTTGTTACGGGAGATTTAAAACGAGTTCTTCGGTATTCAGAATTTTACTGGTTTCATTCTTTAAATGTCGATTTCATACCGTTGCCGAAAGTAAGCTTTCAAATAAAAAACACGACCACTGATCGCATTTGCCTGTCAGTGTTGTCCCGTACACGTGCACTCCTTTTCAGAAACGTTTATATTAAAAATAGTTTTAAACAGCTTCTGCAGGAAGTTTATTTAGCAGTTTCTAAACATCGCATATAATTACTGACGAATTTACCCACTGGCACAGTTCGACGTCTGTGGACGTCCACAAGTTACGGAGGCACTGAGCACGTCATTAGCTCCGAAGTCCTACCTCAATGAATATTTCTTTATTAAGCACACTGTAAGCAGGTGAAGCAACGTGCGATTATTTGTGAGTAGAACAGCTCTCAGAAGAAATCCAAGTAGATGCCACTTATTACTTTATTATGCTTATGTTAGGATCAACATGTTTCGGGCACCATTATGCCCATCATCAGGAGCTCACGACTATAGCGTTGGTTGCTATATAGGCCGTATGGTTCTCGAGTTGCTGCTGGTTAGGAGTTAAGTGCAGGCAGGATGGAGGAGTATTCGGACCGAAGGCTGTAACAGCCTTCGGTCCGGACACTCATCCATCCTGCCTGCACTTAATTTCCATCCAGCAGCAACTCGAGAACTATACGGCCTATATAGCAACCAACGCTATAGTCGTGAGCTCCTGATGATGGGCATAATGGTGCCCGAAACATGTTGATCCTAACATAAGCATAATAAAGTAATAAGTGGCATCTAGTTGGATTTTATTCTTCAGTTATCAAGATGATGCACGGTCCAATTCACATAAAAAAAAAGAACAGCTCTCAGTTCAAACAACATTCTACCTTTAACCAACGAACGAACGAACGAACTAACTAACTAACCCAACAATCTAACTTTATGCTGCATAGCCCTTCTTGAAATTCTAATAATTTTGCAGCTAGCCAAAAAATTCACCGCATTTTATGCAACCCGAAGGTTGATTACCGCGTTCACAACAACCCACTACTTGTCCCTATCCTGTGCCTGATCAATCCAGTCCATGCCCTCCCAACCGATTTAACATCCATTTGAATTTACCCTCCTGTCTGCCCTCAGGTCTTGCAAGTGGTTTCTTTCTTTGAGGCTTGCCCTGTATGCACTTCTCCTCTCCCAAACAATCCTCATCCTCGCAAATTCTTATCTTAACATACATCTTAATATCGCTCTGGAATCTCTGTCTTGGTCTTCCAGACGACCATTTTTCGCGTTAAGAATCAAAGCGTTTCGGTTTGCGGGATTCACTTCACCCTCACACTCTACGATCTGTCACAAGTTAAGCTAACCTGTGAAGTCCACGGCAAGGCGTTACCAACTAATACGCAAAACTGCGGAGATCTTGACAACAAGGGTACTTGTCAAGTCTTGTATGTAATAAACACATACGAGCAACGAAAAATAAGAAGTCGTGTTTATTCGCCAGAATTTCATGCAATGCACAACAGATTTCGATGAAATCTGGTGCTGCGGGTAGGGGGCGTTCCATTAAACGCTCTTATGCGCACTCCGTTTTAGTCCGTGGCTGACACAAAGCTCAAATAGAAACTACATAAAAGAATACCAACGTTCGATAGCATGATGATACATAAAAAAACATATATCTCATACTGAATTGGTATTTTAACTTACACGTTTTTATATGGTGGCCTCTAGGCGTATATTTAATAGATTAGGCTACAAAAAAAATGTGTAATTATACAGAATATCTGTATATTGTTGATCATTTGTTTCAAAAGTGGAGACACCTAGTACAACTTCTAGCCCCCGTTAACCTTCGATTTCAATCTTCATAGGGCGGGGAAGGCGGACTTATCTTCAACATAAGGTAAAGGTGCCGCCTGAGGCATCTTTATGAGGGGAAACAGCTTACAATCCGGTGTAGGTATTACGACCCTATATGGTATAACCAACCCTGTGTCACGGAAAAGAGGGAAGAAGCACATCTAATATGCATCTATAAGAACGACAGAAACCCGTGAGAGGGATTGGGGGGGGGGGGGTGAGAGAAACTCCATATTGTTCTGTCCGGCGTCCAACTCACGCAGTACGTCTCGCAAAATAAATACAGTAACTTCTACACTGTGTACATACAAGCATTACCTTCGATCTTCAGACACATTTCACCCCATGGGCCTGTTAACGCGTTTGTAACTTTTGTTCTCTGAAGTATAAACGTGGCGTATTTTGGCTGAAATATAATAAAAGCCGAAAAATTCTGACATTAGAGAACAAGATATAGCTTAGCATTGTCACAAACATACTGGTTTGGGTGAACTGGTGTTCGATTGGCGGCAGAGGCAACCACGTCTTCGTTCGCCAAAAATTTCAGACCAGTTCTGAGGCATATTACGCCAATCATACCATGACGACCCGGGGGAAAAAGCAGCCTAGGCGTGAAGCTGTATTTTGAGTCGAGGTAAAAAATTCTCGGGGCCACACCTTCAATCGCCGACATATTTTAATGGTGTAATGCTCAGCCACATTTCGGACCTTGTAAATCCGGATATCGCTTTATCTGTCAACTGGGGTCTGACAGGCATTCAGCGAAATGAAACAAGTAATCTTCAGTGCTGTGGAAAACTAAACGTTCTTAAGAAACGGATTAGAAAATGTGAAGTTGAAAGATCAGAGAATAGGACCCGAGAGAGCCGGTCTGGATGCTTTGGAGTATAAAAATCTCTTATTTCTGCTGGGAATCCTCGGCTGTCTTACCAGCAGCTCAGTCATTATATCGACTACGCTTTACTGGCTCCATCATGGATATTTTGGCATAGCGAAACAACATGCCTTTTACAAAAAACGGAATAAATGAAATCTCTAACTCCCTAATCCGAAGTATGGACACATTCGGAATCCACTCAACCAATGAGGGGTTATTCAAAAACCAAAATATTATCCATTCATCGACAGCTGGTTCTACTGAGTCACTGTTAAGGTAAAGGTAAAGTCCAGCCCAGAAGTGGCCACGAAAGCCCAGAGGGGAAGTAAAGGTATTGTTCTACTCTTTAACCTCGACGCTCAGATATGGGTGGGTGGTCAACGCCACGCCCGGACGTTTTACATCGGGAAAGAAACCCGGTACCCTTTGAACAGGAGGCTGGGTGGGCCCCAAGGCCAGTACGGACGACACGGAAAATCTCGCCCCAACTATGATTCGATCCCCGGACTGTCAAGCCCGTAGCAAGTCGCCATACTGACTACAGTATCCAGACCCACATTAACCACTGTTTCATTTTCAAAACATCTTTCTTATTTGTTGCTGCTGTTTCCTTTCATTAGGCGAGTTCGCATACTCGCGGAAGCGCCTATTACCTCCGTCAGGACTGCCCGTCCGTCTGCCGATCTGTCCGCATACATTAGCTCGGCTCCCACTAGATCAGTAGTTCCCAACCTTTTTTCACTTGTGTACCCCTTGGCTGCCTATTTCCATAAATTGTACCCTTCATCTTAGCAAAAATGCTTACAATTAATACTGTTGCTGTTGTATCTTGTCTTACACTGTTGACGTATGTGCTTTTTCCGCCATTATTAAATTTTTCCGCGTACCCCTAAATGTCCTTGGGGTACGCATAACCCAAGGTTGGAAATCACTGCACTAGACGGATTTTCGCGAAATTTATTATTGCATGCTTCTAAGAAAATCTGTCCAGATTATCGAAATTTGTTTACAATAGGGAAAAAAATTGGGCACTTTACATGAATACCTAATTGCGTTTTGTTGTTGGCGGCGAAATAAAATTGTCGTAAAGGCGCCGTCTTCCGAGTTGAATGGTATCAGGTTGTTAGGATATCCGAGGAGCTACACCAAGTAAGCGAAAGCGCCACATTATTACGTCATTCCTACAATGCCTATATTGTTTCCGCCTGGACGCTAATGCCAGGAGAGAAAATTAAAATAACTTCCTATTTGTGATCGCCGACGATGGGTACGCACCTTTAACGATTTCATGTTTACACACAGCCACGTGCTACAAATCACTCGCCTTTATAGTGCGACGATCTGCAAGGTATGTAAAACAAAATGAAAGTAATAAGTACCCCCACGCTAAAGGGAAGTCTGATTCTCAGTACACCTGGTTTCGTATGGGGGTGCTGGAAGGATGGCTGGCCAGTCAACTGCAACCCTTCTCGCTGGCTGCCTATCTGCAGCTTTTCATTCCCCGATACTGATCATTCCCTCAACAGCCAATATATTATACGCACTCCAAACACGTCAGAACCGGAAGGTCCGTCACCTTCCCCATGGAACGTAACCTGAGCCAATTCAATGCATTTTACGACCTTCCACACTAGCCAGGATACACTTTAATACCATGCTCCGCACCCGCCACCAGACAGCGAATTCAATCGATTAGATATCCAAGATAATTACAATGTGACAATCCGCTGTAGTAGTACGAAACAACAAATTTCGCCACAGAGTGTATTTATATGTTCCACGCGACGCTCAGAATAACACCGACTATTTCCTTACGCAAAGTTATCCGGCTGGGTCTGTGTATAATATTCACGGAGTGTTTTCCGTGGAGTAGCAACTTAATTTTCATGGCCTGTGTAATTTCGATAGACGTCAGTCGGCCAAGGGTTAATGAATTATGATGGAAGCCTTCAGCGGACACTGACTCCTCCGTACCTTGCTTCAAAACGTAGCCACACGAGGAATATAGTTAGCTCGTTAAAAAGTGTCCAAGGACAAGGGGAGAATACGCTTGTGTCACATCTATTCTTATCTATATATTCTGCCATCCACATGTTCTTTTTCTCCGAAATTTCCCTAACCTCATGTCTTTGCCCCTTGCTTTCCCCTACAACTTGTTCGCACAATGCTATTGACCCAATTCTACAAGTCACGCAGAAAACGTAAAATAACGAATAATTATTGCCGAAGCAACAGCTGTTGTCCTTGACCAAGTTTTTCGCCATCGAAAGACGCTAGTCGCAGATAAAAATTAAAAAAAGAAAATTAGGGCAGTAATTTGTTGAACCAAAAAATTTTCAGGCAATAGATATATGACGTAATATCCGAGTCTGTTCTGCCGACAATTACTGCAGCAGCTGTCCGTCACAACCTGGTGTGGGGATCCCGACAGCTGGATCCGGGGGGCGAAGACCTACGGAAGGAGGGCCGAGGTGTCTATCGGCGCGTGCGTCTATACAGGAACGGGAGTCGCGGGGGGGGGGGGGGGGACTAACAGGGAGGGGGGGGCGGGGGGGGGGAGGAAAAAAAAAAAAAATTACACCCCCACCACAAATGGGACAAAAAAAAATAATATTTTTCC
>Ga0131853_10013916_pt1 | contig 14737 bp, 15 predicted proteins | sample TergutLab28metaG_FD_92764 | JGI IMG/M metagenome (GOLD analysis project Ga0131853, IMG submission 92764) | Labiotermes labralis P1 segment gut microbial communities from Petit-Saut dam, French Guiana - Lab288 P1 (version 2) (version 2) | ecosystem: Host-associated > Arthropoda: Insects >... | reverse complement strand
GGTGCTAACAACCCCTCCCTGTAAAACATTCATGTTAAGAAATACTTGCAGGCATGATGCTTCCTCTGGAGATAAAACAATCCGGAGGTAAACTACTCCCCCACTCGGATCTCCGGGGGGGGGAGTGTTTCTAGGGGAAGCATCGCGCAAAATACACAGGGAAATGAAATTTGGTTGGCCCAGGATAGGGACAGGTGGCGGACGCTTGTGAGTACGGTAATGAACCTTCGGGTTCCATAAAAGGCGGGGAATTTCTTGACCAGCCGCAAACCAGTTAGCTTCTCAAGAAGGACTCTGCACCATGGAGTAAGTAAGTACTCCATGGCTCTACAGTCCTTGTATGACCTTGGCCTCCTTAACTGGATTTGTATAGACAGTGTAATCCGAGGTAACAAAAGTCAGAAAAGTAATGGGGTTACTTTCAGGGATGCTGTAATAGTTTCGAAACCATACTCACTAAGCAGGAGAACCGAGGAATCAGAATTTGGTCTCAGAGAGGAGCAGAAATTATCTGTTCTTCGCACCTCCCTGGGGCCCTCACAGCAGCCTACTATTTAATGGGCATCTGTAACTTTTTCGTAAGGGACAAATCTGCCGGGGTATGAAGCTGGTTGCGTAATGCCGAAGTTAAGAATTTGTTGACATGTACTGTATATGTATATACGCGCCTCTATATATCTTCGTAGCATGGTGATTAGTCAAGCACAGGGAGACATTCTACGTACGCCAAAGTGTTGGTCGCATTATACCTTAGGCCGGATTTAAAACACTTTTGATGTCATTAACTTCTCAATTTGTACTTCTTCTCCCCTGGCTCCACGGTCGAAGCAAGATCCTGGCCCCCTTCAGGATCAGTTTCCAGGCATCTCTGTCTCTAGCTATGTTTCTCTAGCCCCTAACACCCAATTTGTTCAGATCATTTGCAACATTGTCCAAATATTTTCTTCTTGGTTTCCAACGGACACTTTTCTCTCTGAGATATTCTTAAACACTACCTTCACAATTTTTTCTTCTGGCCTTCTTTCTACATGTCCTAACCACCGTAACCTTCCTTTTCTATCTCAATTTATATGCCTGCCCCGGCACTTGGATGAGGGAGATTGCTGTATGACGTTATGAGAGGTACTTCCTATAGGTGAGGTCGGTGAACGTGGCTCCTACTCCTGCAGTATAAAGTATCATTTTTTAGAATATCGATCAGGTTATTGTGGCCATTTTCAGGAATAAGACCTGTGGTGTAAGATTAGTAAAACAGCTCCTGATTTATTGCCAGATGCAAGTGGATGAAGCGCAGGGCCGACCATTGAGGATACAAATTGCCTTTCCTTTCTCTGCCCTTTTCTTGCGCACCTCTGTATTACAGGATTACTATTTGGCCGTTTGACACGCGGTGGCGCAGTTGGTTAAGGCACTGCGCTACAAGCCGGAAGGTCTCGGCTTCGATTCCCCATGTTGTCACTGGGATTTTTAATTGATTTAACCCTTCCGGCTGCACTATGGTCGACTCATCATCTAAAAAAATGAGTACCAGGGATATCTCGTGGGTCCGGTGCCTAACGCTGACAAACTAACCACTTTCATGTGCCGATTGTCTGTAAATTCTGAGAACGTCTTCTTCCTGGAGCCCCAAGTTCCTTACAGGCCTGTAATGGGAGAACTTCACTTTACTGTTCGCACGTAACGACTGACCTTTGACTTCTGCATTGCTTTCGTTTTCTGAGAAAGCTTTCGCCTCTTCTGAACTTGTTACTTCGTCTTCCTTGGCGCTTGTGGCTGATGACGTCATCCCACGGCTATGTTGTTGCTGCTGTTGTGCCTGTTGTGACTGCTGTTGTTGGTAACTGCTTGTGGTGTTGTTCGGCGACAGAGGTGGCGATCCTAGCGACTGCAGCTGGAACTGTAAACCTGAAAAGGTAAAATCGCCTGTTGATAAAGACGGTCTGATTCTTCTGTCAGGCCATGCTTTAGACGCAAAATTAGTTTACATTATTACTTCACAATTCTGCTACACGTCACTAGCTCTTATTTATTAGTATCTTGTTCAGATTATGCCTTCACTGGCTCACTGCACCGTACAGCCCTAAGATGTAGGCCTAGTTTATGTTATTCGAAACATAAACCTGAACTAATTAAGATTATGATGATGATAATATACTTAATAATAATAATAATAATAATAATAATCTTGATCACTAACATGTGGTGTAAGAACCAAGTATCAGTATAATAATAATAATAATAACTTTACCTTTGTTAAATTGCTAGTAGGCAGGAAGAAAACCAGTTACAAGTAAGGAATACAAATCTAAAATGAAACAAGAACACGCACATAAATATTTAATGGGTCATGTATAGAAACAAAATAAGGTAATAGTGATGATGATGATGATGATAATAATAATAATAATAATCCTAAATGCACCCTCAAGAGATTAGAAATGCTTGGGCCTGTACAATTTTAGGCATACGCATAGATGTAACAGATTGCCGAAGGCAAGCCATCGCTACGTCGATGTGACGCTTACCTAACGGCGCTGTGAAGGCAGGCGCCGACTGCTTTATGGCGGCAAATGGCAGGGCAGAATTTGCGACAGTTGCCGGGTTGTAGGTGAGGAGGTGCTGCTGTAGGTACGCGGCAGCTGCAGCAGCTGTATTGTGCTGCAGACCGCTGCACAGTGCTGCAGCCGGCGCCTGAACGCTTCTGCAAACAGCCACATCCAATACCATAACATAACAACAAACACAGGCAGAACGGTTTTTGCTAATTGCTCCTCACCAAGTAAACTGTATATTGGACTTTTAATTTTGATGTGTAAATTAATGACATGTTTTGCATTCACTGAGCTACTTTCTGGCAAAATAAAAGAAGGAAATTTCTAAATATTATTTAGCTGAAGGTGTGTTAACTCCCAGTTCGTATCCCGTATCCCAGTGCCATGCGCGGTTATAAATTTCAGGTCATCTGAATACCCGAGTCCTGGGCATAGAGCAGCTGCTGATGGCGGCAGGTCGAGGAGGCCGGAGGGAGGAGCCCCTGGGAGGTACAATGACCGCCGGGCCCCATTGTAGTGATGATGGTGGTGATGTGAAAGTGGGTTTCGCGGCGCCCTCTCATGTTGTACAGCTGCAAGAAAAAAAAAACTATTTACTCTCTACTAAAATCAAATCAGACTGTCACACACTCTTAGTAGGAAAGGGAACCCCAAAAGGGGACCCTAAAAGCTGGTTCAAGCAGTAATGCTTCTGAATTGTATTCGGAAGGTGCCTGGATCGAAACTTGGCCGGGTTTATCGAATACTTTGGCCGAAGTTCTTCTTAGTTTACTTCAGTCCTTTCAGAATAATTAACCAATGAGCCTTTTGTTCCACATTTTTACAATTCGTTATTTAATATCATCTAATTATCTAACGCTTTGTAATGTAGGTTATTAACACGAGTGTCTTATATTGAGGCAGTACTGTGAAAATGTTGGGAAAATTTAAATATGTTCAAATTTTATACATTTTTTTAAAATTTATTGTAAGTCTATTGCACCTTGTAAGTTATCCGATGCCTGCCTGGGCGAAGACAAGGCACGTGTCTAACTGTAAATAAACCTCTCACATATTCTTAACCCCAGTATACGTCATTGGAGGCGAGGAATAATATAAACAGCCAACTAGATGTAACAATAATAATTTTATTGATAATTTCAATCAGCTCAACATGTTTCGGGCGATAATTTCGCCCATCTTCAGGAGCGAAATTATCGCCCGAAACATGTTGAGCTGATTGAAATTATCAATAAAATTATTATTTTTACGTCTAGTTGGCTGTTTGTATTATTGTATCAGTGATGCACGGTCACACAAACATCAAATGGAGGTGAGGAGTCAGCTTCGAGCGCCGAGCCATTCCGCCTCTTAGAAATGTAAGTTCCTTAAAGGTTACTGTCTTCTGGATTGCGACATCCTGTAATGTGGTAAACTTAGGCCTACAGTATACCGACGTTTCAGAGGAATCTGCTCTTTCCGTAATCGATCTTGCACAGTTCTAAAGGAGGCAGCATTTTCTCTGAAACGTCTGTATATATATATATATATATATACACGTATGTTATTCGGAAAGTAAATACCGTCTGCGCATATCTCTCGCGCATCCTCAATACTGTCACTTTGCGCATGTGCAGTGACTTCCTCTATCAATTGAGAAGCCACAGACGCCATTTCGTGAAATTCATGTTATGTTTATTTTTGTTCCTGTGCATTAAACACGTTTAAGACAATTGAAGGGGCCGCAGGCTGTGAAATAGGTCTGTAATTGGTTTTTTGAACGCTAGGTATATGCTACCAAGTGAGATTCATCATCGGATCTGTCAAGTGTATAGTGACAATGAGATGAGTGATGACATGGTTAGGAAATGGGTTCGGATTTTCAATGAAGGACGAGAGAACGTTTACGATGAGGCTCGAAGTGGGCGTCCATCTTTGGTGAATGATGATTTGGTGCGTAATGTCAACGAAAGAGTGCGTGACGACAGACGTTTCACAATTTCTGATCTGTCCTTGCACTTTCCTCATATTTCAAGGACTCTATTCTATGACATTGTCAGTAGTGGCTAACATCGCAGGCGGCCGCATTCTATGAGGAAGGTATACATAAACTTGTGCCACGCTACGATAAGTGCCTCAATAATGACGGCGAATATGTGTAAAAATAGTTTGAAGGATGTAGAATCTGATAACAATAAAATTTTATACGAAACCTTACTCGATTTTTTTTTACAGCGAAACCTTACTTAACTTTCTGAATAAGCCTCGTATGTGTACCAGACTAGACGGTTCCACTGCCATGAAGACATCAAATATCACCTAAAATATTTACATCTTGTAGCTTCATGTGCGGATTGTTGCAGTGATCACTCAGTGTCTTGCAAGATTTCCGGATATGAGGGACGTAAATAATAAGCACTACGTCTTAAATGTGACAGTGCGTGGTATTTTTACAAAATTTTCGACATTTAAGTCGAACCTGCTACCCCCATTTACATTTAGAGACTCTAGTTTCGCATTTTGCATGTTTTGCATATTGGCAAACAGTTGAAGACAGCTCTGAAGTGCGCTTTCACTTTCATAAAACGCAGCAGAAAATTTACCTCAGCAGTTTCGTCACCCCCCCGTTTCACAATGACATTTAAGATGGACACTTGTCTGTTCGTGCCTCTTAATGCCGTTAAGTAAATGAGTCGCAAAGAGGGGAAACAGCCCCTTGTCCCGCAGATATTGAATTTTGTGCTGATTTTGCCCCCATTATTCGACACTTTAGTGGATCGATGGGGTGACAATGATAACCATTGTTGTTGCATCATTTGGCGCCCTGTCACCGCGGCGTGTTATTGTACCCCGGCAAAGCAAACAAGTGACTAGCTCGAGCCGTCAGCACCAGAAGCTGCGTTTCCCATCAGCAATGGCGGTCTCTCCGTATGACATGAGTGACACAAGTGACAGTGGCTGATGTCACAAAAGTGTTAAGAATCTGTTGTTTGTGACTCCCGGCACCTAGTCAGAGAAGCGACAGGCCAGCGACTGTTTGGTCTGTCTCTGTTATGTCTTCTCCAGTGTCCAGGCCGATGGTACCAACCAGCCTCCATCTCAGCCGGTGTGAAGCTGACCATCTTCTTCCACATTATGTGGAGGCAAAGAATGCTGGAGCTTTGCCTCCATGTCCCTTTGGTCTTGCTTGCATGTCATGGTGTCTATGTACTCCGTAAGTGAAACATTCACCGTGCATACAAAAGGACAAGGGTTTTTAGATGCCTTCGCTTTTTATTGTGAAAGTAATTACGTCTTCGTCATGTCGGTCCATCCGTCTGTCTGTACGCATGAATCAAACTCGATTCATACTGGAAAAATTGGAGTGAAATTGTACAGGGTAGTCGATATTGATTTCTAATCAAAAGTGTCGGTACATTTCAGTTTTGTTTGAAATCGGACAAAAGCAACAGACGCCTTACGTGAAGGCCAACTCCGGTGACGACATACGCCTACGACGGCCGTTGCTGCGACACGTATCTTTTCTCCATATCTCAAAAATATGAGTAACACAAATTTCTCACTGTGTTCATGAGACAAAAGTTACACTCATCTATAAAATTACAAAGAAAGTCTTACATTAAACAAATTCTTCAATTGATCCATCACTTTCGATTGTAATACTGTTGCTATAATATGGGGAGAACTTCCCATACGAGAAACAAAATGACATCCTAACATCAGTGCAACTCTTACTGAGGCTCGGACAAATCTGGTGGCGTGTGTTGTGTGAAACCTGGAAAGGTGCATTTTGTACACTCACATTTAAAACACTCGCATTTTGAACACTCCCATTTAGAACACTCGCATTTTGAACACTCGCATTTTCTCTTATTTTCATGAAGTCGTTCACGAATTTAAAATTTAGGGACAAAAACGAAGCGAGCGTGGTATAAGATCGACACCCTACAGCCATTTCGTAACTTACTGATGCACATGATGAATTCCTTGTCAGTGTTGCACTGATCTCGCAGAATGCAACACATCACGTAAAGAAGATAGGCCTACATTATCAAGTGCCGGATTCAACATGCATCTCAGTGCCATATTCCCATCTCTTCTGATTTAAGTCTTGTATGTCTTTTCCCTTTTCCTGTTTGCAGAAATTTTCAAGGAAGTGCGTAACTCAAATCAACCCCTACCGTTTCCTGTCAGATTTTTTCTTACTTATCTTTTACGAATTACACCACCATTCGACGATATAGGCAGGGTCGTGTCAGGGACCTCAAATAAAAAAAATTAATCTGAACTCAATATCGAGTGAGTGGATGTGTGTCTAGCAGTTACAACATATATTTTCCATTCATCTCAGTAATTAACCAACTTGATGAAAAAAAAATTGTTTTACAATAAGTTTATTTCATGCCTCTACATGTTTCGAGCACATGTGCTCATCATCAGGAGGTCAGGAGGTCACACCTACGTGTGATGATACCAGAGGCTGTGTAACGCAATTTTGACCTCCTGATAATGAGCACGTGTGCTCGAAACATGTAGAGTCATGAAATAAACTTATTGTAAAACAAAAATTTTGTGCATCAAGTTGTTTAATTACTGAGATAAATATACTGAGATGCACGGTCAGCAAAACGTCAGAATTTGCTTTCCATTTTGGCTCACTTCCTAATTAGATCTACCGTGACATGTAAAACGGGACGCGCCAATAGTCGTACATCTCCAGTACGGATCAGATGTACGTTGATTGAGAATAGTTGTGAGTTTCACGCTTCGGCCGCCTTACACACAGAGAAGGCTTCCCCCGCCCCTCCCCGCTCCGCTGTCTATTTTCATGTAACCGAATTCGCTCATCAACACCCTGTGCAGTCTCTCCGACCCTTTGAATATGTTACAGTCTATATCAGCTTTTGTGTCTTTTGTTTCTGAAATAACGGGCATACCGGAGTTAGTTACAACAGCAGTAGTTGTGCGCACTCGTTAGAGCGAAGTTTGCGAGCAGAAAGGAAGTCGCCCGCCCCTTCGCATCGACCCTGATACAAATAAACCGTTGGAGTGACCTGCCGAACAACTTATGCCTTTGATGCGCCCTGCCTCCATGTTTGTTTATCTTAAGCCATCATTTCCTTCATTAAGTTTTTTTTTTTTTTTTTCCTTTTGAGAAGCACTCTACTGAGGAGCCTGTCAGACGCAACCCGCATCGCTTTACAATTTACCTTTTTTCTCAACAAACACCGCTTTGTTCTGTAGCCGTTCTGCTGTTCATGCCGGTGCGAACAGCACTCTGCTCCTCACTGATTCTTGATTTAGTATTAGGTTACTGAGCCACCCTCTATGAACTGCACAGATCATGATGGTATTGAATACACGTATGAAGTTAGCTGGAAGGAAACGTTTATAGAATGGCTGCGGGCTATCCTGAAAGACTGACGTAAACCGCGAGGCGTCCATTCGGAATAGTCGACTTAGCGGGCAAAGTAAGATCTAGACATTCACCGCACTTCAGTCTGCTTGGTGCCCCCATTTATCTGTACCACTTCCTACAGGTCTGTGTGTCGCTAATAGGTGTGTTTTAGTTGATGGATTATGTGTGGATGTGTTTAGCGACAGAGATATCAACTGATATGCAGTTAACAGAAAGAAAGTTTTGATTAAGACTTCTGAAGTGTTCACATACTTTAACCGACCGGTGGTTTATTAATCGATACGTTAATGACTTAATGTCGCTTATAAATGCGTTGTACGGAAGAGAGCGTGATCGGTTCTGTGTGACGTTAATAAGAAACATGTTGCTTTGTCTGACGGCGGAGGGTTTGGGTCAGTATGTTTTCGGTTCTGGAAATCGAAGACAGTTGGGAAGACACATGAAGTCCTTGATTATATTTAAAGAAAAAATAAATGAATGAACAAATATATAAATAAATGCGAAATCTACGTAACAATGGGCATTGCTGAGACAGTAAATAAAAGTAGCATGACAGCAAATTTTACTGTATGCCAGAATTCATGAATAAATGAACATGTAAATATATAAATTAATTAATTAATTAATGCATAAATAAGAGTAAAATATACATAAGTATTGGCACTGCTTAAACAGTAAATAAATGTGACGTGATAGCAAACTTTACAGTGTGCCATGATTCATCAATGCTGCAGACAGTGACCTCTATGTATGACGACGCCTACAGCAGCTCTCTAAACAGACGGTACTGGTGTCCCTTTGCCTAAGCCAAAAGTGTATGTAGCGTGATGAGGTCAAAAGCGCATGGCGCTGTATTTCCATATTCCCGCTCAGCTCCTATTTTCATTCTGCAACATTTGTGTGCGGGTTTAGATTTTGAACTTCATGCAACCGAAGCTCCATTGGCCTGACTTGTGTCGTTTAAGGTACTACTACTACTACTACTACTACTACTATTACTGCTACCACCACCACTACTAATACTGTTACCACCACCACCACCACCACCACTACTACTACTACTACTACTACTACCACCACTACTACTACTTCTACTACTACTACTACTACTACTATCCGCCCCTTCTAACGCCGAGGTTGCAAACGGTTTGAAACCGTACCTCCGTCTCGCCTCTCTGCTGGCATAGGCATATCATGGGGCATGGGGTGATCTTTACCTTTACTAGTACTACCACTACTACTACTGTTACCACCACCACACTACCACCACCACCACTACTACTACTACTACTACTGTTACCACCACCACCACCACCACCACTACTACTACTACTACTACTACCACCACTACTACTACTTCTACTACTACTACTACTACTACTACTACCACCACCGCCACTACTACCACCACTACCACTACTACTACTACCACTACTACTATCCGCCCCTTCTAACGCCGAGGTTGCAAACGGTTTTAAACCTTACCTCCGTCTCGCCTCTCTGCTGGCATAGGCATATCATGGGGCATGGGGTGATCTTTACCTTTACTACTACTACTACCACTACTAATATTACCACCACCACTACTACTACTACTACCACCACCACCACCACTACTACTACTACTACTACTACTACTACCACCACCACCACCACCAACACTACCACTACTACCACCACCACCACCACCAACACTACCACTACCACCACCACCACCACCATCACCACTACTACTACTACTACCACTACTACTACTACTATCCGCCCCTTCTAACACCGAGGTTGCAAGTGGTTCGAAACCATACCTCCGTCTCGCCACTCTGCTGGCATAGGCATGTCATGGGGCATGGGGTGATCTTTACCTTTACTATTACTACTACTACTATTACTACTACGCTTCAAAACTTTGTCCTTAAACTAGATAGCGCCTCTGCGAAGAGCATCTGCCATTGTCTTTAGATGTGTTTAAGAAAATCATATGTTGGTTGTTTAATGACGACTTATTACATAACAACTATGTCGTTGACTGAAATGAGTGGAAGGAATGGATAGGAAGTTACCTTAGCTTGTAGCACTAGGCCTATTTGTTTTGAAAAATTTCAGAAAATCACAAACTTGTGTTAGGATATTCGGCTGTCCGACCGAGTTTCTAGCAGGACGGAGCTGAATGGTCCTGCGATTCAGACGCCCCACAGATGAGTTAATAATTCTGTGTTAAATAACTACACATCCGCTCAAACAAGTACTTACGAATGACTTGCTTCGAATATTAATTTCTTTTTGTGCAAGTGTTCAGTACATTGTATTTTTGTCTTATAATTAATTTGCACCGCAACAGTCCAGGGTCTATGATATTAGTTTAAGTTACAATTTGTCCAATTGCTGTGTACTTTTCTTTCTAAACGCCTTCATAAGCGAAAAGCGAATACTAACGTCGTCACTTCTGCCTGTCCGTCCACACACATTAAACGATGTCTGCCGGGATGATTTTTGTGAGTTTTCGTATTTTAAATTATTTATTTTATTTTTTCCGATCTTTTAAAATTGGACAAACAAACAGACACTTTAAATAAAGACCAACTTATCTCTGGCAGACCGTTGTAGCTCAGTAGTTAAGGTGCTGAGTTACAAATCGGAAGGTCGCTGGTTCGATCCTAGCTGGTGTCATTGGAATTTTTTCATTGACATAAAATCCTTCCAATCGCATTATGGCCCTGGGGTCGACGCAGCCTCTAACAGAAATGAGTACCAGGAGCATTGCCTGCGGGTAAAGACGGCCGATGCGTATGGCTGACACCATCCTGTGCTGTTGTCATGAAATCTGGGAACCTTAACTTTCTGGATCCCTCTGGGCCACTCCAGGCCTGTAACGGGACTGCTTTACCTTTATCTCTGGCAGTGATTATTCTACGTAAGAGAGATGAACCGTATCCTCCGAGGGGTAGGCACAGGATAAAGAATCAGTTTTCCTGGTCGAGACAGCCTGTGTTTTCTGGGCGGTACAACCTGAAGCTGAAGAAAGAGTTGAACAGTATGGCCAACTGTAAATATCACGTACCGAAGTTTAAGGGTTGGCTGTATTAAATCTCCCAGCTAATTATCTCGACATTGATCGATTTATGACAGTTGCTAAGATACGGATAAATCCTACTAAAAGGTAAAGTGATCCCGTTACAGGCCCGGTGTGGCCCAGAGAGTGGGTATAGTTATAGCTCTACTCTTCCATGACCGCGGCACTAGAAGGGGTGAGTGGTCAGCAGCACGCCCCGGCCGCATTTTACCCCTGGGAAAAAGTCGGTACCCATTGTACAGGAGTCTGGGTGGGCCCCAGGGCCGATCTGGACGGGCGGAAAATCTCGTCCCCTCCGGGGTTCGACCACGGACTATCCAGCCCGTAGTCAGTCGCTATACCGACTGAGCTACCCGGCCCATGGATAAATCCTACTCTATGTTAAACAAAAGAGGCAGTGTACGTGTAACGTAACACTGAGACGCGTTCGCTTAACCCTTTTTTGCCGGGAAGAGCAATAGATATTAAATAATCTTACTGTGTTGTCTGTAGCTTTAATTTTCCAGCACGCAAAGCTCATGTTTCGTTTTATATTGTTGTCGGTGGTCTATGTAGCTTTACCATGTTTTTTCCTGTTATCTCATAAAGGCAGGATTTTCGGGAAGAAACCGTTATCATCATCATTATTATTATCATCATCATCAATTATAGAACATAAAATGTGTGTTTTGATATTCTCCATAAATTTTGTCTGAAATGTTTCTCTTTCTATGGATTAGGCAAGATACTATCACAAATATCTGGATGGTCCGGGATCGAATCCCGACGGGGACGAGATTTTCCGCCCGTCCAGACCGGCCCTGGGGCCCACCCAGCCTCCTGTAAAATGGGTACCGGGTCTTTCCCGGGCGTAAAGTGCGGCCGGGGCGCGCTGATGACCACTCACCCGCTTCTAGTGCCGCGGTCATGGAAGAGTAGAGCTATACTTCTACCCACACCGGGCCTGTAACGGGGATCAGTTTCCCTTTTTACTATCACAAATATACATAGGTATTCACATAAAGTACCTGGTGTTTTCGTCAGATTTTAATGAATCTTGAATTTTCTCGACAGATTTTCGCAAGTACTCAAATATCTAATTTCATGAAAATCCGTGCTAAGGGACGGACAGACTGACGGACATGAAGAAGCTGATAGTGGCCTTCCGCAATAAACTATTCATGCATTAATATTAAGGGAAAATAATTTGCCGAAAGCGTCACAACTGTTGCGCACTTTTTTAAGAGCTGTCGTCGTCATCATCATCATCATCATCATCATCATCATCGCCGTCATTATCATCACCACACCCATCATCACTCTTGTAGGACGGTCAGTTCAACATGTCCCTTAGGTCACAACTAACTTTCACAGAGCAACAGCGTCACGTGACGTATCAAAAACAGCATTTCTTACAATAAACGTGCCGTCCCCAGAACAGCTTTTCTGTTAAATTTATCACCACCACTGCCGCCGCCACCACCGCCAACGCCACCACCATCATTATCATCACAATCAAGAACACTGTCAGAACCATCAATACTGTCGTCTTCAATACCAGCCCATAATAATCATGCGTCAGTGCTCCTGGCAGTTCAGAGATGTTTCCCCTCGAGTTGCATTGCATCAAGAAGTGGCAGTGATGTCGGATGTGTTTTGTTTGCAGTGCTATATTAGCGGCAATCAACTCAAATATCGGAGCAGCGGGTTACCCAACACATCGCGGGTTCTCACATGAATTATCTATACGTATCGATCCGGAAGCCGCTATTTTGCATAAAGACCATTCATCCTATATAAAAACTAGGGACAGCTCTGCGCTACCTAGCGCAGGAAAACCGCGAAACGATGTTTTCGATATCAGCGCTATGACGATAATGATAATCATGGTAATACAATTAAATTACAAATGTATTAAATGCTAATGGATGTAATGAATTTAGAGAGGGTGAATATTCCTTGAACCGCTTTTAAATAAGAAGTTGTGCGAGACAGTTTTAAAAGCAGCAGGTTTCCGAGCACACTTGCCCCTTTACTTGCAGCATAACTGAATGAAAGAGACGTATAAAGCTACATTTGGATACTCCTCTTGCAGTAAAGTAGAATTCACAGCAATGGATATAATTTATGTCTCCATGTTTATAAAACTGGACCGGAAATTAGCTAACAGTAATCTAACCGTTTAAACGCCAGTGGTAAATATATTGACTCATATTTAATTACACACACACCAACACATGCGCATATATATATATATTTTTTTTTTCAGAAGTCTAAAATTTACATTAAACATTTAAAACGCTCCTACATGTTTCGATCACACGATCATCCTCAGGGATCATATATTTTTCCTTGCTAAAGTTATAATTTAAAACATTCAGTGAATTACTTCGTTATGTTAACTTTGGTGCTGTGGCAGCCATGTCGTGTTTTTGTGTGTGAGTCGTACACTGTTCAGAATGAGCCAGGTTATGGTTCTGGGTCATATGCTGTGCAGCGTGAGTCTGCGGTGCATTGTACCATATGCTGAAAACATAGTCTAATGCTCCTGAGGGTGGGCGAAGTTATCGCCTGAAACATGTTGAGCTGGTTGAAATCGTTAATAAAATTATCATTGTTGCATCTAGTCGGCTGTTTATATTACTATATTTAGTTCCTTGTCCACAACTCTTTCGCACTAGAAGTTGTACGTACTACATTTTTTAGTGCAATCTAAAGAAACTGACGAGGGAAAATCAGAGTAAGGCAGAAGAAGTGCTGCTGACCTGGATCAGGCCTAACGTACTAGAACATAACAAAGTACGTCTACCAGCTTATATACCGCTTACAGTCTAATCCTAATTGTAAATAGTCCTTCTGTTACTCTGGTATGCGGTAATCCATGGCTCCGCGCGATGCAGGCGTCTTCCTTTTTGCCTTGACATAGCAGAAGGCAAAATAAGCGTACTGCTGTAGAAGCACTTTGTCCTATATCTTTAGCTAATTGTTCTTTGAGACTCAAGTGTGGTCTATAGAACACCCACGCTGCAGTGCTTTCTTCCGTTGACTTACCATCCTTCTTCATGTTGACCTGCAAACACTTGTTGAAGCGACAAGCCTGGCACTGGTTGCGGCGGGTGACGTCAACCACGCAACGTCCGTTCTCTTTGCAGACGTAGTCCAGGTTGCTACCAAGCACAAAGCAAACTTTTGTTCGGATATGCGATGGGTGCTCGGAAACAGAAGCGCACATAAAAATAGCTTAATTGAAACATTGCTTTAATATGTAGAGCTATATGCATGTGTGTGTATGAGTGTGTGTGTGAGTGTGTGTGAGTGTATTGTGTGTATGAGTGTGTGTGTGTGTGAGTGTATTGTGTGTATGAGTGTGTGTGTGTGAGTGTGTGTGTGAGAGAGAGAGTGTGTGTTGTGTATATGAGTGTGTGTGTGTGAGTGTATTGTGTGTATGAGTGTGTGTGTGTGAGAGAGAGAGAGAGTGTTGTGTGTATGAGTGTGTGTGTGTGTGTGTGAGTGTGTTGTGTGTATGAGTGTGTGTTAGTGAGTGTGTTGTGTGTATGAGTGTGTGTGTGTGTGAGAGAGAGAGAGAGAGAGTGTGTTGTGTGTATGAGTGTGTGTGAGTGTGTTGTGTGTATGAGTGTGTGTGAGTGAGTGTGTTGTATGTATGAGTGTGTGTGTGTGTGTGTGTGTGTGAGTGTGTTGTGTGTATGAGTGTGTGTGAGTGAGTGTGTTGTGTGTGTG
>Ga0131853_10013915_pt1 | contig 14738 bp, 13 predicted proteins | sample TergutLab28metaG_FD_92764 | JGI IMG/M metagenome (GOLD analysis project Ga0131853, IMG submission 92764) | Labiotermes labralis P1 segment gut microbial communities from Petit-Saut dam, French Guiana - Lab288 P1 (version 2) (version 2) | ecosystem: Host-associated > Arthropoda: Insects >... | reverse complement strand
GAGACCGGGCGGCCGCGCGGCGACGTGCAGATGGAGTTCGTCGCCGGCATCGAGGAGGTCCGCTGGACCGCCGCCAACGCGCGGCGCATCCTGCGGCCCCGCGCGGTCGCGCCCGGAGTCGCGATGCTGAACTTCGCCGCGAGCGTGTCCCACGAGCCACTCGGCGTCGTCGGCGTCATCACGCCGTGGAACGTGCCGATCTACACGGTCCTCAGCGGCATCGCGAGCGCGCTGGCCGCGGGCAACGCCGTGATCGTCAAGCCCAGCGAGCTCAGCGCCGGCGCGGGCGCCTACCTCGCCGAGTCCTTCGAGCGCGCCAACCCGGACACGCCGCCCGGCCTGGTCAGCGCCGTGACCGGCCTCGCCGAGACCGGCTCGGCCCTGTGCCGCTCGGGCGTCGACAAGCTGGCGTTCACCGGCTCGGTGCCGACCGGACGTCGGGTGATGGCGAGCTGCGCCGAGACCCTGACCCCGGTCGTCCTCGAGCTCGGCGGCAAGGACGCCACGATCGTCGCCGGCGACGCCGACCTCGACGCGGCCGCGACGGCGGTGGTGTGGGGCGCCTTCTTCAACGCGGGCCAGGCCTGCGTCGGCGTCGAGCGCGTGTACGTCGTCCGCGAGGTGCGCGACGCGTTCCTCGACCGGGTCCGCGAGCGAGCGCTGCAGGTCACCGCCGGCCTCACCGACGGCGTCTCCTACGGGCCGATGATCACGCCCGGCCAGGTCGAGATCGTCCGCCGGCACATCGACGCCGCCGTCGACGCCGGCGCCACCCTGCTGGTCGGCGGCCCCGACTCGGTCCGGCCGCCCTACATCGACCCCGTGGTGCTCGTCGACGTACCCGAGGACAACCCGGCGGTCCGTGAGGAGACCTTCGGCCCGACGGTGGTGATCAACACCGTCGACGACGTCGACGACGCGGTGCGCCGCGCCAACGGCACGCCGTTCGGGCTGGGATCGTCGGTCTTCTCGGCCCGGCAGGGTCCCGCGATCGCCCGCCGGCTGCGCGCGGGCGGCGTCACCGTCAACGCCGTGCTGTCCTTCGTCGGGCTGCCCGCGGTGCCGTTCGGCGGCGTCGGCGACTCGGGCTTCGGCCGCTTCCACGGCGCCGACGGGCTGCGGGAGTTCACCTACGCGAAGAGCACGGTGCGCAAGCGCTTCGACCTCGGACCCAACGTGCAGGAGTTCCCCCGCACGGCCGAGCACTACGACGTCGTACGCCGGATGATCCGGCTGCGCTACGAGCGCAGGCTCCGCTGACCCGGCGCTGCGACGTGCCGAGCGCGTCGCAGCCCATACGCCATTCCTAGAACAAATTCTAGTTCTTCCGTGACCCGAGCCCCTCATGAGACGTTGGTCACGAAGACAACTGTCCAGACAGGTGTTAACGAAGGAGCCATGGCAGCCACGGCACGCGCGTCGGTCGCCGTCCAGGGCCTGATGGTCCACATGGGCGGCCTGCTCTCGCTGACCCTGGACAGCGCCCTGGCCCTGCGCCGCAGGCCGCACGTCGGCGAGCTGCTGGAGCAGACGGTCTTCATCGCCCGCGTCTCGATGCTGCCGGTGGTCTTCGTGACGATCCCACTGACGGTGGTCGTCCAGTTCTTCGTCGGCCAGCTGCTGAGCCAGATCGGTGCCGCCGACCTCGCCGGCGCCGGCGCGGCCCTGGCCGTCGTACAGGAGCTCGGCCCCTTCTGCAGCGTGCTGGTCGTGGCCGGCGCCGGCGCGACCGCGGTCTGCGCCGACCTCGGCGCCCGCCGCATCCGCGAGGAGCTCGAGGCGATGCAGGCGCTCGGCATCGACCTGGTGCACCGCCTGGTCGTGCCGCGGCTGATCGCCTTCGTCATCGTCTCGGTCGGACTGTTCGCGCTCGTGTGCGCCGTCGGTCTCACCGGCACCTACCTGTTCTCGACGGTCTCCCAGGGCGCCAGCCCGGGGCTCTTCGTCGCCAACCTCACCCTGCTCGTCTCCCCCACCGACTTCATCGTGGGCATCGTCAAGACCGCCGTCTTCGGCGTGGCCGCCGGCCTGGTCGCCTGCCACCTCGGCCTCAACGCGAAGGGGGGCCCGCAGGGCGTCGGCGACGCCGTCAACCAGACCGTCGTCTACGCGCTGATGCTGCTGATCGTCCTCAACACCCTGATCACCAGCATCTACCTCCAGCTGGGAGGCCGCTGAGATGGCACTGACGAACCCGCTCGCGTCAGCCGCCGAGGGCCTCGGCGTCGTCGGCGACCACGTCGGCTTCTACCTGAGCGCGCTGCGCCGACTCCCCCGCGCCGCGATCCGCTACTGGCGCGAGGTGCTCCGTCTCATCGCGCTGGTCAGCTTCGGTCGCGGGGCGCTGGCGACGATCGGCGGGACGGTCGTCACGATCGGCTTCCTCACCGCGTTCACCGGCATCGAGCTGGGCATCCAGGGCTACACCCAGCTCAGCGACCTCGGCGTCTCGGTGCTCTCCGGCTTCGTCTCGGCGTACGTCAACACCCGGCTGGCCGCGCCGTTCATCTCCGGCATCGCGCTGATCGCGACCGTCGGCGCCGGCTTCACCGCCCAGCTCGGCGCGATGCGGGTCAACGAGGAGATCGACGCGCTGGAGGTGATGGGCGTCCCGTCGATGGCCTACCTCGTCTCCACCCGGATCCTGGCCGGCCTGATCGCGGTCGTGCCGCTCTACGCCGTCGGGCTGATCGCCTCCTACCTCGGCACCCGCTCCATCGTCACCCTCGTCTACCACCAGTCGGCGGGCTCGTATGACCACTACTTCTTCACGTTCCTGCAGGGCCGCGACATCCTCGCCTCCATCGGCGAGGTCGCGGTCGGCGCCGCGGTCGTGATGGCGATCCACTGCTTCTACGGCTACCGCGCCACCGGCGGGCCGGCCGGCGTCGGCCGGGCGGTCGGCCGCGCCGTACGCCTCTCCCTGATCATCGTCCTGTTCATCGACCTGCTGCTCAGCCTGGCGCTCTACGGCTCGTCCGACACGATCCACATCGCCGGGTGATCGGCATGCGTGCGCTCCGCTCCCGCTACGCGCTCGGCCTGGTCGGCGCCCTCGTCGCGCTCGCGTTCATCGGCGCGGCGCTCGGCGCCTACCAGCACCGCTTCACCCGCGCGGTCATGGTCACCGTCGACGCGCCGCGGGCCGGCCTGCTGATGGACGCCGGCTCGGCCGTCAAGCTGCGCGGCATCACGGTCGGCACGGTCCGCGGCGTCACCGAGCAGGACGGGCACGCGGTCCTCACCGTGGCGCTGCAGCCCGGGGCCACCAACGGCATCCCCAGCGGCGTGACCGCGCGCATCATGCCCACCTCCGTCGTCGGCGGGAAGTACGTCGACCTCCTCGCCCCGGCGACCCACGGCTCGACCGCCATCACCGCCGGCGCGGTGATCCCGGCCGACGACCGGGTTCCCGAGACCGAGGACCTCTTCCAGCAGCTGGTCCAGGTGCTCGACGCGGTGCCGGTCGATCGGCTCGACGTGGCGCTGAGCAGCCTCTCCAACACCCTCCAGGGTCGCGGTCAGCGACTCGGCACCTTCCTGAGTCGGCTCGACCACTACCTGGTCGCGCTCAACGGCCACGCCGGCCAGATCAGCACCGACCTCACCCGCGCCGCGCCCGTCCTGCAGACCTACGCGGCCGTGTCGCCGCAGCTGCAGCACCTGCTCGCCGACAGCACCACCGTCGGCGGCACCCTGGTGGCCCGCCGCGGCGACCTGCGGGCGCTCCTGCGGACCTTCGCCGTCACCGGCGACACCGCCGACCAGGTGGTGCAGAGCCTGCGCACCTCGCTGCCGAGCATGCTGCGCCGGATGGAGCCGGTCACCCGGCTGCTGGCCGACTACGCCCCGCAGTACCCCTGCATGTTCGAGACCTGGGCCTCGCAGGTGACCAACAACAGGTCGTTCGGCTACGCCAAGCCGGGCGCGCAGGTGCTCGTGACCGTCCAGCCGGGCCAGGACGGCTATCAGTACCCCCGCGACCTGCCGAGGTTCGTCGACGGCGTCGGTCCGCGGTGCTACGACCTGCCCGACATGAAGGGCGTCACCCGCGCCCCCAGGTTCATCCACTTCGACGACGGCGAGCACGCGATCGGCACCGACGACGGCGCGGCGCCCAACAAGCAGCCGGTGACCGTCTTCCCGCCCGTGACGAAGCAGGGCAAGCGGTGACCAGCCGGATCGTCAAGGTGCGCCTGGACGCCGTCCGGGTGCTCGCCTTCGTGCTCTTCACCGCCCTGCTCGCGGCCGGCGTCGTCGTCCTGCTCGGCAACTACTCGACCCAGCCGACGCACAGCTTCCACGCCGACTTCACCAACGCCTCCGGCATCGTCAGCGGCGCCGACGTACGCGCCGCCGGAGTGAAGGTGGGCCGGGTCGACGGCCTCACCCTGCTGCCCGACAACCACGTCGAGGTCACCTTCAGCCTGGACGACGACGTACCGCTCTCCTCGGCGACCCACGCACGCATCCGGTACGCCGACCTCACCGGCGACCGCTACCTCGACCTCGACCAGTCCGGCGCGGCCGGGACCGCACTGCCGGCCGGCGCCACCATCCCGGTGTCGAGCACCCAGCCGGCCCTCGACCTCGACATGCTCTTCAACGGCTTCCAGCCGCTGCTGACCGCGCTCGACCCGTCCCAGGTCAACCGGCTGACGAGGAGCATCATCGCGGTCAGCCAGGGCGAGGGTCCCGCGATCTCCAGCCTGCTCGCGCAGGTCGGCAGCTTCACCAACACCCTCGCCGACCACGACGCGCTGATCGGCAGCGTCGTCGACAACCTCACCACCGTGCTCGGCACGGTGGAGGCGCACCGCGGCGACGTCGGGAGGCTCGTCGACGGGCTCGACCGGCTCACCAGCGGGCTCGCGAGCGACAAGGTGCTCTTCGGCACCTCGCTGCACCGCATCGACGACCTCGCCCACGAGACCGCCGGGCTGGTCCGGCAGGCCCGGCCGGCGATCCACGGCAACGTCGTCCAGGGGCTGCGGCTGATCAAGGCGGTCGACTCCAACCTGGCCCCGGCGTACAAGTACCTCAGGCTCACGCCCAAGGCGATCCACGCCGTCGGCCGCGCGGGCGCGTACGGCTCGTTCTTCAACTTCTTCATCTGCGGGGTGCGGGTGAAGTTCACCGGCCCGACAGGGCCGACGTACACGCCCTGGCAGTACGCGAAGGACCAGCGATGCCAGGGCTAGGGCTGAGGGGGCGGCGCTTCTCCGAGCTCAACCAGGTCCGGCTCGGCGTGATCGCGCTGGTCACGATCGTCGCGATGGTCGTGGTCGCGCTCAACATCGGCGCCATCCACCGGCACCTCTCGGACCAGACCTACAGCGCGGACTTCGCCCAGGGCGCCGGCCTGGCCGACGGCGACAAGGTCGAGGTGTCCGGCATGGTCGTCGGGTCCGTCGACCGCGTCGAGCTCGCCGGCGACCACGTCCACGTCACCTTCTCCGCCCACGGCATCCACCTGGGCAGCACGAGCACCGCCGCGATCAAGACGGCCAATGTCGTCGGCACCCGCTTCCTGCAGATCGAGCCGTCCGGCGACGGCGAGGCCGACGACATCCCCCAGTCGCGCACCAGCGTCCCCTTCAACCTCGAGGCCGCGCTCTCGGACCTGACCACCACCACCGGCAGGCTCGACACGACGTCGATCGCCAGGGCGATGGACACCCTGTCGACCACCCTCCACGGCACCCCGACGGCCCTGCACAGCACCCTGGTCGGCATCTCCCGGATCTCGGAGACGATCAACAGCCGCGACGCCGCGCTCTCGAGGCTGCTCGACTCCGCCGACGGGGTCAGCCGGGTCCTCTCGCAGCGCAGCCGCCAGCTGATCCGGGTGATGGCGAACGGCGGCACGTTCCTCCGGGCGCTCGACGAGCGCCGGGTCACGATCCACGCCCTGCTCTCCGACGCCCGGGCCGTGAGCACGCAGCTCGTCGGCCTCATCCACGACAACCGCGGCGAGCTCGGTCCGGTGCTGCACCGGCTCAGGGCCGTCATCAGGCTGCTGCGGACCAACCAGTCGTCGCTGACGTTCATGGAGTCCCACTTCGGCGGCTTCGCCCGCAACCTCGGCGAGTCCGTCGGCGGCGGACCGTTCTTCTACGGCTACATCCAGAACATCGTCCCGACCCAGGACCTGCCCGCGCTGCCCGGCGTGGTCAAGGGCCTAGGCGGAGCCGTGGGCGGGACCCTGGGCGGGACCCTGGGCGGCGTCCTCGGCGGGAAGAGGCACCGGTGAGCGCCCTGCGAGAGCTCCTCGCCAGCCGGGTCGCGCGTGTCGTGGTCGCGCTCCTGCTGGTCGCCGCGGCCGTCGTCGCGATCGGGGTGGCGCACTCCTCGCACAGCCAGCACTTCACGCTCTACTTCGACGAGGCCAAGAGCCTGTACGCCGGCGACAGCGTCGACGTCCTCGACGTGCCGGTGGGCCACGTGACCTCCGTCCAGCCCGAGAGCGGCGGCGTCCGGGTCGACGTGGTCGTCGACGGCGACACCCCGATCCCCGCCGGCGCGCGCGGCGTGATCGTCTCGCCCACGCTCGTGTCCGTGCGCCACGTGGAGCTCACCCCGGCGTACACGACGGGCGTCAGGCTGGCCGACCATGCCGTCATCCCGCTGAGCCGCACCGCCGTCCCGGTCGAGTGGGACGAGGTCCAGCGGCAGCTGACCGACCTCGCGACCGCGCTGGGCCCCAAGGGCGCCAACAAGGACGGCGCGCTCACCCGGGTGCTGAAGGCGAGCTCGGCCGACCTCGGCGGCGAGGGGCCCACCATCGACGACACCGTGCGGGCGATGTCGACCGCGCTGACGACGCTCGCCGACAACGGCGGCCACGTGTTCGCCACCGTCCGCAACCTGCGCGTCTTCGTGCACGCCCTCGCCTCCAGCGACCTGACCGTGCGGCGCTTCACCCGCCAGCTCGACCTGGCCTCCGCCGACCTCGCCTCGAGCCGGCAGGCGCTGCGCGGCGCGCTCACCGGCCTCGACCAGGTGGTCCACCAGGTGCACGGCCTGATCCGGCGCCACGGCCCGCTCACGACCAGGGAGCTCGGGTCGCTCGCCAAGCTCGCCACCGCGCTCTCGGCGCACCGGCAGGGCCTCGCCGACATCCTGCAGACCGCGCCCACCGCGCTGTCGAACTTCTACGACACCTACGACCCGTCGGTGCCGGCGATGACCGGCACGTTCGTGGGCCAGAACTTCGACACCCCGGCGACGTTCCTGTGCTCGACCCTCTACTCGCTGGGCAGCACCCCGAAGACCTGTCAGACGGTGCTCGCACCGGTGGCGAAGTACCTCGCCACCGACTTCCCGCCCGTCGGCATCTCGCCGGTCAACGACAACGGCGACGGCAACGGCTCGCGCGCCCCGCTCTATCCCGACGACCCCGACAAGGGCACGACCACGCTCGGCCCGGGCGGCCTGGCCCACCTGATGCTCGGGGGCTCGCGATGAGGCGGGCGCTGCAGGCCGCCGTGGTCCTGGCACTCGCGCTCGCGCTGAGCGGGTGCGGTCTCGGCGGGCTGGTCGGCAAGGGCCCGCTGCCCTTCACCAAGGGCAACGGCAACGGCGCCCTGACCGTGACCGTGCTGATGCCCGACGCCGCCAACCTGGTCCCGAACTCCGAGGTCATGGTCGGCGACGTCACCGTCGGCTCGGTGCGCGAGATCGACTTCGACCACTGGCACGCCAGGCTGGTGCTCGGCCTCGACGCCGGCACGCACCTGCCCGCCAACGCGGTGGCGACGATCGGTCAGAAGAGCCTCCTCGGCGCGGAGTACGTCGAGCTAGCGCCGCCGACCAGCACGCCCGCCCGCGGCGTCCTGCAGACGGGCGCGACCATCCCGCTGAGCCGCGCCGGCCGCTACCCCGAGACCGAGGAGGTCCTCGCCGCCCTCTCCACCGTCCTCAACGGCGGCGGGCTCGCCCAGGTGCAGACCATCGCCCACGAGCTCGGCGTCGCGCTCACCGGGCGCACCGGCGACGTCCGCTCCCTGATCGGTCAGCTCGGCACGACCGTCCACAGCCTCGACGCCCAGCGCGACCGGATCGTCTCCGCGCTGCACTCGCTGGACCGGATCGGCGGCACCTTCGCCCGCAGCCGCGGCACGCTCGACGACGCGCTCCACCGGCTGCCGCGGGCGGTGAGCCTCGTCAGCCAGGAGCGGCCCGACCTCGACAGGCTGCTCGCGGCGATGGGCACGCTCAGCGACCACGCCACCCGGCTCGAGACCGCCAGCCGGACCAGCCTGCTCGCCGACCTGCACCAGCTCCGGCCCGCCGTGCAGAGGCTCGCCGACGCCGGCGGCAACCTGACCACCTCGCTGGGCGACCTCGTCTACCCCTTCCCCACCGATGGCGTCATCCGGTCGGGCCACGGGGACTACATGAACCTCTTCCTCACCTTCGACGTCACCGTCGGGACCGTCCAGCGACTGTGGAAGACCGGCACGCCCGTCGACGGGCTCCTCTCCGGCCTGACCGGCCAGCTCGCCCAGGGACCGGCGACCCAGAGGACCAACCCCTTCCACCTCAAGAGGACCGTCCGGGGCCTGCTCCATCCCAAGCCGGCCACGCCGCGTCCCGGCGCCAACGACGGCCTCGGCGGCGTCCTCGGTGGGCTCCTCTCGGGAGGTCGGTGACATGCTCAGCCGTCTCGTCCGCTACCAGCTGGTCGCCTTCGTCGTCGTGGCCGTGACCGCCCTGTCGGTGCTCGCGGTCTACTACCTGCGCATCCCGCAGGCGGCTGGACTCCGCACCTACCCGGTCGGCCTCGACCTCCCCCAGGCGAGCGGCCTGTACGACGGCGCCCCGGTCACCCTCCGCGGCGTCCAGGTCGGACAGATCCAGGATCTCGGCCTGACACCGGACGGCGTACACGCCCAGATGCAGGTGCACGACGGCGTGCAGATCCCCTCCGACGCCACCGCCCGGGTCACGCTGGCCTCGGCGCTGGGCGAGGCCGGCGTCGACCTGGTCGGCTCCAGCACGAGCGCCCTTCCCGCGGGTGCCAGCCTGCGCGTCCGGCCGGGTGCGCTGCCGACGTCGACGGCCGGCCTCCTCCAGGCCGCGAACCAGCTGCTCACCTCGGTGCCGCGCCAGGACCTCACCACCACGATCGACGCGCTCGCCCGCGGCTTCGGCGGCAACGCGCACGAGATGGGCGGCCTGCTCGACGCGGGCAGCCAGCTCACCTCCGAGGCGGTGGCCAACGAGCAGCCCACCTTCGGCCTGCTCCACGACCTCGCGCCGGTGCTGGCCACCCAGCGGGACCTGCGCGGCAGCATCTCGCGGTCGAGCCGCGACCTCGCCACGCTCACCCACGTCCTCGCCCAGCAGCGCTCCACGCTGACGTCGCTGCTGCAGGCCTCCGCGCCGATGGCCCGCGACACCACCTCGTTCCTCGCCGGCGTCCACGGCACCCTCGCCCGCACCGTGCGGGCCGGCGATCAGATGAGTCAGGTCCTCAACGTCTACGTACCGGGCCTGCGGCAGATGCTGATCGTCTTCCCCGCGCTGCTGGAGGCCGAGAAGTCCGTCCAGCCGCTGCACCCCGACCCGAAGGCGTACGTCGAGTCCGCGCTGAGCTTCAAGCTCAGCCTCAACGACCCACCGGTATGCACCCAGGGCTTCGCCGACGCCGGCCAACAGCGGGACCCCGGCGACGAGAGCCCCGCCCCGCTGCCGAAGGACTCCTACTGCAAGGTCGCCCACGACGACCCGCGCGTGGTCCGCGGCGCCCGCAACGACCCGTGCCCCAACGACGCCGCCCGCCGCGGCGCGACGGCCATCGAGTGTGGCCTGATCTTCGACCCCGCCGAGATCCGGAAGGGCGCCCGATGAGGAGCCTCCTTCCGCTGGTCGCCACGGCGCTCCTCGGCATGCTCACCGCTCTGCTGGTCGTGGGCGGCGTCGTCGAGGTCCGCGACGCCCGCCAGCGGACCCGCCTCGAGAGCGACCGGCAGGCCACCGTCGCCCTCGCCAGCAAGGAGGTCCTCGGGCTGACCAGCCTGCGCCCGCAGGCGCTCGACGCCCAGCTCGCGGCGCTGGAGCGGCCGCTGACCGGCTCCTTCGCCCGGCAGTTCCACGGCATGGCCGACTCCTTCACCGAGGTGGTCCGCAAGTACGGCGTCGCCTCGACCGGCCACGTCGTCGGCGCCGGTCTGACCAGCCTGCACGACGACACCGCCGAGGTGCTCGTGGCCGTCACCGCGCGAGTCAGCGGGAAGGGCCACCACAAGCCTGTGGAGCGCAGCTATCGCTTCCGCGTCTCGCTGGCCCGCGCCGGCTCCACGTGGGACGTCTCCGGAATGGACCTGGTCGCATGAGAGCCGTCCGCTGGGCGCTGGTGGCGTGGGCCGTCCTGGTCGTCGCCGGCGCGGGGGCGCTCGGCCTGCTGTGGCACCACAACCGGGAGGCCGACGACCTCGCCGCCGACCGCACGGCGGCGGTGACCACGGCGAGGAGCAGCGTGACCACGCTGCTGACCTACGACGGGAGGACCCTGGCCACCCGCCTCGACAAGGACCAGACGCTGCTCGCGCCCGCGTTCCGCGCCGACTACCGCGCGCTGGTCCAGAGGAGCGTCCTGCCGACCGCCCGCAAGGACGGCGTACGCGCGCAGACGTCGGTCGCCGACGCCGCACTCGTCAGCGGCTCGGACGACCGGGCGCAGGTCCTGCTCTACCTCGACGTGCACACCACGACCTCCGCCTCCGGCCAGGGCAGCACCCAGGGCGGGCGGCTGCTCGTCACGATGACCCGCGAGGAGGGGCAGTGGCTCGTGTCCGGCCTCCGCTCTCTGTAGGAACCCGACCAGTAAGGTGGATCCATGTCCAGTAGCGTGTCCACGATCCCTCGGCAGGGCGTGAACGCGCGCCAGGCCGAGACGGTCCAGAAGCTCCTCGAGGCCACCGACGCCGACCTGCGTGAGCACGGCTGCGACGCCGTGACGGTGCGATCGGTGGCGCGCCGGGCCGGTGTCTCCTCCGCGACGGCGTACACCTACTTCGCCTCGAAGGGGCACCTGTTCGCCGAGCTGTTCCTGCGCTACCTCTCCGAGGGCGAGCACCCCGACCTGAGCGGCGACACCACCGAGCGCGTCCAGCGCGTGGTGCGCGGGATCATCGAGCATCTCGGCGCCTTCCCCGCGCTGGCCGACGCCGTGACGCCGGTGCTGCTCGGCACCGATCCCGACGTCACCCGGCTGCGCCAGCAGATCGGCGCGGAGTTCGTCGGCCGGCTGCAGGAGGCGGCCGACGCCGAGCCGCCGGTGCTGCAGGCGCTCACCTACGCCTTCCTCGGCGGCCTGCTCAGCGCGGGGATGCAGATGCTGTCCTATCCCGAGCTGTCCTCGGAGATGAACGAGGTCGTCGCCGCGATCCTCCGCGGCAACTAGGACAGCCAGGGCACGTCGCCGAGATCGATCGTCTGCAGCACCCAGAAGACGGCGAACAGCGCGAGCAGCGCCACCTCGAGGCCGAGCAGCGCATAGGCCCACCCGTGCAGTGCCACGAACGCGACCAGGGCGACGGCCATGCCGACGGCGATCGCCCAGTACGCCGCGTCGAACCGGGTGCGGCTCTCGTCCCCACGGGCGAGGACCCGCACGCCCCAGTCGGTGTTGAGCACCACCACACCCCAGAACGGCAGGAACGTGAAGGCCGCCGACAGCGCGTGCGCGTGGGCAGCGAACGACGTCCGGTCGGCGAGGATCCACGCCATCCCGACGATCCAGGCCAGCGCCGTCGACACCAGCCCGACCACGCCCCACGGGCTCGGCCACCCCGCCGCGCGGCGGCGCAGCCCGGCGACCAGCACGACGACGTACCCGACCGCGAGGACGACCAGGAAGGTCAGGGCGTTGTTGACGATCGCGTGCACGTCGGGGTGCTCCCCCGCCTGGGGCTTGGGGACGAAGGCGACCATCGGCGCCGAGATGCCGGAGAGGTTGAGACACACGTCCTCGGCGTCGGTGAAGCCGCGCAGCGCGATCAGGCACACGCCGACGGCCGCCAGCACCGCGATCAGCATTGGGCCGGCGGCCGTGTAGTAGTAGGCGCTCAGCGAGGTCTGCCAGCCGATGCGGACCGTCTCGGCGCCGACCGAGACCGCCAGCGCCAGCAGCAGGGCGAGCAGCACGAGGCGCACGTAGCGGTACGTCGTCACCTCGGGCGGCATGGCCCGACCGTAGCCGCCCACCGGGCGGGTCAGAGCCCGACGCTGCCCTGCGAGATGCCGCCGTCGACGGTGACCGTCGTACTGGTCATGTAGCCGGCCTTCCCGGAGGCCAGGAACACGACGACCTCGGCGACCTCGTCCGACTGCGCCATCCGGCCGAGCGGGATCGCGGCGTTGAGCCGCTTCATCTTCTCCGGGTCGGCCTCGGTCGAGGCGTTGATCGGGGTGCTGACCGCGCCGGGCGCCACGTTGACCATGCGTACGCCGTGCTCGCCGAGCTCGACGCCCGCGGTGCGGGTGAGCATCCGGATGCCGCCCTTGGAGACGCAGTAGGCGATGTTGCCGGGCATCGGCCACTCCTCGTGCACCGAGGAGATGTTGATGATCAGGCCGCCATCGCCCTGGGCGATGAACTGCTTGGCCGCCGCCTGGCTGCCGAAGAACGCGCTCTTCATGTTGATCGCCAGCACCTTCTCGAAGTCGTCCTCGCTGGTCTCGAGCAGCGAGGTGCGGGTCTCGATGCCGGCGTTGTTGACCAGCACGTCGAGCCGGCCGAACGTGTCGACCGCCTTCTGCACCATCGCGTGCAGGTCGTCGGACTTCGAGACGTCGGCCTGGATGCCGACCGCGCGGCCGCCGGCGTCCTCGATCCGCTTGATCAGCGCGTCGGTCTCCTCCGGGTGCGCGACGTAGTCGATGACCAGGTTGGCGCCCTCGGCGGCGGCCGCGAGCACGATCGCCTCGCCGATCCCGCTGTTCCCGCCCGTGACGATCATCGTCTTGTCCTTCAGCAGCATGCAGTGCTCCTTCGTCCCAAGGTGTGTCGCCGTGTGTTCGGTCCGTCCTCGACGGTAGCCAGGACCCCTAGGTCGCTATGCCACCATCGCAGGCATGGCGAGGATCGAGGACTACGCACTCCTGGGAGACCTGCAGACGGCGGCGCTGGTGAGCACGGAGGGGTCGGTCGACTGGCTGTGCCTGCCGCGCTTCGACTCCCCCGCCTGCTTCGCGGCGCTCCTGGACGGCCCCGAGGCGGGCCACTGGACCGTCGCACCGGCGAGCGGAGGGGCCTGCAGCCGGCGGCGCTACGTCGACGACACGCTGGTGCTGGAGACCGAGTGGGAGACCGAGAACGGCGCCGTACGCGTCACCGACTTCATGCCGCCGCGCGGCCACGCCCCCGACATCGTGCGGATCGTGGAGGGCCTGGCCGGCAGGGTCGAGATGCACAGCGAGCTGAAGCTCCGCTTCGACTACGGCCGGATCCGGCCCTGGGTGCACCACGACGGCGATCAGATGGTCGCCGTCGCCGGGCCCGACGCGGTCCGGCTCCGCACCTCGGTCCCGACCCAGGGCTACGAGTGGGAGACCGTCTCGGACTTCACCGTCCGCACCGGCGACCGGGTGCCGTTCGTGATGACCTGGTCGCCGAGCTACCAGCCGGCGCCGGACCCGGTGGACGCGGAGCAGGCGCTGCAGGACACGCTCGGCTTCTGGCGGGACTGGTCCGGGAGCGGCCACCCGATCGAGGGTCCCTACCGCGACGCGGTCAAGCGGTCGCTGCTCACGCTCAAGGCGCTCACCTACGAGCCCACCGGCGGCATCGTCGCCGCCGCGACGACCTCGCTGCCCGAGCAGCTCGGCGGCCCGCGCAACTGGGACTACCGGTTCTGCTGGCTGCGCGACGCGACGTACAGCCTGCAGGCCCTGCTCGCCGGCGGGTACGTCGACGAGGCCACGGCCTGGCGCGACTGGCTGCTGCGGGCGGTCGCGGGCGACCCCTCCGAGCTGCAGATCATGTACGGCCTCGACGGCACCCGGCGGCTCCCGGAGATGGAGCTGCCCTGGCTGGCCGGCTACGAGAAGTCGGCGCCGGTGCGGACCGGCAACGCCGCCTCCGACCAGCTCCAGCTCGACGTGTGGGGCGAGACGCTCGACGGCCTCGCGCTCGCCCGCGAGGCCGGCATGGGCATCCGCGACGACGCCTGGGACGTCCAGGTCGCGCTGATGGAGCACCTCGAGGGCGCCTGGGACCAGCCGGACAACGGGCTGTGGGAGATGCGCGGGCCGCGCCGCCACTTCACCCACTCCAAGGTGATGGCCTGGGTCGCCGCCGACCGGATGGCCACCGCCGTACGCCGGCACCGCAACCTCCACGGACCGGCGGACCGGTGGGAGGAGCTGCGCGATCGGATCCACGCCGACGTGCTCGCGCACGGCTACGACGAGGACCGCAAGACCTTCGTGCAGTCCTACGGCGCCAGCGGCCTGGACGCCAGCCTGCTGCTGATCCCGCGCGTCGGCTTCCTGCCCGGCGACGACCCGCGGGTGCTCGGCACGATCGAGGCGATCTCGCGCGACCTGACCGAGGACGGGCTGGTGATGCGCTACCAGAACACCTCGTCCGACGACGGCCTCCCCGGCGGCGAGGGGATGTTCCTCGCCTGCTCGTTCTGGCTGGTCGACGCGCTGCACCTGGCCGGCCGCCAGGAGGACGCCGTACGCCTCTTCGAGCGGCTGCTGGACCTGCGCAACGACGTCGGCCT
>Ga0131853_10013914_pt1 | contig 14738 bp, 9 predicted proteins | sample TergutLab28metaG_FD_92764 | JGI IMG/M metagenome (GOLD analysis project Ga0131853, IMG submission 92764) | Labiotermes labralis P1 segment gut microbial communities from Petit-Saut dam, French Guiana - Lab288 P1 (version 2) (version 2) | ecosystem: Host-associated > Arthropoda: Insects >... | reverse complement strand
GCCCAACCCCCAAGCTGGAGGACCACCCCTTGTCGGCTGTCCACGACTGCTTATTCAATTTATTCGCAGCTACCCTCCATAAAGGAGGCCGTTCCTCTATCCGCAACCTGAGGACGCGCCATGTCGTGGTGACAGGGAGCCACTGCATCTATACGTCACAATAGTTACAGAGTAACGAACGACAAAATGTTGAGTTCGGTACTTTTCCAAAGTACAGTGAACTGCTGCTCTGTGCTGAATTCGCAAGAGGCAGCTAGCAGCAAGGCTTCCGAGTAGGTTTCGTACAACTAAATCTAACATCGGTATAGACAATGAAACCCAAATTTGATATTCACTATAGAAGTAATAAAAAGGTAGGAAAACATTTGAGACGGCTACGTAAAATCATGTAAGCAATACAAAGCAACAAGGAATCCCGTTGTGTGGTCTTCAAAGACTAGAAAATATGTGTACAGCGATCAACTTAGATCCCTACCGAAACTGATCAATGAAAGGCAAACAGCCGACAGTTTATCGGTGGATAATATGGAGGAGTCTTCGGTTACTAAGTTGAAAAAAAATAGAGGTGATATAAATAATTTCTCCCAAGAAACTCTTTCCTTATATTTTAAACATCAAATTTTTCTTTTATAGCACAAACAAACATTACTTACCGGACTGCAACGGCCAACATTTCAGCAGGTTGAATGCAGTTCCTCATTTTGCTGTTACGACGCTGAAGACTCGGCGATGCAACATGTCGAAAGATGAAACTGACATTCTAAAATAATTTAAAAACTTGTTTGCGTCATCTCGTAGTTCCTCAAAGAGTGTGTAGTAAAAGGCATCGAATTTTTCCTTTCTTTGAATTATGGGATGAACACCATGCAAAATGTTAACGTCTACACCCACGACGACGGTATAAGAGCAGAGCAATAATTCAATAACGATCCTTCGCAGGTCACTCTGCATGCACGATTGTTTGGTCACGGCATTCTTGGTCGTTCGACCGGCCAGTTAGAACCGGAGATGTTATTATTAAAGTTCCAAGTTGTGATATCATCCGTCCGGTCAACTCCCAGCCGGTCGAAAGCCGGAACGTGTGAACGAAGCCTGAGATGCCTGTCAGATTTTTAAAAAATGGCAACAGCGCACACGAGCTTTTCAATCCAAGATATTTTTCTGATTGTGTTCATTTCCTAAGCAGGCGGAAAGTAACAACAATGCACTGGAAATCGTGGTCGATTTGGTACAATTTCTGCAGATATTTTCTAGTTTCCGAGTTTGTAAATTGGCTTGTATATTAGGTATCTTCTCTGAAGTTTTTTTCTAAGTATCTCCTTAAGAAAAGTGGTACATGAGGCCTGCCTCCAAATAGGCCACGACCGCTTCAATTCATATCTTCACCAAAATGTTATTATCTTGTCTTACGTTGGACACTGCACAATAGTCTGACTGATTGGAAGTGTCGTTAAATGAAACATAAAAAAGAAAAATAAGCAGGCGGCAGCGTGCTCTCTTGCAGTTCGATGATGATTACTGAGCTGTATTTTTATTGCTGAGTTTTATATGGTTACATGCCTAATTTTTTAGAATCATCAAGAAAACGTACTACATTCATACTAATAAGCAGTACCCATAAGTGTGTTTTGCACAATCTGCAGTAATTTGCCACAATGAGGTTTTCCTCATTTCCCGATTGTATTACTGAATCGAAAAATTCGAATGTTGTCGTTCTATCGTCATGTGGTGGTATAGGTATAAATTACCGCGCGCGCGCGAGCGCACGCACGCACACGCAAACACCACTATTCCTCTGCGTACGTACAATCTCTGTAACCGGCAGCTTACTTACTGCTAGTCCGTCTCGCGTCACACTGACTCTACTTTGCTGTTTTCACTTGCACACGCAACTGCACCACCCCCCAGCTGAGACCGCTGCACCCCCATGTAATCCGGAAAGCGTACCCGCCTTACCTCGCATGTCTTTCTACGGCATGGTGCCCTCCGGGGAGTCCTCGAAGCCCTGTATGTCGGCCCATACAGGGTCCTCCACAGGGGCGATAAGACCTATTCCATCGAGGTTCAGGGTGCTGCGAACAGTCTCCATTGACCGTCTGAAGCCGGCGTATGTCCCACATATTAACACCGAATTCGCTTCACCACCGATCATTTCTTCCAGTATCACAACTCGCTCCGGACGGCGGGTATGCTTCCGGCATCCTGGGGTTGCATCGGTCTCCGCGGGTGGAGGGGGGGATGGACGCCACTCTCACTTATCAAGTCATATTAAAATTACGGCTATGTAACACCAGGTTGCAGTGTTTAGCGGAAACAGTCTTTCATTGTGGAGTCGAGAGGTGTTTAAGTTTCGGTCGGTATTGCAGTTGGAATCTTTACGGGTTGAAAGACCTCTTTAAACAGAAGCGTCATTTATTTTATCAAGCTGTCTTTGAAGAAATTGCTTCAAATTTGGTTGTTGACAGACTTTATAATATGTAATGTGTAATATTTTGTGAACTAAATTCGCACTTCCACAAAGCAATAACATTCGACAAAATGTGGCATTGAACGAGCATTGTTACCTGCACTGGTAAATAATAATTAAATATGGAGCGAAATTCTCAATTATGGAAGGTTCCATCTTGAAGGATTAATATGTCCAAGTAGATTATACGATTCTTACGACAAACAGCACTTTCTTTCCTATATAAAACTAACAAGTTAGTCTTTGTCTTAGAACGAGTGAGTATTTGATGTGAAGTACGTTGAGAATTTTTATGAAGTTAAGGCTTAAAGGATTAATTTGTAGGCATCAATCCAACGATCAGAATTGTCCAGCTGTGATATCATGTACTGTTATAAACTGTATATTGATTTGTGTCTTACATGTAACCGTCCCACGTTTTTACTGCCGAGGGTCGCGTCTACAAAGGCAGGGCGCTGTGTGCAATCACACGAGATTATCTGGGAGGAATGGTGAGCGTCTATCCGCTGGTAGCAAAACGCGTGGCCAAAAGTAGTTATAACGAATAATTATATTCACTTGCGTTTATTTGACTTACGACTTTCTTATATTGATTTGCGTCAAGAATTACTAAATAATTACAGTCGCAACAATATTATTTATTTGTTGACGTAGAATGATTGCCTTTGAATTATCTCAATCCACAAGAAAAGGAAGAAGAATAAACCCAAAAATGAACCGTACGCTGCTGTGGTACCAGTCCTCATAATTGCGAGACCCCAAAGCCTGCGTGATCATATTAACTTCTGCATGCAATATTTTTTATTCACGCCCGGACGCCAAGATATTTATTCGCGAGGATAATTTGGTATGGGTGTAAATTTCCAGGCAACCGACCAAAGAACTGAGAACTTTAATGTGGAAAGTAATTCAAGTTTTTGTGGAAACAACGATTGTTAACCCTTGCACTCATTCTCTGATGCCCCTCCATCTTTTGAATGGAAAGCAGTTAGCCGTCTGGGCTTCCAAGTCTTTCCGCACTTTATAAATACCGAAACAGTATAATTTCAATTAATTCTGATGCATCCATCGAGATGTAGTTCTATTAATTTTTTAACTGCTCTCCTTTTAAAAAATACATAACCGTATTAATGGCCGAAAATTCTGTTTTATATTCTCATTTTCGAAAGGTCAGTCCCGAATTTGAAGTACGTACCTTGGCTGATAACCTGCATGGCTTTAAGTTTATCCCTAGAAGACAATGTAGGAAATCTAGTTAGAAAATTCGACATGCTGTTGGCGTGCGTAAAACTCATAACAAGATTTCATGTATGTTTTCTGGCAGTGATATTGGAGCAAACAAAAGTTGGCGTATTGTGTACATAACGGAGAGAGAGAAAATTGTGTATGTAATAAGAACAAACAAAATGCACGCTTTTTTACATTAATGTTTTAATTTAATTATATTGTCTTCGACATGCTTCGAACATCCAAGTGTTCGTCCTCAAGAAGACTTGTACAAGCAGTTCTATGGTATTTTTTTCTTGCATCCATATAAGCATTGTGTCGATGGTAGGATGAGGATGAACACTTGTATGTTCGAAATATATCAAAGACGCTATAATTAAATTAAAGCATTAATGTAAAAAACTTGCATTTATTGGTTCTTTCTTCGTAGGTATATCACAATGCACCTTTCAAAAACGTAAAGAAAATTGTGACTTTTAAATCTGAATTACATATTTTGTTGTCACGTCTTACGTACGTAATCAAAAACATTGAACTTGCTGTGGGATTATTTTTGTGTGGGTGCTATTTAATAAACCGTATAAACCATCAAATAAGGTAGGGTGTACATAAAAGTAGAGGTCGCATTACAAGCAAGGCCCTACGTCATTTCCCAGTAACACGTCAGTTAAATGCCAATTCTAGTGAATTGACACTAATAAGTCATGATTTAGCTCTGTTTTTTTTCGTTCACTACATCAGTGAAGCTTTGCTATAAATTGCAATGTAGTATCTACCTGTATTTGCCTACTGCACAGTGCTATTCTGCATTTTCACTTAAGTTTCAGCCTTGCTGTAAATTCTTCAACTGGGAAGAGGAGCTTATTCGGGCTTCTAATGTATATGACCGAGATAAAGTTCATTTTTATGGAATCAGAAACTTCGTCCTTGTCATAACAAAAGTCACCCATAGCAACTTTCATTAGTTGCCTCAGTGCAAGCGTAAACGCGATAGCTCAGTCTTAGGCCATAGGCTGGGTGCCCGCGGAACGTTTGTTCGATTCCCAGCACTGACAAGAGTTCTTTTTCCTTTCCAAAGTGTCCACAGCAGCTTTGGATCGTATTTAGTGCTGAGGCTAAGAATGAGTGGAGCTACATCTCCATTGCCCCATATGCCTTTATGGCGTTCACAGGGACATATTTACTATACCTCAGAGCAATTAATGTCTTCACAACAAACATCGCAGTTGAATGATGCTCTGCATCCTTGAGGCTGTCTGGACTGAGTTTTGGATACTTTCTCAAGCCCCTATACCTTCTGGGATAGAACCCCAAAATATGCCACTGCCGCTTCAGTCCACATTCTTTATATTGGTTATTTACTAACCCTTTCCGTATTTTGGAGGTCACACGTTGTATTCTCGGTATGACGAAAAACTGTTTTGACCAAGATTTGTCCTGATTCTCTTCAGTATTTTTTTTTAATGGCTTTAGTTTGTTACAAGAAATGTGTTCCGTGCCGGTGACAGTGTGTTGGAACGTGACTAAGGAAATCGCACTACTGTCTTGACTGGGTTCTGAAGGGGAATATAAAATTAACGAAGCGATATGAAGTTCCTTTCGCACACTCTTTGTCCCATTCTGCCTTGCGGACTGGGGAAATCCGCAGCAGAAGGAGAAAAAAAGGAAATTCTTAAGCTTACAGAAAAGTTTTCAGAAGTGTAGTGCCAAGCAGTTTGAATTATTGCACATTTTTTTTATTCGTATTGTTCCTGCTTTCGATTCGCTCTTCTACATTTGATGTTCATCTTGTCATTCTGAATTTCTGGCTGTGGCCAAATAAACGTTTCGATATCTTAAGAACATGTAATATTCAACTTCTCAAGTTAAATAATACGTCACGAATTTACCCTAAAAATTAAAACGGCATATTATTCCAAAGTGTTGAATTATACTATAAGAATACATGGTGGCATAACCAAGATCACAACCCAAATAAGGAAGGGTCTCTTATATGCGCATGGAGGTTATGGCCCCTTCCCCTATTGTTGATTCTAGTTTTCTGAAGTAAGATGTTAGAGCTAAATTTCATTGTGTTTTAATTATTTATTTGACCACCATCGGATTATCTAAAAGAAGCGCACTTAGTGTGATTTTTCATTTTTTGTTACTGGTATTGATTGCAAAGAAATTTTTCCAATTTTTTCTGGCAAGATGCACACCAACCACATGCAGATATGTAAACTTTCCTGTGAAAGATTCAAAGTTTTCACACCTGTGTTTCTCACTTATAGGAGTGTTTTAAACTGAAGATGAAGGCATACGACTCTCTAAACGTTAAGTATTTTCTGTTGACACGATCTAACATACCAGTAGACCTGGACCTTCATGTAAATTCGTCTGTGTTTTGTGTCCAAATTTTAACCGAAATTACCATATTTCAAGATGTGTTAATAAAGATCCCAATATACAATATTATAAATATCCGTTCAGCATTTACACGAGGATAGACAGACAAACATATGCGAAACAAGAAGAATGGTTTACGTTTTCTTTGTTTAATACTTCAATGAAAATTTTTATGAAAACACATGGTGAATCTGAACCACTTAAAAAAAAAAGAGTTGACATTGATACCTGACATACGCTGCCCTTGCAACCTTCCGTATACAGAGTGATTCAGGAGGAAAGGTAAGCATTTTTCCAGGTGATGTTATTGGTTATCGTGAGAAGAAAGTTCATGTGAGCGTGTTTCTAATTGTGAATGGTTAACGTGATAGAGCTAGTGATTGTCTAGTCCTAGCGGTTTAGATTTTTGTCTGTGAGAATAGACGAAAAGAAGTAGAAAGACGAGACGAAATGCTCGCTCGCATTATTTATGCTGCAATCCATATAAAAAAATGTGAAGATCAACTCAGATCTTCGCACACGGGTTGCAAATTGCGTTGAGGTTGGAGGTGGAATTTTCGAACATTGATTTTCAACTGTAACAAATTTGTAATTTCTTTCTAACGTAGTTGACATTAAATATTAAATTTAAATTAAAACGCGTAAAATTAACAAAAAGTAATTTATCTTTCTTCGTTGTCATTCGCAATGTTTTTGTACTTGTAGATTCAAACAGCTCTACCTCTGTAACCATTCAGAATGAGACACATGTTCGCGTGAACTATTTTTCTCACACCATCACCTCTCAAATATTTCCTTTTCCTCCTAAATTACTGTGTGCACCCTCATGAAGAGAAACCTAGTGTCCAAAGAGGTATGTTGACTTACACCAGTATTGCAATAGTAGAATCCATCCCACAGCCCACACCCACTGCAGGAATAAAACGTATACGAGGTATGATAGCAGCCCTGGCGAACCCTTAAACAAATTGTTGATCGAAGTGTTCTCTTCGGTAGAATTTCATTTTAAGTCCATTTCTTTTACGAATTTGTCCCATAAACGAAGTTTCCTCTCCTCATATGTAAGAACTCACAAGGAATCCATAATTTTTGCGGGACACAATACGTTACAATCCATAAGTTTTCAGATGGCTGGTTCTGGATACGTTTCCTGTCTATGATCAAACTTTACATTTTCTTATATTTTTGAGATGGGACTGAAAACAGGGGACAACTGGGAACTCGCGTGATGCAGTATAAATATTTTCCGTGGCTGACTTAATAGGTAGAAGGAAAAGGTGTGTTCCAAATATAAAGGTGCATACCCTGAAGGCATGCGGGTTAGGGGAGGTATAGTTCAACACATTTTTAACCACGGTACTACGTGAAAGTAAGTGGCCACCTTTACGCCCCCGCTGCTTTTGTCCCTTATTAACAGCTTTTTGTAACCTTTGAATGGGAGGCTGAATGAGTTCTAGAGCCGATCTAAACATCTGGGAAAAGAGAAGAATTCTTTTTCCTACGGGGAATCGCACCCAGCTTCCACGGACGTCCAGCCCTTAGTCTATTCACTATTCCGGCTCCCAGGCATATTCCAATAATAAATACAATTGACGCTATCAAAATTGAAAGCTTCAAGGCAAAAAATGATAGCATGCTTGTCTGTGTTACTTTTTATGCGAATACCAGTGTTTAGGTGGGATATATTGCCCGTCTTTGGCTCTGAAACGTTGGTATCACAAACCAGAATATAATGTGTGCTTTTAAAGCTACTTAGAACGAGTTAGGCCTAGACTTCGAGATGGACGACCAGGAAATCGGAAGTAATTCCTGCAGAAGCAAGGTTTATATTTTTCCAGAGCGTTTAAAGAGGGACTTTGGTTCAGCCAGCCTCCTCTTCAGGGGTATAAAAGATTCTCTTCCGGGTTAAAGCGGCTGGTGCGTGAAGCTGTACACTCACCTCGGTGTAATGGCAATAAAAGTGATACGTGGATACAGGGTTCGTTACATTCGTCAGATCAATGATTAAAAATTGTGAACTTAAGAAATATATCATTTGACTACTGATACACTGAATCAAAGTTTATAGAAGTCCGATTTGATCCGGCAATTCCGGCTTTACTTCTGACGGATGAGAGCCAGTATTAAATTCATTAAATTTTCAGTAAAAATGTTGATATCGAAATTTGCCTCAGTTTCGAGAACGAAAACTTAAGACACCGCATCTCCCTATTACGAGATTTCATATTGTTTTCGTACATGAAGGAAGTGTACACGTTCAGTCGCAAGTGTTATTTATATGTGGATTTTCACGTGCGTTTACTGCACGCCATCGCCCATCGCCAATTGTAACTCCCTTCGCTACTTCATATTACATGAACAACAGTGGTTTGATAGAGTAGTGACATCATATATCACGAGCATATTAATTAACAAAGAAATATCACGCCAAATGCGACAGGCGGCAGTTCGATTTTGGGTACTGGAGTATAAGCATTGGCGTTTGAAAATAATAAATTACCCAGCACACCGCGGCGTAACAACACGTAAAGCTTTGAGCATGAATTTAAGATTCTGTGATTGGCCACAGGAATGGGGATAGGTCAAATTACAGATTAGAAAATTCCCATGTGTTTACGTAGTTCGTTAATGGAAACATGTCCTCAGTTCCTTTCCCATTGTTATTACCCCTTCAAAAGAAAGAAAATTCAATACCCTGAGTAATGCAAGCTTGATTTCTGAGCTAACGTAAAAAGCCACCTCATGTACTTATGTACTGATTGTCCGAAATATATTATTATTATTATTATCGCTGTTATTTTTGTACTTGAGAAAAGATTTTCTCTTAAAAATACACATCTTTCTGCATTTATATTTTCGGATATAAAATCGGAGTGACATAGTCGCCATGTTTGTAACTTCGGTTATATAAATTTTTTTTAACACAGCATGTGAATGGTGTTTTTTTCGTAATAAATTTTATACGCCTAGCTGCAGTGGTTCATTGGTTATTTTAATCAAACTGAAAGCCAAAGAAATTTCCCATATTGTTATTTTATATTACACAAACGTCATGCATTCATTAATTCATTCATTCTTTCACACGACAGCTCCATAACCTCTTCCAAAGCGAATTCTACACAGAGTGATTCCTCTTTCAATTCCCAGTATCCTGTATTTTTCTTAAGGTCATCCAGTAGTTGCTTACTTCTTTTTCCTCGTCTTTCCGTCGCTTCTATCTTTCCCTCTATCTTTCCCTTACTAACATGTTTCAGAAGGCAGTTTTTACGCAAGACGTGACCAATCCAGTTAGCCTTCCTGAATTTTATACTTTGTAGGTTATTCCTATCATCATTAACTCTTTGTAATATTTCTTTGTTTCTCACACGGTCGGTCCAATTGATCTCCATCCTTCTCCAAACAACACATTTCAAAACTTTACAGGTATTTCTGATCAACTTGCCCAAGATTACACAAACGTATTTCCTGAAATAATTTCATGTATTTCCAAGGCCTTTCTTATGTTTAGTTTCAGTAAATAAGTGATGCTACTGTCGTTTCAGCCTCACAGGTTTCTTAGTATTAGTAAGAAATCACGACTTCGGACGACTGTCCAATGAGAGAAATTCATACAATTCGTCGTGAAAATTGGTCACAGGTTTTGAATTTCAAACGCAGATAAACACTGTGCAGAGATTATGGTGATCTTATAAGCCGGCATCTTTTTATTGTAAAGAAGAAAAGCAGAACAAGTTTTTTACTGCTCCTCTTTCTACGGCAGACAAAATAAAAAAAAACCCTGGTAGCCATGGCAGTTATTGTGTATCACATATTTCATTAGACTTTTGGGAAACTATGTGGATCTGCCTTTCCAATCCACTTTAATTACCCGAGTAAATTTTAATTCATTAGATTGAGGTTTAATTTGTGTCAGAGACTATCTATTATGAACTACAGTATTAAAAAGAATAACAGTCATTTACCAGGGGAAGACGATAATTTTTTGTTATTGTGGTTATGGTGGTGGTGGTGGTAGTATTAGTAGTATTAGTAGTAGCAGCAGCAGCAGCAGTAACAGTAGCAGCGGCGGTGGTGGTGTGCTTAATGTTTGATAAAAGATAAGAAAGCTAATATTGCCGATTTGTTTGAGTCTCCGTCTATGTATGATGCACGCAGAACAAGGTTTGATCTCTCTATGAATAACGTTTCATCTTCGTATATGAGTTTCAAAGAGTCTGAAAGTAAAGAGTGACCAGCTTCCACGTACCCGAAGGCTCTCTCATAATTAATTTCAGCTTATATAGGCGTGTTTGTATTGAAAGAAAATACAGCAATTTTCGCTTATAAAAACGTAATGCAGCGTCGCTTGGAGGGAGTACGGTTCTTTAGCTTTCAGCTCCGGCGTATGATTAATGTTGCACAGTTCGAATCTTTTGAAGTTTCGGCGATCATACTTTTAGTAGATCTGATTTCTCCCTTTAAAAACGTAGCCTATTATCTGGAAGACTCTTTCTGCTACGATAATTGGGTGGTTCATTCAGCTGACTTCCGTTTCCGATCTTCTTACTTCATAGAAGTCAGACATATATTATGTCTCTGGGTTCGACAATTGTATCCGACCAGATTTGCTTATTTAACGGCCCCTTTTTACTACTTGGTTTATATAGGGTTAAGAGGAAGAATAATGGACGACGAATATATTGTCCTTAAATTCTTGTACGCTGAACATCGTGGTACAAATAAGGAAATTTATGCTGCAAATCTCAGCCTGTTGACCGGTTCTTTTGCTTAAACTCTTCCGTTATTTTCGGAAAATACTTTACGCGCATGCTGGATATTACTTCATACTAACCTACAACTGTTCTTGAAATTTCATTGTAGCGCTTTTACAATTCACTGTTCATTAATAATCGTACCTTTGGAAGCTACATGATTTGAACGATTGTAGAAACTGCCATGTGAAGAGGAACTGTGATTAGCAGAGTTGAATGAAAGCAGCTTAGAATCGTTTAGAATCGCAGTCTTTGGTATTAACGTTTTGAACATCTAGTTCTGCTATCAGAATTTTAGTTAGTAAGACAGGTCTTAGGGAAACACGTTATGAGAATGGGCGGTGGATGGAACTGGCTCGGGATGATGTCCATTGGCGTAATTTGGTATCAGCAGTTTTGAACGTTCAGATTCCGTATCCTGTCGGCAGTTTGAAAACGGCAATCCTTATATTTGGGAAATCCAACACTAATTCATAGCAGAAAATGTCTCTAATATGCCTTGCCTTTTTCTAGGTACCCTTCAGAAGTCACTCAGACATATTCCATGAAAATCCCATACTCCCACCTTCTAATGCTTTCCCCGAACTGCTCTGAGACTACACGCAAGTGCTGTGGTGGATCGAATTCAGTCAAAGTGTATTTGTAATCCTGCTAGTGTGGTAAAATACACGTTGAAACAATTTATCTGCGAGTACCAAGGTTCTGTGTGCATATAAGCTGTAATACAAGAACTTTTTCTTTGACTTCTGACCAGTGAAAATCAGTACACTGCGCGTCTCGAAACGTCGGGAACCATATGCTCAGCGATACAACGTTCCATACCGGAAGAACTAATACATCATTAACACCTCTGAAACTTTGCAACTCGCTTGAAGAAAAATACATAATGGTGGCGAATGTGTGACATCTGTACGTGATAATTCCAGTCACTGTAACATTCATTAACTGAATAAACAAGGAATAGCACTATACTGGAAAATAATATTAAGAAATATGTCCCTCTGGAAGTATAATTCATTATGTGTATTTGGCTAGTGGATTTTCATTGTGACGGTTGGCAGTCCTAACGACGCACTGACCTTGCTGCCTCCAGTAATTAGCAGGGTAATGAGGCAACGAGGAGACAGAATTAATTAATCAGCGACCAGAAACACTGTGACAGCTTTGCGGCAAAGTTTTGCCCTCCACCATGTCTTTTAATTCTAATTAGCTCTCAGATATATTTCAAAAATATGTTTCCTCAGAAAACTTTTTACAAGTAATTTGCAATATACAAAATGACATTATATCATGCGACTGTACCCAGCATTGTGTTACAGAAGGAATTCGAGAGCAGCTTTTATGTGAAAAGGGATGGCTAGTTAATTAGAGGTGAATGTGGCAGTAGAACCATTTTCTATACAGTTCATAAACGTGTTTCAAAGGATGGTTCTTTCAGTAACCAGGGTCCTCTTTACAGATTGTATCATTTTGTGCTCTGAATTTATTGTTTATGTCGGCGCAGGAAGTCAGTCAATTCTGCCACTCTTTCTCCTGTACACCAAACCAATAGCTTCTCTTCCATCTTTTCTTTACTATCAATGACTTTTGCAGCTGTGTGGATTTTACTCAGTCTGAGTAATCAGGGAATGCAGGTTCGAATATCGGCTCTCCCTCTCATGTCACTTACAATTCAGTAATAACGTATCATTATTAACAAATGACGTGACGTAGTTGTAAGGCAGTGAGAGTGTTTTAAGTAAGCCTCAATAATAAATAAATCCTTCATTATGTTATTAGCTCAGGAAAAAGAGGAAAAAGAAAGAAATTAAGGATTCTGTATAAAGTTCCCTGTGTTGAGACAAACTTTTCCACTCTGATAAGGGATTTAACAGTCTTCTTCTAAATATTAATGTCCATCTACCAAACAAGAGTGTCTCTCCCACAAGATATTAATCTCAGTATTTACTATCGGGAGTATTTAATATCTTTATCAGTAAGGCAAAGTTTTCATTTTTATCCTGACAGTTGTCTACCTGCATTGAGACGGTAAATTTGTGTGTCTGCCTAAGCACCGTGCTCTATGGTGTATAAAGAATGCCCAAGCAAATCGACAAATTCCTTATGTGCGCACAAATTGTAAGTTGCTGATCATCTTCACGCTCCCGTCTCTTTACACCTTGTGGTTTAGAGAACCAATGTGCATTTAAGAGAACGTATATCATTCCTGCCAGGACTGGAAGTCAAGTCTTTCGCCATGGTTGGCTTGGTGAAGTCACGAATTCGTATGATGTAAAGCACAGAGAATTGGCTGATATTGGTAGAACTGGTTACTAAATGAATTTCCAATAAATTACATCAGTAAAAGGCCAGGATTAATGTTGTACTAATGTGGACAAAAGAACACAATATGCGGTTATTATTTTCAGTTGTAATTAACCGCAGTTCAGTTTTGTGCGATGACATGATTCTCACGTTCCCCTGACTGGAATAACAGACGGTTTTAATGAAATTTTGTAATTGACATTCTGCATTCCATAATTTGTGTGTTTAAATAACTGATTATCTGCTACGTTTGTAGTATTTTTTTACGAGCCTGTGGTTAACAACGATAGTGATATGTATAGAATTTGTGGTCAGTCGTTTAATGCACTGTAGTTATTATGTGTATCACCTGCTTCAGCATTTATAAATCTTTGTATTATGCTCACACAGTGTATTCGTGTGTGAATGTTGCGCTTCTGTGATATAACTCTGTGAAGTCGGATAGAAATTTTCGAAGGAATTACTGTCATATTATCTTCATTAAGTATCTTTAAATTGCTACCAAACTGCAAGTTGTGATATTTCAGAAAAAGGTTAAAATGCTTTTACACGTTTAAAATTGCTCCAAAATAAGTTTCGATCATTGACACAAAAAGCATTAACAAATTTGACTTTATAATGAACGCGAAATCTGCTTCTACTGTGAAATTTAAAGTGAGGTTTTGTGTGAAAATTTCAGTATACTTCAGCTTTACATATATTAAGACACAAACTTTCTTATAGGTCTATTTTTACCTTCAGTCATATCCTACACAAATAACGCCGTAACCTTAATTCATCGAATTTTGATGTTTTGCTGACCGTGCATTTCAGTATATTTATCTTAGTAATTAACCAACTTGAGGCACAAAATTTTTGTTTTACAATAAGTTCAGTTCGTAAACTCTACACGTTTTGAGCACATGTGCTCATCATCAGGAGGCCTAAATTGCATTACACAGCCTCTGGTATCATCATACTGAAACAAGTAAGTGGTCTAAAATTACCAAAATGCAATTCTATAAATATGAGTAAATAGTATTAAAATTTATATGTAAATTTTTCGGGTGTGATTACTGTGTATTACTTACTATAAAGTAACTTAACAAACTACGCCACATCCTAACCAACAAAAATATTCACCTACTGCAGAACTTAGATACCAGTGAACTGATTAGAACTGATTAAGTACGAGAGGGTGTCGAACACTTTATAAGTGAATTTATGCTCTAAGTGGTGAAAGAATAGTTCTTTCGTTTCCTGTCGCGTTGCGGCACAACATGGGCCATGGCTCCTCCTACTTAAGGTTTCTAGATCACACACAACGACGCACTACAGTCGGTAGGACTCCCTGGATTAGTAATCAGCGCTTCGCAAAGACCGCTACCTTACAACACACAACACTCACAAGACACAAACATCCATGCCTCCGGGGGATTCGAACACACATTCCCAGAAAGCGAGAGACCGCAGACCCACGCTTTAGACCACGTGGCAACTTTTTGCTTTCATTCTCTTATTTAGAACATCCAAAAGCCAGGTATTTACAGACAACTATTATACAAAAACATGAATACAGTTCATGGTTTCAAATAAACAGCCAAGTGCCAACGTAATGTAAT
>Ga0131853_10013913_pt1 | contig 14739 bp, 12 predicted proteins | sample TergutLab28metaG_FD_92764 | JGI IMG/M metagenome (GOLD analysis project Ga0131853, IMG submission 92764) | Labiotermes labralis P1 segment gut microbial communities from Petit-Saut dam, French Guiana - Lab288 P1 (version 2) (version 2) | ecosystem: Host-associated > Arthropoda: Insects >... | reverse complement strand
TGTGGACATGACATTGTAATCTAGGGGCTTTCTGGCGGGTCTCTGGCCACATGCCGCATTCCCAGGACGGCCTGACTGGCAGACGTATATGCAGACATTCCTCTATGTATGTTTAGTCTACTCTTAACATGCGAAAGGAGGATTTTTGTAACCTTTGAGTTCTTTGTGTGGTGTTCGGGGAGAAGACGACAGGACAGGACAGTGTGGTGGGGTGGGGTGCGATACTGTAGCAGAATTTAGTGTGACTGAGAGACGGGGGTATTTTTTCGACAGGCCGAACAGCTGGCAGTAGCGAAGGGCCGCGTAGCTTTCAACGGTTCTGCTGCACTCCTTTCCAAAACTGGATTACTGCACTGTACGACGAAGTGATTATTAAAACCATTAGTATTAGGAGAGTGCCGTGGGCTGACTTTAACAACCACCCACCCTTCAAACGTCAGCCTTCCATCTTTAGGGCAGCAAATTACCACTCGTAAGGTCTCTGTCGCCGGGAGAACAGGGCCCAGGACCCACTGGTCAGGGACATTACAGCATTCCTGTGCTCCGAGACCTGCAAACGGAGGTCACGGTGTAGTTATGTTTACACGAACAGAGAGAAGAGCAGTGGGATCATCGCTGGGCGCACCGAAATTGCGGAGTTCAGCAACGTAAGGAGAGCTACTGGTTAAGGTGAGACGGTAGCGTGTGTGTAAAGTGGAGAGGAGAGGATAGGAGACACCGTTTGTTGGGTACGTTGTAATTGTGTGGCTAAACCGACTTTGTGGAAGATGCACAGGAAACTTTGATGTTATGCCCGAACACTTATCAAATACGGCAAGATTTATTCTGAAGACTAATGTCTTCTGGTATGTGACACGGCATCATGGGGTGAATTATTACCGACTTCTCGAAAAACCGTAGAGCCATAATCGCTGAGGGCCAGGGCGTGTTCCTTGGTATCTGCACCCTTGAAGATGAAGGCACTACGGTTTTTTTTTGTTTGTTTTCAGATGTCGGGAACCATTCATTCAACACAGAGCGTCCAATACCATAACACAGGAATCCCAGTAAAATACGTGGCTCTGAAGACCTCAAATCCGTCGGGCCAGCGATGCGCGTGGTCTTTTTTACGACACTGTCCGTCGTAAGCAGACCAGTGTGAGGGTATCAGGTTTTGCATTTATCGTTTGACGTGTCCAACACAGACGTGAGAGTTGGCGTCGCTCTGGGGAATGCCGGGGAAGTGGGAGTTGCAGCTTTTCTGGATTCTTTGTTCGTGACGTATAAAGGGTGTTCGATGAGTCATTTCAGTGTTAACTGCAGCTCATTTATTGCACTGGAGTGTCAATATGCAACAAAATTCCCGAGCACAGTGTTACATTCGTTACGTCTTTGCATAAATTTAAAGATTTCGTCGCGTTAGAAATGGAATTCCTGCATTTTCAACCATTTACGAACTGCCATTTTCAACTTTTCTTCATTGTGGAACACACACACACACACACACACACACACACACATCAAACCGTACATTGCAAGAAGGATATTTGAAACTTTTTGCACTATTTCACAATTTGTATTTGTCCCACAGTTTCTCGCGTACACCTGGTAAGCAGTACTTAGAGGGTTCACTGAACACAGCGATAACTTCACCTTCTGCAGCTGAAAATTCGAAAATGAATGTTTTGAGCAGAACGTGATATAGTGTAAAGTTTGTGTATGCAATGGCCTTCCGAGTGACTTGTTGGACTCTCCGTCCTGCTGTACCTGTTGAACGGCGTAGCAGGCACGATTACGTCATTAAGTGACTGGAGAGAGGAAAGGGTGATTAGATAGTAGAAATTTCAGGAACGGCTTGGAAATCTATTGTGTGTGGCTCGCTTCTGTTGGAAATGACGAATAGGGGGGCGGAAGGCAGGAAGGAGGTGAAGCAGGTGCTGTTTGGACTGTCTACAGACAGCAGGTGGGTGCTGTAGAGACGCATGGAGACGTCAGGTTAATCAGCAGAACAACGTTCCCTCTGCTGGAAATCTTCCGAGCCCACAGCGTAGCCTCTGCACGGACTGGTCTGTGCCTTGGGATGTGGGAAATTGGTGGCGGGTCTGGAAAGTACTGGCACTGTACACTGTTACTGGACTGAGTTCGAGGTTCCAGCGACAGTTAATACTTCATGACAACGCGTAGTCTGGTACGTGATTACAAACGTGTCGGATAAAAAGCTGCCGCCATTATACACTTGTGCCTTGGAGGTCGAGTCAGCATGTTTCTTGGAAACGTTAAACTACACGGCGTCGTAACTAGGAAGACCGCTTCGAAATGAAGTTGGAAGGAGGCGGCAGTTGTGGCTTCTGGCTGTTTGTAACATCTCAGGAGCCGAAGAACAGATTTTCATTAAGTTCGGTAGTGGGGGGGTTGCATTAAAATTTATTGATAATCAAACAAATAGCGAGCGGACACTACTGGAAGACTGCTTATGCTTCTGTGTGTATTTTCTTCGTAAATACGTGTAGGGTAAGCATTACTGGCAAACAAAGGAGCGGACAAGTTAGTCTGGTAATCATATCGGTCGTAGTCTTTGATAAGAAGCTGTCCTTCATACGTGAAATGAGTGCGATGTGCCATACAAGAGGTGTGCCCGGCTTAACTCTACATCATATATCAAATATTCCGCTCCTGCATCCTACTGATAACGACTCATGCGTGATGTGTGTTGGTGTTGTATTTGTAGCCTGAACCGGGAATGCTCATGTTTGCGACTGATAAGCTGGCAGCTCTTTCACCTGATAGGGGAAGAGCCCTTTTAGGGTGAAGGGAAGGTACGTTTCTATCCAACGCTCCCAGATTTCCGAAAGAACACTGCTTTGCCGCAAGAACCCAGGCAGTAGCATCCAGACGAAGATGTAATGGAGCACTGTTGGAATTCTATTGATGGGGGGAAAACCGAAGTACCCGGAAATAAACCTGTCCCAGTGCCACTTTCCCTACCACAAATCTCTCATGGACTGGTGTGGTACTGAGCCCGGGCCTCTGCGATGAGAGGCCGACGACTGAACGCTTTAGCTAATATTAAAGCCTCACATTAACTTCAACTACATGTAAAGATTCAGTCCGTACCGCGCAGTAAACACACGCCGTCTCGGTTATTGTTGTATAGGGAAATAATCGCTGTTTGTTCTGAGATCCACACATAACACATAAATAAACTGTGTGGGCAGTACGTAGAATTGTTGAATGTTAAACTGGTGGTACATATGCTGACCACTGGGCTTTGAACGGTGAAGAATGCGCGTTTCTCCACACTGCGATGTGTGTCACAGGTTTGGTGCGTATCCCATGAAGGCACAGTATCAACTGCACATCTCGCCTGTATTGTGCCCACACAGTGCATATGTGTGTTTTTTTTGTATCTCTGGACAAAGAGCAATTATTTCCCTATACAGCATTAACTAACTGGTTTTTATAACCGCGATATAGAGTATTTACTGCTCGTACGAGCTGAATTTGTGTGTAATGTATATTAAACATTCAAATCCCAGCGGTCATTATGTACCACCAGTTCAAAACTCAACAATTATACGTTCTGCCCACACAGTGCATTTATGTGTTTTCTGTGGATCTGAGAACAAACAGCGATTATTTCCCTATACAGCATTAACTGACTGGTTTTTACAACCAAGACAGAGAGTCTTTACCATGCTTTCGAGCTGAATTTCTGTAGGTTATGGGTGATTTACAAGACTTCTAAGTGATGGTTAATTACTTGGTGTTACGCGATTTCAGGTTTCCGCCGCGAAGTAGATGATAACTACTCTTCTGGGCTATTACGGGTCGAATAATGGTAATTCTTTACCGACGTTTCGAGAAAACCTATAGGTTCAATCTTCAAGTGTCAAGTATCCAAAACGTTTGCATTGGACCAAATTATTTAATTTGCGAAATAGATATTGAAATTTATATGCTAAAAATACAAGGACATTATTTATCCGACAAGTAGCGTTAGTAACTTCCTATTAGCACGATTGTAGCGTTGGAATAGCAGCGGAAACTGGCAGAAAATATCGGTCAGATAAAGTAATGTGTCTGTATAAGCAGTTTGTGTGAACTGTGTTTGCCACTGCATTGCTGTCGTCAAGAAGCAAAACAGCCGTCGCTGCAACTAATTACGGAGAAATTCGTAACTAACTCCGAAAACGATGGCACGATTTCAACTGCTAAGTAAAGTTTAGAGGTAGTTGTCACGAGTGATGTGACCGTAGCCGGGATTGCTCACTGCTCGGGGTACAGCGTTTGCCACGTGACGCCTAGCATTCCTTTCCATCCAGTGCGGAGCGGCTGCGAAGTCCACAACCTCTTATGCCGTCGTGGCCTGCACAGGGACATCTTGTGCAATTAAGATTGGTCTTATGGGATACGACGCCGTGTAGTCCGGTAGTTGGTTTGTAAAGCGCTGCCCCTGTCTATTGCTTCTACCGAAATGCTGGCGGCAGTCTGCCAGATTACGGAGAGCAACAGGCTCCACTCTCACCGCCGCGACTTCGCTCGGTTCTTTAGTGACAGAAGGCACGGGAAGGTTGTGTACTGTGCACGTGTGTGAGACACAGGGCAGAAACGTAGTGACCCTGCTCGGGGTGGTCTCTAGCCCATACTGCAGCGGTTACCACCAGGTTTAACATTCTGCACTTCTACGTTCTACCCACAGAGTGTATTTATGTTTTGTGTGGTTCTGAGAACAAACAGCGATAATTTCCCTGTACAGCATTAACTGCCTGGTTTTTATAACAGAGATACAGAGCGTTTACTGCGCGGTACGGACTGGATCGTATATGCAATTGAGGTTACTTTCAGGCACTACATCTAATGATTACGTAACTCTATGGCGCAGTCTATGCTCAGCTTTTGAAAATGTCACTTTAATTGCTACAACGTTAGCCCGCCACTAGACTCTGTTCTCAGCCAGCTAAATTCATTCCACGCCTCGTGTCCGTACCGTCCACTTTAGTAATATTCTTCCACGTGCAACACTGTCACCCCGTCAGGTTAAAGGATTTTTTTTCCTTCCTATGCGTGTTACGTGCTCCGCCCATCTCCCTCTCCTTCCTTTCTTTAAAAGTGTAATGTTCGGTGAAGTCTGAGGACGTCGCTCTATCCACGCTGGTGCGACAGTGCAATACATAGGTCAGAGCAAGCGAGCCGCATTCCAGTCGCGCTGAGCGCGCTGTAACCTGGCAAGTATGCTGCTGAGTAATGTCAGCTATACCGCACACTGCCCTGTTGCTTCGGGAGCGGCTGCATGACATCCGTTACTAGTAAAAAGTAATTTTAAGGGGCCACAACTACTGCTAATTTATTATTCGAAGTGTTGCGACAAAAATTGACAGTGTAATTAACTGTAATTTGATGCTAGTGCCGTAGCACCATTATGGAAGCTCGTTAGTGAGTCTTGCCACCGGGTCTTTGTCAGTAGTGATGTTTGTACGACGAACACAGGCTGTTCTGTGACATTATGACTGCGAATCGCTGCCATCCATTATTACAATTCGTTTAAAACCGAAATCGCAAGTGAGATGGTGGAGCTTACGTGAAACGCTGGGACTGTCAAGGTTAACTGAGAGACTGTCGGCATTCCCCCCCCCCCCCCCAAAAAAACCCTCTACTTCCCGCAATCTACTCTGTTTTTCTTCAAAAGCGTACAGTACCGATTTACATAGCGTCCCTTTAATCATGTCTCCTAGCATGGAAGTTTCATCGCACAGAAAGCCTGCATCCGTCGGCACGTCCGTGACAGCTCCCGTGCTCTGTAACACTCTGTAGATGCTGTACGGTGCGAAATGGTGAGAACGTCGGTACTGGCAATCGAAGGCTCAGGGTTGGAATTCCGTCACGGTCAGTGGTCAGTTTGCGTATTTTCCGGTAGGCGTAATTAGAGTCTGTTGTTACGCGAATTTGGGAAGCTGGTGCAAAGTGGCCCGAAACCTTTACAGTGCGATAGAGGACTGATCGGCCGTGGCGATTTTCAGCTAGATATACTGGTTGGTGGGTTGAGTTGCTTCCCTGACTGGGTATCTGCCATCTGTAACGCCTTCATCTTCATTCTCTGCAGCTGATACTGCCGTAGCTAGCCAACAAGCCCCCGACGCTCATTGAACGTCACGGTTCTTTACTGTTTCAACACAGTTTCGCTCCTGGTCGCTGTTCTGAGCCAACTTGATCCAATCCATACCCTCCCAGCCAGTTTCTTTAAGATATAAATTTATGCGCGTTTGCAAGCCAGTTCCGAAAGGCGACTGTTAGCTTCGTGTTGTCCGTCCCTCCGTCCACATGGAAAAAATTCCGACTTCCCGCGGACGGTCTTTGACAAATTCTGTGTTGGATATTTTCCAAAAATCTCTCGGGATGTCCAAATTCTGATTTAAAATCCTTCTAAAATAACACACGCTGTATACGCGTGCCTGTTTACATCGTGACTATTTCGGCTACCACCGTTAACAGTGCGCTTGTGCTTAATGTGGTTTCTTTTTTGTTAGTGCTAGGAATATTCGTTCTTGTGGTTACCATTTGTCCAGTGGTACTGTGGTTGCCTTAGTTATCCACCTTACCAGTTCCGTGATAACTTATGTTGCGCTCCGCCGGCATTCCGTAACCTTTACTGCTGCTATTTGTACCTTAGTTTTGACGTTGGCTGTCTTCCTTTTCGGTTTTTTTTTTACGCACGTTTGTCGACGTGTTCCTTGCTGTGAGGTGGACATGTGTTACTGCCGTGTCGGTAAGCGGGGAGAGGTGTCAGAGCAAATTAAGCCAGTGGCAATTTCTAACCTATGGCAGCCGTTCTTTACGAAGTAGAAAAGAGAAGGTCTTTGTCGAGACCATGTCCGTCCGTCTGTGTGACCAGGAGTATCGGCTGCTAAACTGTTTGTCTGGTTCTCATGAAATTCGGTTGAAGATTTGTGTTCAAAAATTGTTGAGTGATGGTGAGTGTCGTGAAGTTCGGTTCAACGACAGCCGTACTGTACTTAAGGGTTTGAATGAACTTCCTTCCCTTCTTGCAGCATTGTTGCATTAGGGTGAGATTTTGTGGAAGGCTCTACATTTCTTTGTGGACATACATACAATTAAATGTGCACGTGTACCAGGAAACAGTGTGACTTTCTGAACGCCTAAGGAATGCCCGTGCCTTACGTCACAGAACACTCGCTCGTTCGTGCCACAAACCCGCGGGCTCTTCGTTAACCTGAGGCCGTCGCACGCAGTGTGTACAGTACGTGTGCGAACTGACTTTGCGATTTGAGACGTCAAACTACGGGCCGTGTTTCAAGGCAGGTGTTTGCGTTGTTTCTGTGTTCTACCGCTTCTTTCTACACAATGTCAGAGTCATTAGTCTCAGATAATTCTGGTATTTGTCGGTATAAATTGGCAGATTGGAGAGCGTTGGTAAACAAGCCAGGTACATATTGAGGAGTATTTTGAAACTACATGCAAAAGTGTTGCATTTAAGCATATGAGGAAAACTTCCGAACTGTAAATGATTAAATATAGGCCTAAATGAGGAGAGAGGATGTAAGAAATCAGTTGTACTAGGACTACAGAACTGATAAGGTTCGAAAAACAGCACAGAGGGTCGCGGAAGAAAATGAAGCATTATTGTGAAAGGAGACCGACAGGAACATAACTGAGTGCATATCGTGAGCTGGAATGGATGTGCAGTACGGTAAAAAAAAAAGGGGGGGGGTAAACTTGTCCCTGTCTGCGCTTTGAAAGCATTAGGGGGAAAAGATGTATATAACTCCACTCATTCTTAAATCTGGCAGAAGATGCATGTCAGTGGTCAGCTCTACGCCAAGGCCTCCCCAGTGTCCTATGAATAGGAGGCCGGGTGGGCCCCACAGCCGGTTTCGGGGGCGTCTGGAGAAGAGGAAGTAGTGTTCCCCTACTGGGATTCAAAGCGCGGAAGTACCTGCTTGCTATACTGTGTAGAAAGTACTGTATTATATGTCACAGCCCTTGGATGTGTGTATGGTGGGACACCCGAATAATAATAATAATAATAATAATAATAACACAGGAGCAAGACATTCTGAGGAGAAACAGCCTGACAAACGGTTTGCTGTTGCAGCTCCGTCCTCTACACATTGCACCGAACAAAGAAACCGCAAGGTGTCAAGTGCCAGTACTCTCTATCCAGTGCTCCCTCATTTCCGAAAGAGCACTGCTTTCTGAAAGGTTCCCAGGCTTCGCCCGTTTGTCCTTTTGGTAGGCAACGTACACACTCCGCCTCCGTTACAAAAAACCAGTCAGTTAATGCTGTATAGGGAAATAATCACTGTTTATTCTGAGATCCACATAGAACATTAATACACTGTGTGGGCAGAACGTAGAATTGCTGAATGTTAAACCTGTTAAGTCTTTCCCTTGTCGGATGGGGCTGCATAAAAAGGTTCGCGAAATGGCCGTTCTAATAGACAGTTACGGGAAGTGCCCGTGTTTATCTGTCAGCTTCCTTACGTCTGCCGAGTTCGGTTTTGACATATTTGCACAATGTTTATAAAAATAACCAATATGCAGTTTCCTTATTTTATGCGACAACTATAATTTTTCATTGCCTGATGCTACTCTGCTGCGAGTGTGAGCCTCTGTCGAGTTGGTAACGTTAATATAAGGAACGAACCGACAGGATGTGACCACCGATAGTTGTTAAAGTAATTACCCTATATTATAGATATTCGTCCGTCTTTCCGTGTATTTCAATTGCAAGATGAATTACAGTGAGTTTGTTGCGCCGTTCAAGACTACACCCAACTGTAGTTTGAGTGCCTGACAGTCTGGAATGACAGCGAGGTGGGCGCGAATTTGTGAGGTGGGTGAGTGACTAGCGCCACTGCCGCATGAGTAACGGTGTGTCGTGGTAGCACAGAAACACACGAGCACTGAGGGTACCGAAGCGCAAAGAGCGATTATGGGAACTTGCGACTTGCAATTATTCATCTAAAAATTGTTACAACGGTACGCACTATGTAGTGATTTTAAAACTGAATAAGAAATAAAATGATTTTTAGATAACTTGATAACGGTGCACGGTGAAAACAACAATGTGGAATTTGCGCATTACAGGTTTAAATTCTTCGTTTAACCCTTCAAAGCCCAGTGGTCACTATATGTACCGCCAGTTTAACATTCAACAGTTCTACATTCCGCCCACACAGTGTATTTACGTGTTTTGTGTGGATATGAGAACAAACAGCGATTATTTCCCTATACAACATTAACTGACTGGTTTTTATAACTGAGAGACGGAGTGTTTACTGCGCGGTACGGACTGAATTTACGTGTAATGTGTATTAACCCTTCAAAGCCCACTGGTCAATATATGTACCAACAGTTTAACATTCAACAATTCTACATTCTGTCCGCACAGTGTATTTGTGTGTTTTGTGTGGATCTCAGAACAAACATCAATTATTTCCCTATACAACATTAACTGACCGGTTTTTGTAACCGAGATAGTGTTTACTGCGCGGTACGGACTGGATATTTAAATATAATGAAGGTGGAATCCGGTGTTTTTAAAGTGTCCATTACCATAAAGTGCGTAACCTGCCGTCGTTAATCACCTTGCGCCATGATTCATATGAAATTTCGCCACGTAGCAGTCGGTGTTGGCTTGTAATTTTGCATGTGCGTCGCTCTGCTTCCCATCACGATTTGCAAAGCTCAGGTTGTGCTTTTACCAGCTCGGACACACTCGGCGTTCAGGTCAGCTGGGATAGAGAGGCCATTAGCGGGTGAACAGTGCTGCATATGGTCGTGTCGTTGGCTGCAGTACCGCGGGCGATGCTGCGGGCCCATAACGTGCTTGTGTGGGCACGAAACAAACATGTAAAGTCAGAATGGACGTTATTTTTGGCACTGTAACTACATTGTCTGAATGCGAACGGCAAGATTCTGTGTGATCATTCATACTTAAAGCGCAAGGATGGCGACCTCCTGGCTGACTAGAACCAGATTTACGTCACAGCTGAGCCTACCATTGTGTGGATTTGCTTCGAGGCACCAGAGGGACTGTGGCTGATAGACAAAACTCTGTTACGGTTAAAAATAATCGGAAAGTAATGTAGTGTTGTGTTCTTGTAGCTGTCTCTTACCGAGCAATCACATCCCCCCCCAGCTGTTCGTAATGAACGCGCGAGGTAAAGGTTGAATGTATCCGAGCGAGAACTTACGAAATGTCAAGTGTTGTAGGATGAGTATGGAGCCTGGATAGCTCAGTCGGTACACACTCCCGAATTGACGCTACTTCAAATTACGCAATTAAAAAAAGTAAACGAAAAGAAAAAAAATTTTAAATTCGCGTCGAATTTTTCCCTGCGGGAATGAAAGAACGGTGAGACGATAGGGAAGAATGCTGCTGGACGATAACGGGCGGCGGGGCGGTTCTGCTGAGGCCGGTCTGATTCCAGTGTGTTGAGTTCGCATTGCAGCTTGACTGCCGTGTGTATGCGGAGATGGCTGACCGTAGGTACAGTACACGCGGCCCGCCGTGGGCACAGTCCATCTCGCGCCGGACCGTACAGAATGTGACCGTGGCCAAGTCGGGGAGTGCCTATGGTTATTAAGCTACATGCTGGACAGTCCGGGGTTCGAATCTCGGCAGGGTCAAGAGGCTTTCCTCCAAAAAGTACAAACCGGTTGTGTGGCCCACTCAGTCCACTATACAGTTAGTGGTAACGTGGCTAGGGCAAGTTGACTGCTCACCGACGTCTGTTGTCGAGGTTAAGAATGAATGTATCTTTATTTGTACTGCCCTGTATGCCTTCATTCTTGCACACAGGCTGTACCTGTTCTTGTCCAGAGAGTCTATGTTGTGTGCGACACAGGGCGTCGCCTACCCTGCCACATCGGATTGGTGCAGTTCCACTTTCCATGCCCGTATCTCTCCGACTGTTCCGCGGGGGTCGTGTGTGATGATGAGTAACGTGACACTGCGTGGCGTGATGGTACAGATTGTCAGCATCACTGGTGTACATTAGTGGTTCAAGAAAAAGAAGCCAAAGAAAATAAAGAAGTTACGGCTGAAAACTTCAAAGCCCAGTGGTCACCACATGTACCAGCAGTTTAACATTCAACAGTTCTACGTTCTGCCCACACAATGTATTTAGTGTGGATCTGAGAACAAACAAAGATTATTTCCCTATACAGCATTAACTGAATGGCTTTTATAAGCGAGACACACAGTGTTTACTGCGCGGTATGAGTTAAATACGTGTATAGTTAGGTGAAATACATTTCGTTACAATGCGCCCCTGCATTTTCAAAACTCACATCTCAGCCCAAATGCTCTGCAGCACACTACCAACAGTCCACTTCCCATCACCTTGCCTACTTTACTTCCCGACTCTGTCTCTTGCCCCCAGTTTGTGTTCACTAGAAGGACGAGCGGGCATGGGCTGGGAATGTTTCTCTAGTACCTGTCACCGCACCCCACCACCTTCACCTTGGACTTCAGTCGTCAGTCTTCGAAGGGTTAATTTAGGGTCCCCGAAATTAAGTATGGCAATTGCCCCAAAAGTTACGCTCTTTTCTAAGGTCAGGTGCAGGATGGATGTGCGAAAATTTTCTTTAGCTTTCGGTGTGACGCACGTCGTATATGTAATGTGTTACATGTACGAACAAACACCAGCCGGTTACGGGTTTACAGTAAGAGTCATAGCAAACAGAAAGAGACTGTGTGGGCCAAGAGCGCAGTTACGAACGTTGGGGCCGATTCACACTATGCGTCACGTTTCCGTTCCGTCACCGTTCCATCTTCGTTCCGTCAGAATGGTCTGTGTTCACACTGTCCGTCGTATTCAGTCACCTTCCAGAACAGCTCGTGAGAGGAGGCCCGCAATTATTTCCATCAAATATTCAGGCCCATTCGTTTTCTAAAAGACAGTTAGCAGCAACAGCACTGATGTTAGATGAAGAAGAGAAAAACGCTGCTCTGAGTGATAAAAAGACGCGTAAGTGGGTTCACAAGCGTTTCAGAAGCAGAAAATCAGAAGGATCGTATGGAAGAAATAGGGATTTTTGCACATTCAAAACTTGGGAAATGTTTAGAAACCGATCTAGGCATTCCGGAAGATAAACAGCTTCCCGCAACATTATGCTTAGGCCCTCGTGTTATTATAGGTGACGAGGCCTTCCCTCTGATAACTTACTTATTGAAACCTTACCCAGGATTGCAGAGCAAAGGGGACAATGGGAAAAGCATCTTCAATTACATGCTTTCCCGATCCAGGAGAGTGGTGGAAAATGCATTTGGAATAATGAGGCAGAAATTTCAAATTTATCAGAGGACCCTACAATCATTGCCGGAGAATGAGGACAACTTTATTTTGCGACTAATATTTTTGCATAGTTATCTGAGAGATCAAGGTGTAGGCCTAAGTGATATGGGAAGTTCTACAAATGATCAAATCAATCTCACGAAAATACCAAAACAAGCCGGTAGTGCCCAATGAAGTGCTGTTGAAGTTAAGAGACAAATTTAAACAAATATTTAATAGTCCGTCTGGATTTGTGCCTTGGCAGAATGAAAGAGTGCAATGTTACGCTAATCTATAATATTCAGTTTTTCTTCCCATTCTCCGTCACTATAGTTCTTATTTGATATGTCATATAATTCCTCACATTTACGCACCAATTCTATTAATTTTTCACCCATTTCTGAAGACAAAAATAGGCAGCACTCGTTGCAAGCAAACACTCGAAGTGTGGTGCAGGAGACGGTAAGACTGTTCACATTATCGGAATCGAGCAGGTACAGACCGGTTCGGACCCGTTCCGTCACGTCAAACATTCTCGATCAGCAACGGCGACGGAACGGAACTGAGACGTGACGGAGACGTTCCTGTCAGTGGTGAACATCTCCGTTTAATTACACATGAGAAATTTTTAATGAACGGTGACGTTCCGCGACGGAACGGAAACGTGACGTATAGTGTGAATCGGCCCTTAGGAAACCTGCATGTACATGGGACTATAATATTAAAAATGAATCTTCACAATTTTTGTAAACAATGCTCATATAGAATTTTACAAAAAACGTGGCAAACGGTTTAGTCGCTGATACCAGGTCACAGCCTGACGGACGTGAAATCCGCATTTGCCGTTCTTCTTGTTTAATTCGACCAGAACCTACACAAACAGGATTCTGTCCTTCGGTCCCTGTGGCCCCATGCCACAACTGACAGTAGGCTCCTGATTAACGACAGACACCGACGTTTCGTTCGTCCCACGAAATCGCACCATTTTCTTCCCAGTTGCTTGGTCTCGGTTGCCAGACACTCGCGGGCGAACCACAACTGTCGCTGTAAACAAATCTAACCACGCACACTGTCTTATTGTCAATGTTAAACAGCGACAAGCGCTTGAGGTACTTGTACAGCGGGCAAACACGTGGTGAAGGTAAGGGGTGCATTTTTGCAATTCCACCTGCGAAAGCAAAAGAAAAAATTACGGACCGTCGTCCGGGCTTCCGAATTCGACCGCGTTCACTGTCATTGTCTGTGGATTGCAGCTGGTCAGTCAGTACGTCACACGCAGTACTGCTCCGTGCCTCAACACAGATCTCGATAGCGTGGGGGGACGATTATCTATTACAGTCGATCATACCCGATGCTCAAATGTTCCCGCAGCCTCAGCTCGCACCTCACAGCGAACACTGTCTCACTTATGACGACCACTAAGAGCTACGTACCACGAACGTACACGTCTTCACGTACAGTGTCCAATATTTTTGTCCCACTTTAACTAAGAGTGGAATGTGTCCACAAATGCAAGTAAAAATCCAAAATACGAAACTTCACAAAAATCCGTCCTGCAGGAGTCGCTCTGTTCCGTTCGGACGGTCAGACAGACATTTACGACTAATAGTCCCTATTCGCAATTCCGTTACAAAAGCGTTCAAAAAAGAAATGTTTAACAAAAAGAGAAACGACTTCAACTGGTAACTCACTCCATGGAGCAGAGTCCTTCCTGACAAGCCGACCGGTTCTCAGCCAGTCACGAAATTCCCCGCATTCAATGTAACCCGAAGGTGCATTACCGCATTCACAAGTGCCCGCCACCTGTCCCTATCCGGGGGCCAGCTCGATCCAGTCCATACCCCCCACATCCCACTTCCCGAAGATCCGTCTTAATATTATCCTCCCATCTACGTCTGGGTCTTCCAAGTGGTCTCTGTTCCTCAGGTTTCCCTACCAAACCCCTGTATACGCCTCTCCTCTCTCCCATACGCGCTATTTACCTCGGCCATCTGACTCCTCTCGATTTGATCACCCGAACAATATTGGGTGAGGGGAACAGATCATTACGCTCCTCCTTATGTAGTTTTCTCCATTCCCATGTTATCTCGTCCCTCTCAAGCCCAAAAATTCTCAACACCTTATTCTCAAACACCCTCAGCCTACGTCCCTCCCTCAATGTGAGCGACCAAGTTTTCACACCCATACAAAATAGACAAAATTAGTTCTGTATATCTTAGTCATTAAATTTTTAGAAAGCAAACTGGAAGACAAAACATTCTGCACCGAATGATACCAAGCATTCCCTAACTTCAATCTGCTCATAATTTCTTCCTGAATAGAATTTCGATTTGTTAAGGTTGTTCCCGACCGCCTCTGTGGTCTAGTGGTCAGAGTTTCTGGCTACAGATACAGAGGTCCCGGGTTCGATCCCCGGCGCTACCAGATTTTCTGAGTAGTAGTGGGTCTGGAACGGGGTCCA
>Ga0131853_10013912_pt1 | contig 14740 bp, 9 predicted proteins | sample TergutLab28metaG_FD_92764 | JGI IMG/M metagenome (GOLD analysis project Ga0131853, IMG submission 92764) | Labiotermes labralis P1 segment gut microbial communities from Petit-Saut dam, French Guiana - Lab288 P1 (version 2) (version 2) | ecosystem: Host-associated > Arthropoda: Insects >... | reverse complement strand
CAAAGTTGAACGGTTACGGAGATAATGGCCAGAGAAGTTTGAAACTTTGACAGCTGTTACACACTTATTGATTACCAAATACATATTAAAACTGGCAGGAATATGTGGTTTCTGTAATGTTATATCTGTACTTAACTTCAAACTTACTTGTGAGTGACATAAAGCCATTAAATTGAACTACAAAAACACTCGCACTGATGCCATGGTTGTCCTTAGGGTTCCAAGCACTATACATGAGAATGCCCAGCGGTGACGTAACATGGCTGACTGACCCTGAAGGAAGTACGCGTGCAGTTCTGTGACTAGCGTGAGCTGAATTGCCGTCATATGACACCACACTCAAGGACGGAAATGGATAAGATTGTCAGCTGACAGGTACAGTGTGTGGACCCGCAAGAAGACCACATTTTTCTCTTGCCATTATCTCCGTAACCGTTCAACTTTGGACATAGGTGTTTTGGGTTATATCGGTATACTTTAACATAAGGAACACCCTCCCAAAATCTGGCACATTCCTCCTGGGACAACCTGTGTGTGTATATGTATATATATAACCGAGGTTGAGATTGTGTACTGCGCGGTATGTACTGAATCCTTATATAAAAGAGACAAGGTTCATCTGTAAAGGGTTAAAAGAAAGTTTAATACAACATAGGCCTACAGAAGAACATTGTAATCAAACTGAATTATTTGGTCTGATATGAAGTGAAGCATATTGTGTTGTGTTTGGTTTGTGAGCTGTAACAACAATTTTTGTGGGGTCTTCTAAGTGTTGCTCTGCAGGTGGTTTCATAGTGCAGTTCACTTGCTGACACAATCTGTGACTTCCTGAAGAATTATATAAAATAAAATTTATCATTAGGGAAGGTCACAATGAATTGCCTGCAAATGGTTCCACAAAGCAGTGTGGAGGTCACAGTGTAGAGCTATGATCTCTACTGTCTTTGAGACAGAGCGCAAAATATGAGGTGAATTTTAGGGTTGTACTAGCCATGCTGTGTGTATTGTATTATCATATGTGTATGTACATGTACCTCATGACAGTGAACAGTTAATGAGAAGATGGAAGCATATTCTGTTTATGCAGAAAACAAATGCTGGATTTTCTCTTGTTTCTTAAGAAAACTGTAAATATGTTCCTTGAACATATAAACATGTCTGTGTAATCAGTAGGTTAGGTGCATCCCAAACTACTTCCTTTAGAGTGGAAAGGCTGATTTCTATGTAGGTCACACGTTAAGATCAGACAAACTGTGTACGAGTATATAGGTTTTCCCAGGTTATGAACCAAATGTTGCAGTGCAGTGATTTGTATTCTTGCTTTAGCTATAAGGCTCAAATTACAGTTGGGAAATAGCATAACTGCCATGTAACGATTTTTCTCAGGCCCTCCTGGCAAAAAAAAATAGGTCTTGACTCTACTCAAATAAGCATAATATCATTGTACTCACCTCAAACACAATGACAAAGGCCAGCCTTACTGCCAGCAGTCGCCAGAAGAAGGGAGTTTGGTTGCCCTTGTCGTCTCTCAGGCCACGGTACCGGCATTGCTGAGGCATAGTCCCTGGCGGGGCGTAGGCAAGTGTGAAGTTGACGTATCCCATCAAATTCCAGTCATACTCATACTGGTACAGCAGTTTGGGCAGGAATTCAGATGTGAAGGCAATCAGGAAGGCCTGCATAATGAGTTCAGTTTGTTAGACCACTGGAAGCAGATGATGTATTGACTGAATAAACACAGCGATACTCACATTGCTGATGACTGCCAGGTGTGCCAACATGTCCAGGATTTTGAACCAGATACCAATATTTTCTGCTCGCTCAGCCACAATGCGTCTGGTTTCACAAACAAACTTCTGTGCATCCAGTCGGATTTCCACCCAGTTGTTTAACAGTGCAAAGAGTGGAGCTAATGGGAAGGCAGCGACGAAGATGGTGATAAAGCCAAATTGGAGAACTGGAAAGGAATGAGTTTAGCCTTACTTGCCTGAATAGTGCAGTTACTGTAAACTTATTCTACATTACACATTTGAGTAACACTCATCCATTCTCTCAGCATATCACATTAACCACTGGGAACTTGTATCAACACTTAACAATATCCATCTTTAGAAGCCCAAATAACTTGAATCTGCTTCTCTCAAGTCATTTCTTCTGTCTTATGGGAAATCAGCTTTCTCCACACAGTCTGGTAACTGGCAAGTCACCCACCTATAAACACTACAGTACTTCTAATGAGAGCTCTATCTTCATGCTTATCCCTAGTAGCACTTGTCAGAACTCACCCATCTCCAAGTACTCCTGGAAGAGTCCCTCACTGTTGATCAGCTGGTAGTCCTCCTCCCATCTTGTTTTATGCTTCTTTGACAACTTCAACTGCACAGAGAGGAATTCCTTTTTTTTCATATCAGCTACAGTTGGTTAATTTTTCTGGGGCAGTTGGACAAGTTTGAAACATATCGTAGCTACAGCTAACCGGGCAGAGTTTTCTGCTAAACATTCTCAAGAGAACACTTTTTCCACTAGGGACAGTGCTGCAAGCATGCATCTGCTGTTGTCTGAAAGACTTTTCTCAAATTTTTGGTTCCAAAGGGCCTTAATTTTCAATGAATTTTGAGTTTTAGGTGAAAGGAATCTGTTACAAAGTGACTACATAAATGGATGTGGGAGGATAATATTAAATTATGTCTTATGCGAAGAGTAAACTGATGAACCAGAATAGCATAATACTACAGTGACTGGCTTGCAGGCTGGATGACCAGTGAATAACAGCTTATTTGTGACCGGAGCTAGAGAATTTTCCTCTCTTCAGAGTGTTCAAACATCTCTGGGGCCCACCCAGTATCCTGTTCAGTGGACACCTTGGTCTCATATGCCAAAGGCAAAGGAGACAGGGCATGAAGCTGACCACTTTCCTCCATACAGAGCTAAGGAATGAGTGGAGCTGTACCTTCACTCTCCCACATGCATTGATGGCATCCATAGGAACAGCTTTGCTTTAGAATATAGTGATAGGTTTATGTTTTATCCATGTTGAACATTCATCATGAATGTCCTGTCATTGGTTCCAGTACATGTAATTGTAAAGGACCTAACCTCCCAATAGGATTAATTTGGTTTTCTTCAGTCTTTTCAGCACAGTTTCTCAATACTACTTTGATGTAGACTCTGACAACCATACAAATCTTTACCTTCCCATCATTCATTGATCGTCCTGTGCTATATAACCCCTTCACTTGAGACAGGTCGTTCACTAACCAAAGAAATAATGCAATCACATTTTATCTTGCCTTACTCAATCTCTTCCACATATTGAGTGTCCCCCATACTTGCCTGTTTCTTCTGCCACCAACCCTTCATCTTGGGCACAAAGATCTCCTGGGCATTGTTGATGATCTGTTTGCCAATCATGATTACTGCCAGCTGTTGAGCCAGCTCAATCAGGCACCCCCCTGCACTGCACTAAACAGAGAAGAGCTATGAGGCAGGGTTTCTACACACACACACAGAATTATGAACATGACACATGGGACTCAACTTTTGCTTACATCCTCATTGCGTAGTCGCAGAATTCGTGTGTAGTTGCCAGGGTAGCCAACAAAGCGACCTTTGAAGAATGCGATGTAAAAGATGGAAGAATAGAAGTTTACGAACTGGAAGATGAACACTTTGAAGGTGAGATTGTCATCAAATTCAGTCTGGGTGCGATGCATCTCTGTGACATGACAACAGGTGAGTAAGTGACTGCCTCATAAAGATGCCTAGTTATAGACTGACTATTGAAATAACTATCACACTCTCTAGTAGAATGTTATTTTATTTGCATTGTGACATTCTGAAGTGGCTCATTATGACTGACTAGTGAAGTGACTCTCCTAGCAGTGGTAAAGTGTCATTCTCTTTTAACGATGAATTAAAATGACTTATCCTAGGCTTCAGCTTGTTAAAAACATTTATTGCAGATTGTACCAACTTTAAATTATCACATGGCATGGCCAAGTGCCCCCCAGCAATGACAGAATGATAATTACATGCTTGTTCATGTGACTTCACCAGAGACTTATCAGAGTGTGTCGCCATACGTTGTAACTAATTGTGATATGTCCTTAGTTATCAGAATGACTTACTATAGCCCTGGGCTTGGTTTGAGGATAAACATGACAGTGACTTACCCCAGGTGGTAAGCCGGTAGGCCAATTTCTCATACACTCGACTCATTGCCATGATAATAATTAGGTTCACTATGGCACCTGTCACATTGGCAATGGCCTGTGCCTGTGACCTGAAGGTGGAGTTTTGGAAAAGCGGTATGGAGACCAGTACACGGTAGATGATGATGGCCACAATGAAGATGATGACCAGCGAGATCTGCACAGAGGGACAGCACTCAGCAACTGCTGTATCTCTACACATATGGGTCCACGTGAGCCAGAAGGAGGAACTCACCATGAGGAAGATAATGCCAATACCGGCTGCCACCCTTTTGTTGCGCAGTGAGCTGGGAAAGCTGGGTTCCCGTACCCCAGTGACAGGATTCCTCTCAAGGAAGGGTGCACGGGCAGCAAATTCTGGGCGTGGACGTTCCTCTTCTTCCTGGAAGCCCATGCAGTCCCAGTGGTGTGCTAGGCTCACCGACTTACGTTTCCAGTATTCCAGGAATGTCACGGCTGGGAGAAGGGAAGATTTCAATCCATTAGTTGCTTATGATTGATTTCAGTAATTTTTTTTTTAAGTTATGGTATGTTAAAACAGTATTCTTTACCATTGTTCTTCAAGTATGTCTTGTTACCTGCTCTGAAAAATTTGGTCTTCTTACAGTAAAATGACAGGGAAAGTAACAGATGATGAAATAACACTACAGTAATCTCTGCTCCCAAAAAAATGTGAGCATGATATCAGGATACAAAAAGTATGCCCTCTAGCACCCTTGTGAACTCTTGTCCAACTCATATGATAGGCCATCATGGTGCAGGTTAGCTGCGTTATATTATGAGTTTGTCCAGGTGACTGTCACTCCACATCTTTTTGAGTTACTGGCATTACATCTACAGTTTAGTGTACATTGTCAAAAAACCTACAAATATTTAGCTCATATTTGTGTTTCACACTCACCCCAGAAGGACATGAACACTGCATAGAACACGGTTCCTGGGTGGTCAAACAGGTATGCAAGCTGTGCGTAGCTGCACACATCGCTGAGGTTCCAGAATGTGCACCCTACAACAATGTCACACAGTGGACACATGTTGAAATCTTTACCACTGCTGCACACTTCTGTGGCTAGCTGGTTGGAATGCATGGTAAACAGGCCATACAAGAACACCAGCAGGCCTACCAGTGCAGCTGGCAGTAGCCATCCAGTGTAGAACCCTGGAACATTCCAACACCTTGTGTATTATTAATCTCCTGAGGGGAATTACCTTCTACATATAACACCATCCGTTATCAGTACTTACCTAACCACGCAAAGTAGATTGCAATCTTCTCCCCAAAGTACTCCCGAATGTGGTCCAAGGGTTGGTACTTATACCACTTCCCCCAGCGTGCCCAATATTCATACAGTACCTGCCGTGCATTCAGAGGGGAGTCAGGGACACCATCTTTTTTAACTTCATATGGTCCCTGAAACAAGTAATTGTTCAGTCTCTGTCTGTGGCTTTTTGGTACATTGAGGTTATGTTGGGACATGTGGTACTCACATCATGCAGTGGGAAGGCAGATGAGAACACACCCTCCTCTACCAGTCGGTCTATCCCAACTTCACCCTTTTTCTTCTTGCCAAACACAGCGGTAGACAGAATCTCATACAGAATGCGGCCTCGCTGCACACTGGTGAAGTAATTCTCCCTGTCATCACTGCCCAGGAACCTGTGTGCCATGTACAGTTAGTTACAGTTTGTCTTTCATACACGGGAACTGGGGGAAAACAGAAGTGAACCAAAGATCTTTTACCAGGCAGTTTCAGATTAAAGATCAGTAATTTTTCCACATTTTCTACAGTAGATGAGGAATATTTAAAAACACTGACAAGAAGAGCTGATTTCCTGATCCGTATATTTGAGAAGAATAATTAACAAAAGCTTTCTTCACCTGCTCCTTTAAAACAAGAAATGTCTTACTTGGTTGCATTACCCACACAGAAGTTAAAAATATGTTCACAAACAAATGTAACATATTTTTTGTGAGTGTGACAAGTTAGTTACTTTTGGGGTCTTGACACAGTGATTTTGAAACAGGAGCTGTGATTTAATTTGTTACACTAACAACAACAAATAGCAGAACCAGTGCAAAGAGCAAATTTTTGACACAGTTTGTCTAGAAACACTGTTGTGCACTTTGTACTAAGGTCTGTGTTGCAGCATTAACATGGGAGTAGTGTTACCTGTCCAACTTGGACTTCCTAAATGGGCATGTGTAGTAGTCCAGTGGCTTGTTGGGGACTTCTTCATACATTATGTTGGGCAGCCTGAGTGCCTTGAGAACCATGTGCGACCAATTGGCTGACGGATTTGTGTGTGCCTGCCAACATGATTGCATGTAAGTTGTGCATGTGAGGTACAGCAAAGTTTGAGGGCTTTACCTTTCAAATCATTACTTCTGAGATGGGTGACAGTCCTGACCAGCTGGTTAATCTCCAGGTAAAAATTGATCCCTGACATATTTAATGTATATTGAATCACTTTCAGAACTCTTTCCATGATTTTGTAAAGCAGAAGCAATTAAATTATATGTATACAAAATGGACAAGAAATGCCTGGCATGTTTTAAACTTACATGAAAGTTAAAAATGTTACATGAATGTAAGTGTGTTATCTTGGGTGAATGGACAAATATTGAAAAATCCCAGTGCTTCCCTTGAAGAGTCAGCCTGACAGAGTCTGTGACGTCCATCCTTATGCTTTGTACTCTAATTCACGTATATTTGAGAACTGCCACATCTCCTTCAAGACAGTTGCCATTTCAGGCAACTGAGCATAGACAGAACTGTTCGGACCATTCTGCGGGATATTTTATATGTGAACACTCAAGTGGTTCATTAATGAAAATGATAAGCAAAGAAGGACTTGAGACACATAACATAAGAGACTAACCACTTTATAAGGTAGTTTTTATTAGTTCAGAACTTTTCCACAGGGAATTTGTCACTTTGTATTGTGCAGTTCCTTGTACTGAAAATACTGGGCTACATATTTGTTACAGTATCAGTTCTGCCTACAAATTTCGTGTATTTATGAGATGTTAGGCACATGTAGTAGGATCATATGAAAATGGATCTGATTCACAATAGAATCCATTAACGGACTCTTTTCTATGAACCTTCAGGTTAAAGTAATGGGAATTTATTGACTAGTTGAGCAGGAATTACCTTCTCTAGTAAGATTGTTCTGTGAATGTTACTGTTTTCTGAGATGTTATTATGTGTAGTCTGGACGATTTGTACCAGTTTTTCAGAGGAACCTGGTGCCTCATTATCAAGGTATTACACTTTAATGATGTAAGCAAGAGGTTCCTCAGCACTCATTTCCTGGACTATGCAATGTCACATCCCTTACAACATTAATCGTCAAAGACACCACCATACAAACCTTAAATCTGTGGGTATGACACGCACCTGCAATGGCGCACGCATATTGAGCTCCTCTGCATGATGACAGAGGATGGGCCAAGTGGCATGGAGTTTGATGAAGCAGATCATTTTCTTGTTGTTGGTCTCGATCACTTCCTGTGACACAGAGAGTTGATGTAATGTCATGTAACTGCTACATTTCATAAATTTAAAATTGCATTGCTATGTTGACTTCACATGGTAGATGCAACAAAGATCAAGTTCTGTAAATTCCTGAGACAGGTATTTTACACATAGGGTCACCCTTCGAGCAAATAGTGCCTACCCTGTTTCCCTGTCGACTAGTTTTGTAACATTAACAAGATGCAATCAATTTCTGGTTAAAAGTGGATAACTTTAACAGACATATTGCGTAGGGACCTTCATGTTTTTGTGAGCGCAGCTGGAGCGTATCTTGCCAGATATTTACCGGGGTGAAAATTATTTCCAACAAAATTTGCAGAAAGAAATAACATTGCTCAATATAACTTTTCTTAACATCCCCAGTCTTCGAGAAAACAAAACGCCAATGAATATGTTATGACAGTTGTGCCACACATGTACATTTCATGACGTATATAAGTTTTGCTTTGTCAAGAGGTGTGTTAAAACTCAAAATATGTTTTACGCACAACCGTCTGGTAATTTATTCTCACATTTGATAGGAAGGCCATCGTAAATGAAAAACTCAAGGAAGCACAGCATTACAAACAGGAAACATGCGTACTCTTGCCCAGCATAGTCTTGTATTACTTCAGTTTTCACTGTATTAGGCCGCACAGACAGATTGTATCAGAGGAACATGTTGCCTCCATCGTTAGAGTACAGAAGTACCCTTAAATTAGAAGCATTAGGCTCCTCAGAAAAGTTGATACCTAAATGCCCACCCAGTTGCACAGCGCCACATCTCAATTACCATTCACCGACTTGAGGACCTCGGATATTATTAGAGACGGAAATTATTTTTGGCCCAAATTGGACAGCAGTGGACTGAACTACACATGAAGGTCTGAATACGCATGTCACCAGCTATCACTGTTCCTAATTCAAATTTCGGTTTTTCGCCACGATCGCCTGCCGGTAATGAATGAGCTGAGAACCTCCTCCATGTCGAGGCCTGCGCGTCGCAGATTGGTCATGAATCGCTGGCGCCATGTCTCCAGCTTGGCTCGCCTGTCACCGGATGTGTCCAGCACAGATGGCCCGACCGATGCACATCGTCTTGGGGTCTCCTCGTATACCAGCACGAAGTCTATTTTCCGGTGCCCGTCCCGGAAAAATGTGGAGTTGTCGGGGTTGGTGATGGTCTCTGGGTTGGGCGGTGAGCACCCCCGCATGATAAGGCCATGGTCAGAGTCCGCATCATCCTGGACACAAAAGCACTTGCTCAGCATTGTTACTGCACTGTCGGCCACACACACTTGCTAACTGGTTATGATCCGTCTGGCTGGCGGCGCGATGATGCAACGTGCTAATACGTAGCGATATTCCGACTGACAACTTTGTTCAGCCTCCAAGGAGAAACTACAGTGTTTCATGCGTAGTTTTAGGCATTTACTGTACGGATTATGTACGTATCATGCACGGACAGGGTTCAGGTATCTACAGTCGAACCCCGATATAGCGCCGCTGTCAATTTGTGGCGGTGTATCGGGGGGTGGCTGTAAATTGAAATACTTGTAACAGGGAATTTCTGTTCACAGACATTCATAGGCGCTATATGAGGGTTTGACTGTAGTTGGTTTCACTTTCCGACGGAATTTACGCTGCAGAGAGGTCCTCAGTGAGACCCGATAGCAGCTTCGGACATGATGGCAAACAGACGGACCTCACTCCAGTCGGTAGTAGGGTCGAAGCCCTGCGATTAAATAACCCATTCGGACACAGAAGATAAAAAAAATACTTTCGCTTACAATTGTCATTTAAATCAACTAAATGTCACGATCCTCGGCGCGCTATATCGGGACCAAAATGATTCTCCATTACCTTCACTCTTCCTTATCATCATACCTGCGAAATGCCGTAATCTGGCCCCATTGTGTACTGCGACGTGATGCTGCCGTAGTCTCGCCCTAGTGTGTACTGCGCGCCGTTCAACTCGCTGCGCTCCCCGCGGTACAACTGGCAACGTTTGCCCGACATAACTTTCCAACCTGTAAAAGAAGTTCGGAAATGAAAGTAGACATTTTTTACAAAATTTCGGTTGGAATATTTCGTTGGCCGTGATCTTGTATGGTGATATGAACATAAATAGGAGGATAATGTTAACATCAGTCGCTGAGAGATCGTTGCTGTGTGTGCAGTGGCTTACAGCAAGTTCGACTGAAGAACTACGAAGTCCGTAATCCCTCGATCGACTCCCTTCACATCTCCCTCGAGTTACAACGCTTCCCCTCCAGTGCATTTCTGTATGTTACATTCCACTCTTGCTGTTTCGTTCGCAGGGGAGTTCGTACTGACAGCCATGTGATATACTTTGGTGGCATAGATGCTTATGGGTTTTTGATGTAAGCCGGACGGGACTACAGCAGAATATGCCAGTTGCCGGCGTGGGGAAACATCGTCATTCCTACCACCACCCATTTGCATTGTTTAGTATCTTTAACCCTTATCCTGCTAACGTGGAGAATATGGTGAGCTCCCAGTAATGCCAACAGATGGCAGAAATTATTTAATTCGACGTTTAGAGGGTTAATAGCCAATCTCAGTGGCCGCTCGGTCTAAGGTGTGGGTCTGCGAACGCTGTCTTGCTGGGATTGCGGGTTCGAATCCCGCCGGGGAAATGGATGTTTGTCTCTTGTGAATGTCAGTTAGTGGTTTCTGCGCCGGGTTGATCACCTGTCCAGAGGAGTTCTACCGAGTGTGGTGTCCAATGAGTGTGATTACAATGTCCCGTAAGGGAAGGTCGTGAACCGGAATCGGGCCGAAGCACCAATGGAGAGTAGTTGTAATACTCAGTGTTTAAGAATATATACTCTCTATCACGGTAGACTTATTTCGAACAAGATTTAGCATAGTCACACTAGGGCCAATAGGGGACACACAAATTGTGGCCCTAGGAATTATGAAGACGTGAATTTGACAGCACGACGGTGTGTAACGTGTTTCTTTTATCTTTACCCTGAACACCGCAGCTGTTATAGGATATCCCGGCGGATGTAAGCTTTCTGTACGATAAACCTGCCGTGCTCGGGGAAGGGATAAAAGAAAGGCCGTGTATTTGAAATTATACAAAATATTTCTTTAAAAGACACGGAGATAGAGTGAAACTTTCGATCGTTCATATGGACTTTTTTTCCTTTTCTTTTGCTGGTACCACTATCAGTGGTTCTGCCAGTCTCACGGGAACAACAGGCAAAACGATATCAATTCGATGCGTACGTTTTTACTGCAACAGGTGACGTTGCATGAGTACAACTGTGCCTTCCTATCGTATCGTCGTGGGTGAAAACGCAACCAATTAAAAAGATTTGCTCGAGTCTTGTGAAACTCAGCAAGACTTTCCGCCTACCTGCCATCAAAAGCATTTTCTCCCCGCTTGGTGCGTCTCATTTTTCCAGAGTGCCAAAACTTCCAGATATAACTTGTATAGATACAATCGTTATACCTATGTAATTTACTTAAAATTTTCGATCTGAAAGTTTCTTTCTGAATACTACGCGAACACGTTTACTGCTGCATGTGGCGGTCTGCTGCTCCCCACTTCCATGGTCGTTCGGACATTGCTATCCCTGGTTCGAGCCCTACATGGGCCTGACAATGATCTGATACCCATGCCGAATGATCTGACTCCGAGAGTGACCCAAAGGACGTCGTATGGAGCGTGCGTAATCAACAACCAGTTGCTGTGTCCCAGCAAACGTGCACCTGTCTGGCATATTGTTGTATTTGAAAGTCGAACCCAGGACATGTCTCCATTTACCTCTACAAATATCTGCAACTGCACGAGAGTACGGGCGGATCGATAAGTGCCTAATGACGTCACGCGTGCCGCAGTGACGCCAAGCAGCTTCCTGTTTGCGCCGTATTAAGTGATTTTGTTCTTACGGCCGTGTAACATGAAGTTCTTGACACGTCGCCAGAAATCGGCGCCCAAATGAATCAAAAGTTAGGCCACCACGTAACGAGTCGAAGGCAGGACGTGAATTGGTATCACTTGTACCAGTGTCCAGTCGTTGTTTGTGCAGTCCCCTGTGCTGTGGATGGCTCCCCCCCCCCCATTTTTTTTAATTTTATTTTTTTTTTAAACTATTTCGAATCCCGGTTTGGCAATGCGAATTTGTATATAGTGATAAATACCTATCACACTTTAGATCATGAGAACTGAGGCTTCATATCTTCCGGTATGTGATGCTCTGTCTTTGGATGAGTGGTTTCCGATGTTTTAAAAGGACCTAATGCCTTCGTATTCAAAAATTTAATGGTCCAAAAAGAGCATTCAGAACTGTTTGAAAGAGTAGATACCATGATCAAAGACACAGTGTTCGGTTTGGAGTGTATCCACAACGGATCATCCATTCAGCAGCTCCATGGGAAGAAGTCTTCCGAAGAATGAAGCGAAGTTTCTTGGTTCGGTGTTTATAGCATCTGTAATGGGAAGGTTAAACGTATGGGGAGCTGTTACAAAAGTAGGTCAGTCTTTACAGCAAAACATTCCCGCAGGAGTTCGGTCATGAGTGTCAGGATGAAAAGTGATGCGCGACAGATGGCATACAAGTATAAGCGTCGTGGTTTAATTTTAGGTCCTATCTCGACATGTGCCTGAACACGCTGAGAAAAGTCTTGAAACACTTTTCAGGAAAGCTTTGTCTCTCATCCAAAACGCCCACACCGGCTCTGGGGCCCACCTAGTCTTCTGTTCAATGGGCAAATAGGGGTAAAACGGCCAGGGAGTCAACTTTACCATTCACTTCGATCTAGTGCCGAGGTTAGGAACGGATGCAGCTTTAATTACAGGTCTTCCATATACCTTCAAGATGTGCACAGGTAAAATTTCACCTTTCGCTTCTTAGTTATAACTGATTGATAAGTACAGTAGAATATTCGCCGCGTGAAATGCAGGCTGGCATTATAAATTACCATAATTCTTTTTCATGGTACAACAGCCCCAGGTGGGCCAGGGCCTCCCTAGTATCGAGGCTTCACGATCACAGACACACCACACTCGGTAGGACTCCTCTGGACGAGCGATCAGCCCGTCGCAGAGGCGTCTGCCTGTCAACACACAACACTCATAACAGACAAACATCCATGCCCCTTCCGGTGGGATTCGAAACATAGTCCCAGCAAGTGAGCGGCCGCAGACTCATTCCTTAGACCGCGCGGCCACAGGGATCGGTAAATTGCTATTTATACAAGACAATATGTGGATGGTCACGTTTCAATTGTTGGCGGATAATTGATGTAACGTTACTGCGCCGAAGGTGGACACGTAGGTTGTTACGACAGGAGTTGTTTGCCAGTTAATTCAATAATCACTCACAGTGCTAACCGCCTTGCAGTGCATGTCTAAAGAGCTTCATCTCGATGTCTGTGTGTCCTCCAAAACAAAGTGCAAGCCTAATCGTTGGCTGCAAATTTGAAGGGGGTCATCCCGCTGTGTATCATCAATATATATTACAATTAGTACCGTCAATACACAACATATATAAAAACCAGATGCGTAATTTCAACTGGGTTATACTTGGCGACATGTTTCGGCCGTTAAACGGTCATCCTCAGACCAACTTAGAACAGTGTTGTTAAGGTACAGTAACAATTGTTATCCATTTGGATCCCATTGTTTACATTAAAACTTGATACATTATTGAATTCTTAGTTATGAATATAATAATGTCTTATTCATAACTAAGAATTCCATAATGTACAAAGTTTTAGTGTAAAAAATGGGATCCTACTGGATAACAATATTGACTGTACCTTAACAACATTTTTCTAAGTTGGCCTGAGGATGGCCGTTTAACAGCCGAAACATGTCGCCAGGTATAACCCAGTTGTAATTAAGCGTCTGGTTTTATATATATTGTGTATTGACGGTACTAATTGTAATGTATACTAATCTTTGGGCTGCACAAAGGGACCAGCTGGTATCGAGTCGTACAGTACGAAAGTAAGAGCCACGTTATTACATGCAGTTCATGAAGGAATATGAGGAAGTGGAAGTATATTCATTTATTCTTAACTTTGGCACCAGATGGGGATGATTGGTTAGCTTCACGTCGCGGTCGTTTTACCCCCAGGATAAGCGCTCCCAGTACCCATTGTATAGTTGACTCCCACAGCCGGTTAGGGTGTTGTGCAGAAGAGGTAAGTCTCATTCCTTTGCGGGTAATCGAACCACGAATGGTCGGTTTTCAAGTCCGTAACGTCACTATACCGACTGAGCTATCCCGTTTTCTGAGTCTAGGGTATGTGGCAGGATAATATTATGTGCTGTCGGTGATGAACGTTCACATTCTGTAACAATAAATTATTTTAAAATCTGCTTGGGTACAAAGAAAGATTCTTACCCATGGACTTCGTATGAATATAGGAATATTTGTTTGTTTGTAGTGTAATTTAAGAATACAACAATGTGCTGGCGGCGAGTCGATGCTACAGTTTCGGAGGTCAAGTTTCATGTAATATTATTCTACCATCCCAGTCCATGTCACTTCGCTTCACGTTTTCCGATTAAAGTTCTGTACGCACATTTAAACCTCCCTTCGCGGTGGAGGAATTAGTATAAACAGAGATGCAAAAACGTATAACGTGTGATAGGCGATGTGGACTGTAACATTAATAGGAGGGCGTGCACTGAAGAAAACTTGGTGTTACCGCGCACTTCTTCGGAGATGTGTACTGGAGACACCCAAATTATTATTATTATCGTTATTCTTATTAATATTATCATTATTATTATACAATATGTATGTCTCCTGTCACAGGCATTTCTTCCTGGTACATCTCTTGAACCAGCGGTGATCCCCACCGCTCAGACTTCAAGCTTCACACTGCAGTACTTCCCGTATCATGTGTGATGTTCCAAGTATAGCTGTCTTTTGTAGTGAATCTATCGAGTGTTTTCCTGGTATAGTTTCCAAATTTTTCTTTAAACTTCTCGTTACTATTCCAGTGGCTCCAATTATTACTGGT
>Ga0131853_10013911_pt1 | contig 14740 bp, 7 predicted proteins | sample TergutLab28metaG_FD_92764 | JGI IMG/M metagenome (GOLD analysis project Ga0131853, IMG submission 92764) | Labiotermes labralis P1 segment gut microbial communities from Petit-Saut dam, French Guiana - Lab288 P1 (version 2) (version 2) | ecosystem: Host-associated > Arthropoda: Insects >... | reverse complement strand
TCTTTTTCTCTTCAAAATGCAGTTTGTTTCATAATTCTAACGTATTTGGTTCCTGTATTATTCACATTTTATATACAGAATGTGCTAAAATTAAAAAAATAATTCCGGCGCCAAAAGGTTAAGCTGACTAGCAAATACACTACTACAACCTACCAAGAAATTCAAATGCCACTATACTAAAACATCAGCGAGACAGATAAGATAAATGTGCAGGCAGAATTGACATTTTAATTAGCCGAAATTAAGAATTCTGAAAATATCCTTCTTCCATTACAATATGTGGCAGGTGCTGATAAACTCCTCAACTCCGCAGAAGTTCCATAATAGTAAAATTTGGGAAGAAATTTCCCTACGATGAAACTGAAGTCGTTAGTTGGAACTGCTGATCGGAACTGGTAGTAAGGCCATTGTTGTTGGAGCCTTTCCTGCTAAAATATGTGAAACAGGTCCGTAAGCAAAACAGTGCCAACGGGTAAGCTACCCTAATTCACTGTTGTAAACGAAAGTACGTAATATCCTCTCGGTCTCATGCGACACATTTTTCTCGTATCTACTCATCAGAAGCGGATATCCTACACTTTGTTACGACCAGTAATGTACTCTATTTATTCACTGCGAACACTAGGCAGTCTTTCCACATCCGACCACAACCAGTTCAACAGAGGATACGTGATCCATTACATGCGGACGATATTAGATAAACCTTCATTTACAGCAAACCTAAGAGCTAACATTTCCAAACTGAGTGTTGAATAACCTATGTACCGATGCTGGAAAAAAAAAACTGCTCAGAGAGACAGACTGATGCAGAGGTTAAATATACTACACCGACTTTCTCACTGAAGCTACAGAATGAACCACACTGCCGAAGAGGTGAACACTTAATCCAATGCAAATTACAACCTTCACACGTCCTGTCATTCAGAATAAGGAACAGAATGTACACTCATGTAACAAAGACATAACACTCTGCCCTCACACTAACACTTTAAAAAAACAACAATTTAGTCAACAAAGAACAAATTTAAAACACGTAAAAGCAAACTTAGTAACTAACAGATAGTAGCACAATGAAAGATGCTTGGAAAATAACCAAAAACTTAAAAAACAAAGTAAAAGTTTCTCAAAAATTCCACCATTAAAGCAAATGCAGGAAATGACGTAACCAACCGGGAAGCTGTAGACGTACTCATAAGATAAAGCAGGCCTGGACAGGCCCAGAGGGTTCCAGGAAGTTAAGGTTCCCAGATTTCGTGACAACGGCACAGGATGGTGGTAGGTTATTAGCCAAACGCACCGGCCGCCTTTATCCCCAGGAAATGTTCCTGGTACTCATTTCTGTTAGAAGTTTATTCGACCCCAGGGCCATAGTGCGATCAGAAGGATTTTATGTCAATGAAAAATCCACTGACACCAGCTGGGATCGAACCAGCGAACTTCTGAATTGTAGCACAGTACCTTAACCACTGTGCCACCGCGGTCCCCATACGTACTCATATTCTGTCCAGAAATATACATTACCACATTTTCCGACGTCAACATCGATCTACCATAACAAGGGATCAATGAGTTGGTGGCTTTTTAAAAGGTTCTCACCTAAAGTCAGTTAAGCCTACAGTTACTCTGTATATAAGTGATTTTTCCGCAATATGCAACCGCTCAAAATGCCGGACCTGATGGAACTAAAAACATATACGAACATATATCACAACTAGTCCTGAAAATACTTCCAAAATATATAACAAGCAACCTCCAGAAAATTATTTTCCCACACAATAGAAAAACGCTAAATTTATAATGCTCAAAAAACCAGGTAAGAAACAATTTCCCACTACCCAAGCCAATAAGTTTACTAAATTATTTTCGCAAATTATTAGAAAAAAATTGGAAATATTAAATTTTCAGCTTCGGTATGAGACAAACTTGACCGAAAATTCATATTTCACTCTGTGATGCCGTGTTGCGGCTGGTAGGTGTTTCCCACAACTTTGTAAAAAATAATCAACCCTTAAACTCTGAAAATGGATAAAGTAATACTTTCGAAACGTGTTGTTATACATTATCATAAATCAGAATATCACAGTCTCGTTGCTGTGAAAACGTTAGATCTTGCGATTGATGGTAATACGAATATAATGAAAAATAACTTGCCTGCAGGAATTCGCAAGACGGAAACACTGTTGCATTGTATCATTCGTCTGTACTGCCAGTGTAAAATCACGATGGTAGTGCATAGGGACCGGATTCTGACCGCATACATCAGAATACAGGCGGAACTTAACGTCTATCTGAGTATCTGTGTTTCTTTCTCAGAAGAGACGGAACACTGCTGCATTATATTATCGTCGAATCGAGACGTTTGAGTCACTCTTGCTCCAAGAACAGTAATTTGTACAACATGCTGCTACATTAGTTCTTTAGCAGAGCCAAACATTTTCCGACTACTGGAAGAAGAAAGTAATGGAGCCTTACCACATTCAGCCACTCATTTTAATTAAAAGGAGAGTAGTAACTCGCAGGTCAAAGTTTTCTTAGTGCGTATTCAAAAATCATGGAAACTGGCCCAGTGATTCCCTTTGATCTGCTACTTCAGGGCCACAGTGAACACCATGTCAAGAATCTTTGGCGTTTTCCACATAACTTGAAAATAAACTCAAAATGGGAAGGTAGATATGGCTGTCTTAATGATACATCTAACAAATCGGTAGAGGAATGTGAATGAAATTCATATTGAGGATTCATCTAATAAACTTTGCCATGTGAAATTAGTCCTGGTTCGTGTGTACCACACACATCTCTGATTTGTGAAATCGCAGCAATTTTCCGAGAAGCCGTTCATCGGACAAGACGTACCTATCCTAGTAATGTCCATATATGAGCCTTGTGCCGAGATTCAAATTTCTGGCAAGTTGCCTAATTTTTCAGGGGCATTACAACAAGCAGACACTATGAAGCTTGTGAGTATGTTAGGCGCAGATATCGAAACTCGGGCAAGTCGCAATATGCCATGGACGTGGCAAATCCTTTCGTGTAATTATGAATACCTTTAGAGGAACGTATTACCTACATCTGCCCGAGAAGGCATGGCTAGATGGTAAAACGAAATCCGCATTAAAAAATATTACGTCACATTCTCAAACCTGGATATCCTGAGCCACAAATGTCGTGATTTACCCGAATTTCTTCAATAAAATATCCATATAATAACCACATTTCTGCCACGACGTTTAATCTTCCATACCAATTCCAATACATGGAAGACATTAGCACATCCTAAATGACCCCTTTTCAACCATTATTACTTCGCGGTTGACAGGTCAGCACTCCTTTTTCATATTCAAGCGGCCCCTCTTTCAATTATCGACAAGAAAAACTGCGACAGTGACTGAGGTTTGGAGTCGTCTAACGGGCACGCTTCCATCCTGCCATCTTCAAACGTTTTCATAATTCTGCGAAACACCAGCTAAAACCACTACCATCCGTCTGTCATTCTACTTTACCATTCACCTGCCTAAATTCACTCAGAATCCGCTGAATGATTTTTAAGAGATTTGGTAAATGGGACGTACAGTAACATTCGTCGATGCGAAACTAAAAGACACTTTACATGCAGACCGAAATATTTGTCAGTCTGAACAAAATTTTTTTGCAAGAAAATTATAATAAATTTAAACAAAACATTCCCATTGTGTTCTACATATAAAGAAAATTAAAAACCAGTTTTTATGTCGCATGTTGGCTTCTTAAATTCTACAACGAAAGGTTACAACGTTATTCTGAACACAGACGAAGTCCACTGCAAAACCAAAGAATGGTTTTCGAACACACCAAAGGTTGCCGAAGTTTCCCCACACCTAAATTCTTCCAACTAAAATTAAATCTGTGAGTCTAGCACATAAATTATTTTATGTGCTTACCGGGGTAGGGATTTAGCACACTTGAGCTTATTCTAATAAGTGTATTGTCGTGGATATACCTGTCAAATATATCTTCCATCGAGTGCGTGTGGTGTCCGTCGTCAGTCGTCTAACAATACAAATACGAATAGAGTGTGTAACGCGTGCTGCTGGCTAAGTTACAAATTATGCCACACGACATGATTGATAGACTGATTGAGATTGGAAGATGCTATGAAATGGAAATAAATGTGCAAATAATTAAGTTAATGGCAGTCTCGAGGCGACCATCCCCAAGCATCGATTTTGATAGATCAAAAACAAACAGAATATGTGGAGTATTTCAACTACCTGGCTAGCCTGGTAACACATGATGCAAGATGTGTGAGTGAAAATAAATCCAGTTTTATCAAGGCAAAACAACATTCAGCAAGAAGAAGAATTTTCACCAGGAAATTGGAGTAAAATGTAGGAAGAAGTCATTACAGTTTTTCTTTTCGAGCATAGATTTATGTACATTTCGAAACGTAGATCGTAAGTACTTGGAATGGTTTGAAATGTGGTGATGAAGGATGGAAATAATCAGTTGTAATGATCGCTTGGAAAATGAAGAAGTACAAGCACTAAGCAAGTGCAGGAGGAAAGAAATATCCTGCACACAATAATACAAAGGCAGACTTGTGGACCTGCACATCTTGTGTAGGAACCACCTCCTAAAATACATTACTGAAGGAAATATAGAAGAAATAAGTGACAGAAAAATGATTGGGAAGAAGTAAGAAGGTAACGGATGACCTTAAGGATACGAGAGGGTACTGGAAATTGAAGGAGGAACTACTAAATGACACTCTGTGGAAACTTTGTTTTTAAGGGGCTTCGAACCTGATGTTAAGTCAGACTACATGATGATGGTGATGATGATGATGATAATAATGACAGTGGATATAGTTACTCATAGGCACATACATTTTAGTACTTTCTGTCATCTTATTTTCCTCAGTATTTTTATGCAAATTTTCGATAGCATCTTACATTACATCACATTGCCTCCAAGTTCTTGTTAATACACTATTCATTAACATTCGTCGCTACAGATTTTGAACTAACAAGAACATTATTAAATAAAGCATAACAATCAACGAAATAATAAATAAACAAATAAATTAGCAACAAAACATCCCTCTCCAATGGCTTCGTGAAACTGGTAAGACCGATTACCTCTGCTTTCGGCCACACCAGAACATTCATAAACAAGGTTCGTAACCACTACTTTTCCATTCCCGTGTATTCAGTGGCTGATGGTTAAGGCGAATCAACTGTTCACTGAAATGCAACAATACAATCTTCTTATGCGTACGTCACACCTGCGAGGTCACACGATTCGCATTAAGGTCGCAGGCTACGCGTTTACATTCATCATAACAGCTTTAATCGTATTGCGATAGCCAATCTAACCAACCGACCGACGAGCAGCGAGTCAATTTCCAACACAAATTGCAGGGGCTTTGTTTGCGAAAGTATCACAAAATGTACCCCGTCCCCTCCCTCTGCAGATTACAAAACAATGAAACCAAAGTAACCGTACTTGAATCAGTTTATACTACATCAAATTCAGCTAATTGTGTTATTCCATACATTCACATGCCACAAACTTCAAAATAGGAAAAGCACTACTGAAAATCAGAGTTTCTGCATATAGATTAGTAACTGAGTAACTACATTTGGGGGGGGGGGCGACTGGCAGCTCCCCAGCTGGTAAATAAATTCCAAGCCTTTTACCGAAACTAAGTTGCATTTCTGTTTTAAAAAAATAGCTTCAATGGAACCTATTCTGAGTTAGCCGAATGCAGTACATGCTTTCATAAAACATTTCTCTTAATATAAATATTACTATCACCCGTCTCCATTAATCGTTTTTGAAGATGAAAAAAAATAAATTTCTTTAAATTGTTCTTAACACAATTACGTTAATTGACTTGCAGTTTTCTCAGTTCCCTCTTTGATTGCTGCTTGAGCTGATTATGCATTGTCACTGTAATGGTTTTGCAAACTTCTTCCAACATTCTGGGCTTACAAGCAAAACAGCCATGTTGTTTGCACTTTAATAATCTTCCAACCGCGATAAACGTAACCAGAGTTTTCCGTAATAATGTTTCTTACTTGTACGTTCTACTTGCCTACGGTCCCCTAAACTGGATAATCGCTATAGAGTTGTCTTAAAACAGAAAACTGTTATGGATTCCAGGCTTTCAGGGCGTTCTATAAATATACGTAAATTATCTGGTGTCGTTAGATTCAAACGTTTTTAGGCGCTATCGCAAAGTGCGAAATGCTGCTGTTAAATTGTCATGTCTGGCTGTCCGACCGTCTGCTTGGAACAACTTGGCTCCCACTCAACAAATTTTGAAAAAATTAGTACCTTTCGAAAACCTGTAGAGAAAATTCAAGTTTCATTAAAACCTGACAAGAATGACTGTTCTTTTACAAGCAGACAATGTACATTTATAACAACATCTCGCTCATTTCTTCTCGGAATAAGAAATGTTTAGACAAGTTTTGCAGAGAAAATCAAAATACACAGTTTATAGTTCAAAAACCTTTTCCCGAAAATCGTGTCATTTATGTGATAATGTGGAAAAAAATATGGTACATTTGGGCAGGCTAGAGGTGACAACATGATACAGCGTATGTTCACTATATGCTGGATCACTAAGAGGAATGACACACTCAGAATAGGTAATACTTGTTGTTTTCCCACAAGAATGGATACATGGAAAACCCTCAATATTAAGCTGATAAGTCCATTGCCTCTTTTGTTTTTTCCTTAGACATGTACAGATAAAATACATCCTGGATACACAGCATTTCATTCGTAGATGTAAGTAGTTCACAAATATATGAAAGACAGAGACGGTTCACGAGGGTGAACCTACGACTGTAAAACCAGGAACCGGATCAAACAACCTGGTAGAGAATGTCAATTCCATCAACCAATGAGGCAGACAGACCTTTTCTGGCATTAGACGTCAATCAAGACAGTAGTAATACCGTGGCATGTACGACCCATTCTCCTCTTTCCTCACAGCTTTCCACACTTAAATCACTCACTGAGATCGATAGCTGCGTTCATGGCACAGCGCAAATACCCTCTCCTGAAGAAGTTCTTTGTCTCCCCTGCCCACGCTTGTGGACATGTTTAAAAGCAACAGTGCCTATTTAAGTGACTGACTGGTAAATGTCATCACCATATCACAGATCGAAAGCATGCTAGACATTTCACTTTTGGCTGTGTACTACGAAACACATTTATTAGTTTCTGGAGCCACATAACTCTTTACAGGAAACAGTGTGGAAGATTTGTCTGATTTTCCATACACTGGCTTTAAAATGATTCTCTTAATCGCTACAGGCAATTGACAAGGTCTGTTCTAATGTAAGGAATAACGCGTATGAGGTAAGATACGTGTCATCTATATAACCTGCTTTATCTGAGTACAGTACACGTTTTAATTTGTTTTAGACAAGACATACCCGTTGTGTTTTAATTATACACATTTAAGGAGAAAAGAACAATGCAAAATCACAGTCTAAATACAACTTCATCTTGAGGGTTGTTTGACCGTGCATCTTTCTCATGAAACAAAGTGAAATGCCAACTTGATGAAACTAGGTAATTTTATTGATGTATTCTTAGCTCGACATGTTTAGGGTACATACGCCCAATCATTAGGAGCATTAGAAGTAAGTTGCAGCATATGGTTTTCTGTACCGAGTTTTGGGATGGGTGGTGGTCTTGAGAGCCCCTACGTAGGTCGTGTGTACGGTGCGGATGGTGTCGTGCGAGTCGCACGGCACCATCCGCACCGTAAACACGACCTACGCAGCGGCTCTTAAGACCACCACCCACCCCAAAACTCGGTGCAGAAAACCATATGCTGCAACTCAACATCTAATGCTCCTGATGATGGGCGTATGTACACGAAACATGTCGAGCTAAGAAAACATCAATAAAATTACCTAGTTACATCAAGTTGGCATTTCACTTTATTTCACAACTTCGTCTGTGTGCACACCAGCTACATGTTTCAGCTATATATAGCCATCATCAGGCTGCAGGTAGAACAGTATAAAGTGGAACTACAAATATTGTATTTTAGTTCTTCTTTCTACCGTTCTCTGTGCAGCCTGATAATGGCTATATATAATCGAAACATGTGGCAGGTTTGCACATAGATGAAGTTGTATTTAGACTGTGATTTTGCACCTTCTCTTTTCTCCTTTTTATGTACATGTTGTTTGTAGTTTAGTTCTGTAAATTTGTGGAGCAGCATTTCACAATGCGGGCGCCATATCTACAGTCACGGGAAGGAGAAACGTGGTTTCCATTAATTTCACTATTAATATTACTTGTTTGTGAGGCAACTTCAAATTGCTAAGATAAAATAAGTCCAAATGACATTTCGGGAGTTTTCTCCACGTCCATCTCCAGCTCATGTCATGTTATTATAATAAGAAGTGTTTCAATCCTATACGGCACTGTCAAATAACACAACGCATCTTCTAATATTCCTTCCGTGACTTCATTATTATTGACCAGCATGCCTGATTCAAGGTAAAAATGAGAAAGATGTGATTTCATGGTAAAGACTCTATGTATTTATTTCAATTTATTTTAACACTTTTACCGTGCATCTTTTATTATTTTGTACAATGAACAACCAACGCACAGTTAATTGACAAATTATTACACTCCTTCTACATGTTTCGACACTATTGTGTCGTCCTCAGGGAGCTCGTAGTTAGTACTTTGCTAAGTTACACAAGTATGTCAAATGCAGGCGTTTGTAATACAATTTAAAATTTCGCATATTATTTTATGCTCTTGAATCTCAATGTTTAAAATCTTTAAAATATTAAAAGTGTCCTATTTACAATAAAATGGCTGAATTCATTTTGTTGTTACAGTTCTCATGAAGTCCTGTATGGTGGTCGTATATACAGTCCGTACGTTGATGCTGTCGTTGTACTGACCAGGTGCCAGTAATATTTTAAAGATTTTTTAACATTGAGATTCAGCAGCATAAAATATATGTGAAATTTTAAATTGTATTACCAACGACTTGTGTAAGTTAGCAAGGTACTAACTATGAGCTCTCTGCGGATGACGCAGTAGTGTCGAAACATGTAGGAGCAGTATAATAATTTGTCAATTAGTTGTGCATTGGTTGATCATTGTACAAAATAATAAACAAGAAACTCTACGTATAGTTTCATACCCGTCTGGATCAAAGTCTCTAAATGAAGCTTCATACAGGGAGATTTTACACCTATAACTCGCAAGTGGATTGGCTATTATCGACATCACACAACTAACTGTACAAAAGCGACATTAAATCTCTTCTGCTGATGAATGACAGTAGTCTAGGCAAAAGACTTCCGGTCTGACCGTCGGTTGTACTCCGATATGCGCAACTGAATCGAAAAAGCGAGCTGCGAAAGTAAAAAATTTTTCTGACATAAAACACAGAACGTTGTAATACAACTCACATTTGCAGCTCCACATCTGTTGAGCTATTGCTGAAACGGTGAAAAGCATACATCACAGAATGGTACGATAAAAATCGCTGTCATCTACCGTTTGGGAATTCATTTAATGGAGTGTGGACTGATCTGAGTATATTTGTGACAATTATGAAAATCCACATTGAAAGAAAGAGTTGATTTCCGGGTACACGAAAACCAGCACATTTGAGGTCTAACTTAATGATCGTTTCATTAGCAAGCCTGCTTCACGTTCGGAACATCTTAGATTCAAATATCAGTCCTGAGTCCAGCTATCCTCTTTCCGTTATTTCTGCCTCGATAATATCTCAAATTAGACCACAAGCCCATCCACCATTGCTCCGTTTCATTATGCGTCCTATAATTCAGTGCTATATACTACAAATTATGGGCGGCGACCTGAAATACTGGTAAAACTAAAATAAGAAACAACGGTAGACGATTAGCATAATCACTCCTCTAAAACAGAATTCTGCTGCACCTGTAAGCTTCCAGTTAAATCTTGCAGAAATTATGTTGCTAATGAATATTCTCTCCGATACTGGTTTCCATTCCTGGAACCTCCTTCTGTACAGCGGAAAAGTATAATTTTATGTGTTGAAAGGTCTTTAAATATTATTTTTTCCACTGCCATGAGAAGAAGAAACACATTGTCTCTCTTGCTTACAGACATTATATAATAACTTTAAAGTTTGTCTTTCGTAATGTGATGTTGTCGCCTTGGTAAAAATCAGCCAGAATTTCGGAGAAACTGTTGCTTCCCTTTTCAGGCTATTCCTGAAGAAGATACGCGCCATCGTGTTCCAAAACACGACAATCCCTGTCATTACCGTCGCAAAAAATCTGAAGCCCGTAACAATAAAACCATTTGCGCGAACAGCAGCTTTAACAATTAAAACGGGTCCAGTGTTTCTTAGTAGGAATTATTACTTCTTATAGTGGAGACAGCAGGACTAAGACACTTTCGACTTGTGTTTCGAATTTACGCGGCTTGTCGCAAGAAAATATTTTATCTTCTACAGACACCGCGGAAGCTTCGAGTCTCATAGCGAACTAAATATACTCTGCCCAGAGAGACTATTTCTTAAAATTAAGCATCTTTGCCGTAGCATAAAGAATTAAGAGTTCTATGAAAAGAAATAAAGACTGGTTCTGTTTCCGTTGAGATGTATATTTTAAAAATCAAAACTAACTGCTTGTCCTTTTAATAAAATATTTTAACTTCCTCAGTGCAGGCTTTATACATTTCCATATAAATCTTAAGACTACTGGACATTTTTAGACCTCATCAACCAAATTTCACACAAACATCCAGCATACATCAAACATATGAACCAAAATGCATTTGCTGGTTTTTGTTATAATATATTCTTGAATTTTAAAAACTATGGTAAAGATATGAATATCACAAAATTCCGTTAGGCCAAATAGGCAAAAGATATCTACCAGTACAAAAACACCTAAGAGAAATATAATGCATTTGTTGGTATAAATTTGAATTTTAACAATTACTGCACGGATTATGATTACCATAACATTTCAGATAACCTTCCAATTATTCATCAACTCTAATTGCACTAACGCAAGGGGTGTTTCAAAAAAGCTCTGCAGTCAAATTCATTAGCAACTATGACAGCTGAGATATTTCTTTTGAAATGCTTAACATTTCGCGCTATCACCACTTTGTAAGTTTCCCTTTTCCAAAGTACTTATCTTATAAATTGTACATGTGTCACCCAATGTCACAAATTATTTCAAATGTTTAGTCTACAAGCCATCTACTCTTAACATTAGAAAGCTCTGGTTTTTGCAAACAGAAGGCATTTGTAAGGATCCAAATATGCAAATCAAAACACGGGTTATGTTCAACAACCTCTTTCCGAAAATCGTGTCTTTTGTGAGAGAATGTGGAAAAATATTGCACAGCCTGGAAATTCACAGATTATAATATATTATGGCGCATACGCGTTGCGTGCTGTATAATCTAAGGCTACAGACACAGTCTCAGAATGTGTAATACTTATTGCTTTGCCACGGCAACTATGGCTGTACGAAAGCATTATATAAGTGTACAGCCTGTCTTGTTTACAATTTCCCATCTCATTCGACAGTATATAACTTCTGTCGCTGAAGATGTCCTTTCAGTATTCCAATATTCATGCATTAAATTAATTAACCTGAAGTAAACCATGTGTGTATTCTGCTAATTTGAGATAGCATATTAATGAAGTTTGGGTCTGGGACACACATGTTTTAAGCCATTAATTTCCGATAGATGGAAAAGACTTGAAATTTCTTTCACTCAATTTCCAGTTTTAAAATCGAAACCACCGAATCCCACAGATGGATCAACAGATCATGATAATATACTGATTAATATTGTTGGGGGTAATAGCCCACACCACAATGTATATTTTTAAATATACAAGCGAAGCGTTAGGTTTTAAAAAAGCGAATTTGGATCAGTGGATGGGGGAATTAATCAAATACCACGGTATGGAACATACCAAACTTGTATGGAATCGAAAGGGACGATACTATTACCTGTATGTCGCTTGGAATTCATAATGCTTCAAATCATCCACAGTATCTAGTCTACTTGATGCTGGGTTACCGATTAAATTGGCTTGCACGCATGTAATGATGTTCTGCAGGCAGCAATCACAATATCAATCATCCTCCGCACCCCTTACCCACCCCACCATCATGCAGTACGATATAATTTAAACCCTATATCGACACTTGGACCCAATTTCAGTCGCGGTAGCAAGCCTATATTACATATCAGACACCAACAATAAATGTGGCCAACACAACTACAAGTAAGTCAAAGTGAACGGTGCCTCAGATTTCTACAGTTCGTTGTTTGTTTGTTTGTTTGAATTTATCTGAATATTTAAATGAAAATGCTTTAGCATCACTCTTAAGTTGAAATTATTTGAGGCTCATACCAAGCATAATTCTGTGTTAAAATACACAGTGTTTTTCCATAGTATGTCCTATAAGAGGGAGCAGATATAATTAAAAACGAAATACCTGGACATACGCCACGAAACTATATAATATTAATATCAGAATTTGTATGCAAATAATCCTTTAATAAAAAAAATTTCATGAAGAATACAAAAGTACTGCTCTTAGGACATCATAACGCGCCAGAATAAAAAAGGCTTAATTCCGTGGTTTTGTAAACTATAGAGTGACCTTTGTTCATAAGGCTGGATGTGTTTCTAATTTTAAGGACGGCCTGCTTACCTCTGTATATAACGGAGAAGGCGAGGGAAGTTAACATTAGGATAAATCTTAAGCCAGTAAGTTGTTATGTTATGAAGATGATGGAATTGTGTCAGAAAAATATCCTGTGTAAGGTTTTGTTTTGGCCAGTGTTTGTGGGTAATAAAACGCCAAGTGTCAGAAGTTAGAACTCTTTGTTATTCATTTACTTGCATGTTCTTTAAGAAGTCAAGAGAACAGATTACCTGCATATGACTATAATATGGTGCTTCGCTGTTTAACGACTCTCAGACAACTTGGTGGAGCAGAGACTTTCTTGAGAAATCAACACATATTAATCGCCACGTACGGAAACTACAGCTTTCGTATAGTCACAATGGCCTGCCAAGTTATACCATTCGTTTCCCGCCTTGTAGTTTAACATACATTGAACAAGCAAAGTTTCTCACAAGTACAGAAGTACGTAGTTTTTATACTAAAACAAAGTTTAATCTAAAATATTTATGCATTTTTGAAGATTTTTTTTTCATTTTCATGTCTGCCTGACGTATCTCCACCTTGCCATGAGATCCGTCGGCTTTCGAAGCTCCAAATAACTGGATTACAGCAAAATCATGGCGGGGTGATAATCCATAAATAATAATGCCACACAAAATATTTGCCAACAACTCTCTAGACCAAATGGGTTTCAGGCAGTAAATTAATATAGAGTCGCAATTTTTATCCTGCTAGTACAGCCAAATTTTGTGTGTGTAAGTTACATGAAATTATTTTTAGAGTACAGACTTATGTCATTCATGTAACCTGGGGTCGCATGTGACCTCAAAAGACCATTTTCTGTCACCGAGTTCTGTAACGCATTTGTTGTATACCTTAAGTAAAAAAGGCATCGGTGTTATCAAAAACAGCAATTAAAAATATTTCTGCCGATAATTAATGTACCAGAATTTACATCATGATTATTCCCGGTTGTTTCAGTTGCTCACTAATTGACTACACTAATAATAATAATAATTTCTAGGAAATATTTGGCGTGAATACGTATTAGCATTTTTGCTACAGTCTCAGATGACACCATCTTCAGCTTGCGGACCACAGTCTGAAATTCACTGACACAGAGTCAGCACACCCAGAATAAGAGAACCGACATGAACACACCACGTGACTAAATCGCGAAACTGGAGCAGAACATGCTGAGTTGTCTATGGTTCTTGGTGCGTTCATAAATGTGGAATTAATTATATTTTGCTTTTCCTTTTAAAAATAATTCCTCGGATTAGGAAAGCCTGTGTGATGTTTAATTATGGAACGTGGTGCCCAGAGTAATAATACCGTTAGTGTGCCGAGGCAGTTCATTTCATTACGAACACACTAAAGGTCACGTAGCGAGGGAGAGGACGTTATAACACCCATGTAAAGTGGTTTACCCCAAATCCGCTACGCATTGCCATGCAGTTCCACACCTGTGGACCACTTGTATGCAAATACACACTACAGAAGCCAGTCTTCGGAAAGAAGTTAAAACAATGGGTATTATGTACAAAAACAAGTTCCTGCTAGGCTTCAGAGTAAAACTCTGTGTTTCCTAGTTTCTGCGCAGTATGGCTTGCACCGTTAATGTCATGTTGAGGTAATGTTAATTTAAAATGTCCATCATGATCAGTTACCTTATGGCCACTAGATGGAAATCTGTTCCAGTCAAATATTTTTCGCTTTCAACTAAAGATATATTAGAGATTATTATAGCACTTTATATATATATATGTCTATTACTATATTAATGTACCAGACACGTGACCGTCGTACGATGTGCCCAAACAATATTGACGCGCTATTCCACGGCCTCTTTCATCACATTTCTTGTTCTGTGATAATTTATCAACTCATTACACTAATGATTATTCATTTATTACTGTATTTTAAACGGGGACCGCGGTGGCACAGTGGTTAAGGTGCTGTGCTACAAATCGGAAGGTCGCTGGCTCGATCCCAGCTGGTGTCATTGGAATTTTTCATTGACATAAAATCCTTCCGATCGCACTATGGCC
>Ga0131853_10013909_pt1 | contig 14743 bp, 8 predicted proteins | sample TergutLab28metaG_FD_92764 | JGI IMG/M metagenome (GOLD analysis project Ga0131853, IMG submission 92764) | Labiotermes labralis P1 segment gut microbial communities from Petit-Saut dam, French Guiana - Lab288 P1 (version 2) (version 2) | ecosystem: Host-associated > Arthropoda: Insects >... | reverse complement strand
CAGTGAAAGGCTTTCATTTTATATTTTTATATCACATTAATATTAAATTGAGATACTTTGTTATGTGTAATATTGTACCTCTTCTACCCGTCTTTCAGAAACAGTGACAAATTATAGCAATATTCACACAAAAATTGAATATTGTTATAAGTTGTCACTGTTTCAGAAACACGGTCAAAAGAGAGATAATTTTACATATATAAAAAAGAACCTACCACCATCCATTTCCGTTGTCTTATAATCTGGGAACCTTAACATCCTAGAATAATCTGGACCACTCCAGGCCTATAAAGGGCCTGCTTTTACTTAAAAAACGAGAATGTAACTGCGGTATATTATACCATGAAAGTCCAGAGCTTAATTCCTGGCAGAAAGTCTATATTTATATTTTCATCCCTTGCAAACACACCAAAAACGTTCTTCTAGACTCACAGTTTCTAATGTCTGGTGGATAACGGACATATATTTAGTTCAGATACTTGATAATGCCTGATACTCTACCCCTACAGCCGAGATCTAGAAGACACCAAACTCTAACTTCACACCCCCTCACACTTCATGTTTTATTCTTATACACAAGTGTAATCATTTTCCGCATAAATCTATGTTAGCAAGTAAGCTGATGAAGCGGTGAAATTTTGCTATTTTTTTCGGAATGTTGTCAAACAGATGTCCTTACTTTTATTTCCGATCATTTCATAGTTCCCAGTACTTGCATTTGCATTTCAATGTTATAGCAAACATGTGAATTTTTCTGTGCTACATAAATTCAATCATCAGTTTTTGTTCTCACTTGATTATTGATTTTGTGATCTTTAAATTCGAACTAATATTTAACATGTATATTTGTGTGTCATGGAGGTTAATATTTAATTTTTATTTCTTCGTGTTTCACTCAACTACCACGATTCTAGGCAATATAAATTTATATAATTTAAAGCACTGTAGTAAACCGTTCCTAATTTAGGTGCAGTGGTTTGGTAAATTTTTCAGAAAGTACCACTCATGCATAATAAGACACTTTACGTTAAATGTTAGAGTTATACCTACTGATATTTTGCAAACATGGAACATTATATTTATGAATAAAGGAGAACTACATAAAATCATAATTCTATTTTTTTTTATTTTAAAATTTTTCATCCCGTGCTCTCTTGTATATCAAACATTCACTTCATATTCCAACCAAATGCACATATTGATATTTATTATACATTTCTCTCAAACCTCTTCTAAATATTGCAGCGTTGGATATGAGCAGTGTGTATTTAGCAAATTTATAATTTCTAATTGGCTTTCTTTTGAACATAAATTGAACATAAATTCCATTCCGTGATATAAACATGTGTTAAAACTAAAGATATGAATTTCGTTGGAAATTAACGAGGTCTTTATCGGATCTATTTTTTTTTGGTATAAGAGCCCAGGAAAGATGTTCTTAAGAGTAAATTAATAGTTTCTCTCTTGTATATATGCTGCTCATTATTTATAAAGCATTTACTATGACTGGATCGCTTTTTAGGATTGTCAAATTTGGTGAAACCGAACAGCTGTACAATTATTCCGTTATGATATTCTATATTTATTATGACCCTTAATGTATATTTTTTTCAATATTTTCGGAACCTTCCATTGTGTGCGTTCTTAATTTATTCAGATTTCCAATTGCATTTGATACATTTTCTCAAATAATAAATTTCACGTATTTTGTGTTAGTAACGAATGTAGGTACAGTCTTAAATTCAGCAGGGTCACATTTGGTTTGCTGTTTTTGTAAGGTAAGTCAATTATTTTTCACATTTTATGAATGATATGAAAAATTATAAATTCAAAACCAAATGATTACTAAAGACTGCGTGGTGTAAAATTATCATAATTTTTGTATTACGGAATGATTTATGTGTTGTCGTAACCTACGTTGTTCAGCTGCATTTGTGAAATATGGAATATCCCCCCCCCCCCCTTTAAATACATGGTATTTACTGCATGCTGTCTTGCTTTTAACTCTCAATCCATTGGAAGTATTTACATGGGAAAGCAGAAAGAACTGAATAGAATAAACGTTTTGGTCTTACAATGATTTTCGGATAATATTCAAGTATTTACAAAAGTGTGTGAAATCAGCTCTTTAATACTATTAACACGCTGATAGGTAAAATATATTTGATGCTGTATTTATGTGCGTTCTTTATTTTATAATGTTACGATGTTTCAAGCCTTTTAATTCAGAAGCCCAGCAATTTAACTGTTTAGGATTTTAATATTTAAATGATAATTTTTTTATCCCCAACCGTTCAGTTTATTCTGTGTGTAGATGTAGTCTAAAACCTTCATACGGCTTTTCCGACGGAGTCATGGTTAGGCATGGATTTATACATAGAATAAGGTTTCAATTTGCTCAAACGTGTGCTTTTCTATTTGAAGATGGTAGATTATATCGTAAAGAAAATTTATATTTTGAATTTTGTGTGAAATCCAGACACTTCCTAAGATGTAATATTAAATTCAAAAAATAATTTGTGTTTGTTTTATAAATACTTTAAGTCTCCCAAATCAAACAATAATGACTTAGGCACAAGAACTATGATTCCTAGACTTCATTCAGGTGTACGTTTTTTTGCAATATTTAATTTAATATTTAATTGGTAGCCATAAGCTTATTTTTAATAAGGAGTGTACAGTTGTTTACTTTCCAGAAATGTTACTTCTTGTGTTTACGAATATCTGTGTCAAAATGTGGCGTAAATTTTCCGTACGTGTAAATCGCCAGCACTAAAATAGATATTTCTAGCAACCGTAGTGTATATTACTCTAATCCTTGTCGAAATTCTTCGACTGCACTCTAATTTTAAACGATGTAATATATAAAGAAATGTTTGTAATGATTTGACCAGGCCATCTTTCGACTTTCTATAGATAGGTTTTCTGTGCAGCAAACAACACATTCACACATTTCTTCTGTTTTGAAGCTGTGGAAATTACTATTTTTGGAAAGTTCCTTTCAAAAAGTTACAGGTTTTGAAATCTGAAAATGTAAGACTTTATTTGAGTGAATTGTTTATTTCTGTTTTTCCCTTAACAAAATAAAGTGAAATGTACTTGTGTCTTCCTTATTTACCAAATATGCGTCCAAAAATTCGAATTAACTTGAGGTGAAAAATAAAATATATCATCTTTGAAACTGGAGAAAGCGAGATTGTTTCTAATTCAATTATTAGTGGAACAAAATTTAGAATCATAGCTCCTATTTCTGGACAAATATTCTCCACTCCTCTATTCAGAATTACGACGGTATAGAGGAAATAGAATGATTTCAAATGAAAAAAATGTTACATTTAAAAGATACAAAACTATGGTGTTTCACATACATAAAAGAATATAGACTGAGGCAGTGCTTAGAGTATCCCAAAATGGCATTGTTCATAAGGAACACGAAGAGAGAATAATGGATATGCGTGTGTTTTGAGGCTATACGGGACTACAGAAGCCTGATATAGGCCTGTAGCTGAATTGAAGCAGAAAAAGATGGAGAAGAAAAGGAAAAAGAAGAAGAAGAAGAAAGAAAGAAAGAAGAAGGAAAGAAGAAGAAGGAGGAGAAAGAAGAAAAAGAAAGAAGAAGAAAATAAATTTAAGTAAAAAAGTAATTAATACGTGAACAATACGCTGGAGATATATTTTGGACGTGGGAAGAATTATAACAGGCGAAATTAAAATGGGAATTATGTGGCTATACCGTCTTGTAATTTCTTTGGGGTTGTTTTTGTGTGTATTCCAGTCTCACCTACCACCAGAGTAGTACTGAAGCAGGAATTATCTTCTATTGCAACGCCATTCACCATCCACTCAAACACACTGTGTTAAAAACACCAAGACTGCAGTTAAAATTTGTACCGTCCTTCAGACGGCACAAGTAGAAGGGAAGAAGTGGACAGCACTGCATGTGAAGACTATTAGCTCTAAGTATCCTAGAAATTGTAATTTGTAATACTAAATTTTACAAAGATCATTGAGTAATTAATAATTCTTGGACTTTGAAGAAAGGTGGTAACGTTAAGGCTTTTGTTAGTGTACATAAGTTTTTGTTTTAAATATGAATATAAAATAGAAATGTTACTTTCTAATTGTAATTGAACTGAAAAAAATATACTTTCGAAAAATTTGCAACATTTGAATGGACTTTCTATAAGTTGATTTTATAAAAACAAATTCATACCATTATGTAAAGAGACATTCGTCCAGACTTTAATATTTTCCTGTTATAAATGTTGACAAGAACGGAGGGAAATTTTAAGCAACGACCTTCACTAAGAGAGGTGTTACGCAGGAAATGTGAGAACTCTGACCACAATATTTCAGTCGCCACTGAAGGAAAGGGGGAAGAATTAGGAATACAAATAATTAGTTCCCTAAAAAAAAATATTGAATATGAACCCTTCAGCCTTTGACAGCACTGCTACACAGATTAACCATAAATTACTCAACTATTTTCCTCATATCTGCACATATATTTCTTTTTCATTCATGTGCGTTATGTTGTACAATCCATTAATAACAATATTATGTTACCTTGTCACAATCAAAGGTAAGAAATAAACATTATTCCATTGACCCTTTGAAATAGAACACAGAAACGTGTAAAAAGGATCAAATTTTCTCTAATCGACAAAAGAAAATATCAACCGCTCTTAGTAGACAATTATCGTCCAATACGAATTTCACATATTGACGTACATTTTTTACACCTTCTTTGCAAATGAGCCAAGAATATTTGTATTGAAGTCAGAACCGTGTGCCTACTGCCTTTAAATATAGTCTGTCCAACGCAAGTCTAATTCTCGAGAATGACATTATTCTTCTCTTACCCTTTCATTTAACTCTTTATCAAACTGGCTCTGTGCTTCACGTCGGCCAGTTCATAATTCATATGTGCCACCTAAATTAGTATTGGAAAGAAGACACTCTTTGTTGACACATGTAAACATTCAACAGAAAAATTATCGAATATCGAAAAAAGTAACAAAATTGTTGCCATTTAACATCAGGAAAATTGTTTATCGTGTTACATAATATATATCACAGCTGCACGCCTCGAACAAAATGTGCTTTAGCTCAGCCTAATAAAATATAATAAAATAGAATTGCATGTGCAGTTTCGGGTATGCGAGGTCAGTTTGCTTTCAAATTATTGATGTTAAAATTAACTTGTGATTATAGAATTGTAAAGAGAATAAAATGTGTGGCATTTAAATTAATTGGATAATGTCTAGGCGTTTGAGGCGGTGCGGTCTAATGAATTCGTTCTGGAATATATTTCAGCTGAGCTTGTTGCTTGCCGTCCTCATGTAATGAGGAGTGTTTAGTACTTGGTGTGCGAATGGCAATATTTGTGATAATTGTAATAATTGAATTGTGATGCACAGAAATGTAGAATGTGAAGTTTGCAGCCCTCTTTTCATTAAAAATTTAGTCTGTTGAATTTGAACACAATTTGCTAATGCGTTTCAGGGCCTGAACACAATTTCGGGGTTTTTTCCTGAGTTTCTTTGATCTATCAATTTTTCTGTATTTTTCTCCATTTCCTTTGCCTCACAATTCAATAATTTAGCTGGTCGTGTTTGAAGACATGAATCGCAACAGAGACTCAAATCTCACATTGAATGTGGGACACAAAATATTTCGTTTGAAAACAAACTTCATGTGATGAAAGAGCGAACAAATTTCTGATGACAGACGTTTATTGATAAGGGAGATTTTTTGACGTCAATTTCACAGTTTTACTCGTTAGCTGAAAATGTTTCAAGAATCTGCGTAATCTTAATTTAATTACCTTGAAATTCCTTACACGTATCAATCGAAAAAGAAGTCTTTTGTTATAGCATACTCTAATGTATTGTACTACCCTGTAATTCATCCAGCAATCCTTCGAAACTTGGATTACCTAGTTTAATATTAGGATGACTGTACTACATTTCGCAATGTCCTTAGTTATTCGTTGTCGTTATCATCACCATCATCATTATCATCGTTTCGAAGTTTTCTATAATTTGGGGTCTAGAATGATTTTCCTTAATGTTCAAGATTTATTTATTTTTCCTTCTTCTTCTTGGTCATTTTATTTCCCGTTCCCTACATGACAGCTTTTGAGGATCCAATCTTGGTTATCGTGTTCTTTTATTTAAGCTTACTCAGACATTCTTTCTGACATAATTAAAATTTGTCTAAATTTCTGTATTTTCAATCATATTCGGATATTAGAATTACTTAGACAGTCCAGTATTTTAAGGTCTAAATCTGATCTTAAAAATCTCATTGGTATGGCTTCGATTTCTTGGGAGACTCACGTTTATGGTCTCTACCTTACTGCCCAAAACAAAGGTGCCCTCCATGTAATGCTATGCAGGATTTTGTCAGTGTCATAGATTTTCATATTGATGTCATAAATTTCTAAAGATAATAATTACGATAATTTTTCACGACTTTTCCTTCAATTTGTAGTTTGAATCATCTTATATTTCTAACAAGTAACTATGTCTTTTATTTTAAAATTATGTGTTCTCAAAATGTCTTTCTAAATTTGCGCTTTTAATATATTTACTTAATTTTGTAAATCGTCCTTTCTGTTGCTCTGACTTCTTGAGAAATAAAAGGACATTTTAAAATAAGAAATTATATCACATTCAAAAGCCCATGAAAATATGCTTGACATATAAAATAAGCCGTTGTGTCCCAAGTAAATACAGAATCACTCCTACGGCACAAAAGCAACGATTGTTTAGTATCTAGCCAACTACATCCATAGTGCCGATTCATTCTCGAGTAACTAAGTCTTTATGAGACAGAAAAGAATTCCTCTGCACTATGTGAAACCGAATATTCTTTATCGTGTCCAAAAAAGCCAATCATATGCCTGTAAATCTTCGCAGTGAAAACAGTCCAAACTACCGCTGTTTTCCTGCAGAAATATTAAATATTTTGGTAATACATAATCCAGCCTGTTAGGCAAACAATAATTTTCCTGCATTTCCATCAAACCTATCTATGCACATTTTATCTTTTTGCCTTATCTTACAGACGAATAAAGGTTAATATTTATTATGATTCTCTTAATTGACTTTCCCATTTATAGTGTCGACTTCAAAGGTGGAAATGCATAATTGAGGATGTACTAACGTACATTTCTCGTATGACAATACTATGCGCTATAACAATCGCAGTAGTTCAGCACTTGTCACATAAAGAGCTGCAAAATTTTCCCAGTCTGCGATTTGACGTCACCACAGGCTTCAATGTAAGTGTGTGCTGTGAAGAGACAAGCGCGAAATGGACGGAATAACAGGTAGAGATGGCGAGAAATTTGGTGTTAATATTGAAAAGGAGGAATTTTAATAAATGAGCTCACTAAGAGAGTGCAGCTTCCATAATCTGTTATGGTCAGGTTGTGTTTGTGACATCCATTTAGAATGAGAGCCAGAAGTATCCTTAGTTGGACAGTTTAACTTTGGAAGACTTACTTTGGGTTTTGGTCGGAAATGACTGTTCTTCAGTACAGTTTGGAAATTATACGCGGTCACAGAAATTCCCCTTTTTGCTTTAAGCCATCTGTAACTCATAATACGTGAATCTTTACATTACGGCCTGTTATCCTGTTTGAATTTAGGCAATACTCTGGTACCTTTAGCCCCACATGATAATAATTTTATATATTACAAATTACTACATGGATATTTAGTTGTGTTCATTGCCGTAAATCAGCAGATGCGGTGCAAATGTTACAGCACTTCGCAACGTGTATAATATTTAGGTGAATAAATCGACGTTTAACTTACCTTATGATAGCCTAGATTGTTAGGAAAATTGTTAATAATCCGTCGCCTGCACTGATGTCGAGAATGGAATAGGTTTTCGCTCTTTCATCATTCGGATCCGATGATTTTCGAATTCAAAGTATAAAATACACGACGGCGTATTTGCGACCTATAAAAAATTATATCATTAAATCATTAAATGCTGTGGTCTACTCTCTCAAACACTTCAATATTCACTTAAAATAATAAGCAGATTTAGAATGAGTCTGTTTGAAAGTCGACCTAGAAATTAACAACATACTAAGATAAATATGATGTCTTAGTTCGCATAATTTAAATAAATTTTATGTATAAGTAGACGCAAATGTGTAAAGGAAGTCGATGTTTGTGTATCTGAAAAAAAATTGTTGAATATTTGTGCTAACAAACACTACAAATGGAGCGGCTTGAGAGCAGTTCGGTGGCGTTTTTAAACACGAACGCAAATTGTTAGCTTCAGAAATATGGACGTTAGTTCATACGAGATCACCGACGTCCTTTGTGCAACGGGAAGTTGCAAAGTGAAATGGAACGTTCGAAAGGGGGTAAATTACTAACGACGGACCCAGAGTAAGAGGTTTTAGTGCATTAAAGAACGGAAAATATGAAATAGAAAGATTGGACGCTCTACAGAACGGAAGAGTTAAGAATAAAATTAGCCATATCTGTCAGGTTACCAAAATGACCACATGGAGCAAGAGCAAAGTGTTAACAATAAATTAAATCTTTGATAAATTTATTGGCTTCTTTGTTTTTATAAATAATCTTAATTTCTTGCTATACCTGCATTAATCTGTGTGTTTTTTACTTTATTAATCCTAAGAACGCACTATAAGTCAGTTTTTACCTTTCGCAAGTCTTCATCAAATAAAGAGACTAAAATTGACGAAGATATACAATCGGTTTCTTTTACTGTGTTAGGCAACAGGAACTCTTTCAGGTTCTTGTGAACACGGTAATGAACTTTATATTTGCTTGTAATCAGTGTAGTATCTTGTGTAGCAGAGCAGCTGCTGTGTGGAACACAAGGCGGTGTTCGCGCTCTAATAGTTTTATCAAATTGTTTTATTCACCGACTAAAGCACAAGTGATTGTCTTAAAAAGATTATTAAAATTTACATTAGAAACGGTTCGACAAGTTTCGGTGCAGTCACACCATCTTCAGTTAACTCATTATACAAAGTATAAGTGATGGTTTTAACCAAATATCGGGTACAATTTTTTGCCCATTCCAAGTCCTTCTGATTGTGAGACATTTAGAGTGAAGATGCGATTATATTCACATAAGTTAATATATACTGAATATTGCACAATACATACATGGAACGGGAGTATAGAATGGTTCTAAGAAATTGTACATTTTATTCTCGTGTGATATTTAGGCACCAAATAAGGAGTGACTCCAATAAAAAAAATCTATTAACTTATATATCGTCAACTTCACTGTAGAGATACTGTGTTTAAAAAAAGTACAATAAAAGAAGATATAGATTACATTGGGTATGAAAGCTAAGCATTTTGTTGCCTGTGTCATTGGACTTGTTTCGCTTCCTTAGACTTCTCTTGCATTTGAAGCAGAAACATGAATAAGGAAATCGTCTCTTGCATAATCTGCGAAAGAAATGTATTTGATTATCTATGTATATGAGTAAGAAGCCACAGAACATGTGAAAATCAAACGGACAGAATTGAAAATGTGAAAATTGAAAGAAAATGCGCATTTATTTCCTTTCCTAAAAGATTACCCAAATATCTAGTAATGTAATCTTTCACACTCAATAATATCCTGACCATTTTGCTTGTTCCTTAGACTCGCAGAATCGGCCGAATCATTTCAGTGAATAGCAACACATGACAACAAATATTTGAAAGTTACATTTATTGTCTTTTATTTTGTTTTTAACTACTAATCTTCTGTCGTATTTGAGAAAATGTTTCATATTCTCCATTTTCTTTAATCTAGAAATTACTGGACTTCAGCCTCTGTCAATTAGTTCATCAAAGTAACAGAATTGAAAATGTCTCAATACTAAGAATGTACTTAAAAATCTTGAATTCCGCAGATTTTGAAGGTTGTATTGAAGTGCGTAAAAAATAAAAATTTTTTCCGTGATAATAAAAAATGCTTTAAAAAATTATAAATTCAGGAAGTATTAACGTGACCAAGAATTGTCGTGATTGGTCGTGACGTAAAAAGATAATTCTTTTAATATAGCATTCGATTTAATATACATTAAAGTACGAGTACAAAAAATGATGGACAGAAGAAAAATTTGTTACTAAGGGTCTCAAATTCTTCACCGGTCCATCATCATCAGGGATATAAGTAAAATTGTCAGTAGGCCGATATATGATGGATGTTTTGATAAATAAATTTTAATTGTGTGCTTTATTGATATTTAATACCTTTTTCATTCGTAAACCGAATGATGGGTTTAAAATCCCTCGAGATAATTCGGTAAATTTATATTATAAGTAATTAGTTGCATTATATTCGAGTACATCCTGGTTGCCGCGCGGTCTAAGTCGTCCGTTTTCTGCAGTTCGTTTGCTGCAATTGCGGTTTCATATTCCACCCATGAAAGTCAATCTGTTGTGAGTGTTGCGTGTTATCAGGAAGATTTACTTGTGGAGGGCTGATTGTTATTCCAGAGGAGTCCTTCCGAGTGTCGTGTGTCTGTGTTAGATAGAGAATCTTCAACACGGAGATAGTCCAGGTCTATTAGGGGCGGATGACCCATGAAAAAATTACGGAACATTTATTTACCTACATTTATCATAGTCAAATTTGACACCGGAACAAACTTGCCCGCTGTCAGTTGGAACACATTGTTAGATGTAGCAATGATGAACATCAGACATCGTTGAAATGGGATAGCAGTTCCCACCCAGTCACACCCGAATGCCGCGTCCCTCACACTCTCCGCCTGTAAAATTTCACAATTAATATTTCAGGTCTTTTGAAGCGTCCTGTTTGATTCCTGGGACTTGAAATGGATATTTGTCATTTCTATTGCTTTAATTTTGTGTCGTTGAATGGCGGCATCAAACTGAATCGTATTGAATTGTTTTCTACATGTTCAGTGATTAAGAACTTTCTTCTCACCTCCGTGAATTATTATAATGTACTATTTCTTGGATTTGAATTATAACGTTGTGTCATCTCTCCTTAAAAATGATACCGAGTATCCTTTCCGGTTGTAAAAGGCCGAGACGAGGCACTGAACACCCAGCGGATTCTAGCGAAGGCTTTAAAAATTGGTAGATATAAACTTCTTCCTCTATTCTGTGTCTCCTTGGCATATAATTGGCAGCCTTATTTTATGTCATATCGTCCTTTACGATTTTCTGATTATACGCCTTTCACACAGTTCAATTTTCATCTCGATTTTTATTTTAAACATCTTTCGCGCAGGTAATTTTTCATCCCCTTTTTTCTTAAGTATTATAACATATACAAGCCGTTAATCACGGCAGATCTTTATTCACTTATATTAAAACTGCTCACACTTTATTTCATTTAAATTACATGTATATTATTTTTGACCAGATATAAGCCCAGATTTTTATCCATTTCGAGATACCTGAATTCTTTCTCCTTTTTGTATAGCAGACACGCAGTTTATAGCGTAATGGTGGTAGAGTTATTTTGGTGAAAATATACTATACAAAATTTCAGACACATAAATTATTCACACTAAATAAAATGTCTCTAAAACGTGTCTGTTGAAATATACTGCCGTTCATTCATAATTCTCTGAGGGCGTGGTAGTATTCAAAGCAAGTCTGTAAACACATGAATCATCGATTTATGTAAGGGAGCGCAGGAAGTTCTCAGATATTTTCCTGGCAAATAAGGTCATTTTTCATTTTCCCAGATATTATTTTACTTCTGTAGTTTCCATTACATAATGTTGTAAAATCCTATGTCTTGATGCCACCTAATTCATAAGATTTTCATCCACAACACAAAACATAGTTTGTTATGGAAATGTGTAAAATTATTAATACTTTTTAAGCCTGACGTGTAGGATATAATTAAAACCTAGTAATCATAGTTTTATTTTTGGCGAAGAAAAGTTTTTAAACCCGAATGAGAAAGCAATGGTGCTATGCAGTGGCTATATAAAGCAAAATAATATTCATAATTTGTAAACGTAACAAGTTTAATTTTGTCTTATCAATTTGGCACAAAGAGGCCAGAATTTATAGAAATGTTACAAAACTGAAAGGATTTCTATATTCCTAATTTGCTGGAAACTCAGTTCATTCTCTATATGTTGCTGTAATAATAATAATAAATTCATAAATAAGGCATAAGATGGATTTACTACAAATGTCTGTAAGGGAGAAGTTGCCAAAACAAAAAAAAAACAAATTGATACAGCTTCAAGAAGAAATAAATGGCGTAATTGAAAAACTTTTAGAAGAAAATGAAATGAATATTACAGATATAAACTACCCGACATACGCTGCAGGTGCAATCATGACACAAACACTGAATAAACATAGTAAAAGAAGCAAAAGAAAAGAGATGTTAAGTTCTGGAAAATAAGAATGCAGAAACAGGTAAGCAGCTGGAGAAAAGAGTTTTCAATAATATCTGAAACTGGAACAGGCTCTGATAATGGAAAGCTTAACAGGAAAAGAGGAAGATTTTTAAAAAATATAGAGTGAACAACCGCTATGGAAGATGCACAGATGACAGAAACATTGAAGCAGAAAGTGCAAGCAAAAGCACAAAAAATGAGAAGGTATGGAAAAATGGAAACTCAGTGTAAACAGAATAAGGTGTTTAAAGAAAACACTAAAAAATTTTACAGAAAACTGGGCATGAAGAATATAGAGGCTAGAGTACCTCCCTCAATGGCAGAATCAGAGACATACTGGAAGTCGCTATGGGGAGAAGAAGCACAGCATAGTGAAAGAGCAGAATGGATAAGAACGGAACAGAAAAGGAAAGTTAGTCATATGGATTGGATGCCTATACAGATTAAGGAAATTACTTCATATTTTTCTAAAGTTCACAATTGGAAATCTCCTAGAAATGATCGAATACAAAATTACTGGCTTAAAGTTTCCCAGATACTCACAGGCACATCACAAAATCTTCAATGAAATAAAAGAGGAACCGGGGAAAACACCTGAATGGCTGACCACAGGAATAACTTATTTGTTACCAAAATCAGGAAATATCAAGGAAGTCGGAAACTACCAACAAATTATATGCTTAACGACCATGTACAAAACCCTAACAGGAATAACAGATTAAAGTTTCTCCACACATTTGGAAGAGCAGAGCTTACTATCAGCTTCGCTAACGAATTTCGCCTTGGAAGTTTCGGTTTCAAGGATCAGTTAATGATATGAAAGGTAATATGTGTGGACTGCAGGAGAAGAAAAAAGAACTTAAATACAGCCTGCATTGATTACCAGAAAGTATTTGATAGCGTTCCACATAGGTGGGTGGAAAAGTCAATAGAATTAGTATGTGTGAACAGTAAAATTTTTAGACTTTTAAACGTTCTATGGAAAAAGGGAATATAAGGATTATTTAAAAAAAAAACCAGGAACGAATGCAATCACAACTCATTCAGATACGAAGAGGAATATTCCAAGGAGACTCTCTTTCGCCGTTAATCTTTTGCATTGTACTCATTACATTAACCCTTATCCTGCCAACGTGGAGAATATGGTGAGCTCCTAAAAATAGCAGCAAACGACAGATTCTAATTAACTCGGCGTTTAAAGGGTTAACAAACAACCTGAACGGAGCTGATTGTGGATATAAACTACATGGAACTGAGAGAAAATAACTCACGTATTGTATATAGAAGACTGGAACCTGATAGGTAGAAATGAGTATGGTTTGAAGAATGAAATGATTATTGTGCAAACAATTAACAAAGACATAAATATGAAATTTCGTTTAGAAAAATTTGCAAGAAAATGTTTAAAAACCGGTAGTGTCCAAAGCAAAATGCATGTAGGAAACACATTTGAAACGGCATTAAAGAACTGGTCCAGAGAAAAACATACAAGTATCTAGACATAGAAGATATTTTTGACATACAGCACAAAAATGAAGAAGAAAACTGAAGAAGGAATACTTGTGGAGATTGAGACTAGTTTTGTGTAGAGAATTAACCGCAAAGAATTAATTTCAGGCGATTGGATCATTGGCAGTACCAGTACATATATTCCGTTTTGGCATTATTATCTAGCACCAAGAAGAACTTCAAAAACCAGACCGGAAGACAAGGATACTACTAACCATTCATGGACAGCATCAACCAAACGCAGAAGTAGAGAGTTTGTATGTCCCCAGAAAACAGGGAGGAAGAGGCTTGATGCAGTTAGAAGCAGCCCATGCAATAGGAATTAAAAAATTGGTGGAATATGTAGACAGGAATGAAGACCCACTAACATACGTTGTCAGATCGCACCAACTCAACACAGACTCAGCAGTGTTACAGACAGCTAGATACCTGAAGACAGAAGTAGGCAAGGCAAAAGAAAGCATGGAAAATTGCCACGTAAATTAGACGAAAAACTGGTGGACATTGAAAGATCATATCGCTAACTAAAATCTGGCGGTATCAAGGGAGAAACAGCAAGTAAATTAGTGGCAGCTCAAGATCAAGCATTTATTACAAACTATGTTAAGAATAAAATTTTGAAGAAAGAAATTGAGAGTAAATGTCGGATATGTAAGCTACATGAAGAAACAATTGAACACTTAACATCGATAAGCCCCATTTTGGCAATGAATAAATATTTTGTGAGACACGATAAAGTTTGTACACATTTACACTACTCAACGTGCAACAGCCTTAGGCATTGAAACCACAGACAAATGGTACACACGCATGCCTAAGCCAGTGTGTGAAGAGGGAGAT